>Ga0070730_10000047_pt1 | contig 149300 bp, 127 predicted proteins | sample Coa_R1_3_FD_66447 | JGI IMG/M metagenome (GOLD analysis project Ga0070730, IMG submission 66447) | Surface soil microbial communities from Centralia Pennsylvania, which are recovering from an underground coalmine fire - Coalmine... | ecosystem: Environmental > Terrestrial > Soil >... | reverse complement strand
CGACATCCGCCTATACTCTCGGCACCAACTGGTCCAGTCCACCGGCCGGCGCACCGCCGATCGCCCCGACCCAATCCGCCATTTTCGCTAACACAGGATCGACGACCGTCACGATCGGTGCGGGTCCTATGCTCCCAGACTCCTGGACCTTCACCGGCAACGCCCAGTCCTACACGATCACCGGCAACCCCGTTTCGTTCAGCCTGGGAGGATCGACCGGCGGCGTGATCAATAACGCCAATGCCGCGCAGACCATCACCATCTCCGCCAACATCAACGATGGCGGCGGCGGTGCCATCGGGGTGCAGCAGCTTGGCAACAGCACGCTCGTGCTGTCCGGCACCAACGGCTACAGCGGCGGCACGCTGATCTCCGCCGGCACCGTGCAGGTGACGAACGCCAATTCGGTTGGCTCCGGCGCCGTGACGCTTAATGGCGGCACGTTTCAGATGCAGCATCCCACGGTCACCACCGTGGCCTTCACCAACAATCTCACCGTCAATGTTGCAGGTGGCACCGTCGATACGGCGGGTGCCCAGGTCAACCTTCAGGGCGTGATTGCGGATGGCGCCGGCAGCGGCGTGCTGCGGCTGACCGACTCGCTTGGCACCGGCAGCGTGCAGCTATCGGGCGTCAACACCTATAGCGGCGGCACGCTGGTGAACGGGACGACGGCGATCGTCACCAACAACAGTTCGTTCGGCAAGGGCACAGTGACGCTCGATCAGGGTCTGTTGCAGGCCGGCGCGAGCAATCTCACCCTCGCCAACAATTTCAGGATCAATCATTCGGCGATCGGCAGCTCGATCGACGCCGCGGGCAAAATACTCACGATCGCCGGCAACATCAGCGACGGCAGCGGGCCGGGCCAGTTGACCGTGCAGGACAGTTTCGGCGGCGGCAAGGTCGTGCTGCTGGGCAACAACACCTATACCGGCGGCACGACCATCTGCCTTTGCGGAACGCTGGAGCTGGGCGATGCCACCCATACCGCGAGCCTCGTGGGCGCGATCGAGAACGAGGGTGCTTTCGGGGTCTTCAACGCCAACACGTCGGGCATCACATCGCTCACCAACGACGGAGGTGTGACGACGTTTTTTAACTCGACGTCCGCCGCCGCGATGACGATCAACAACGTATTCGGCGGCAGGACCATCTTCGATGACACCTCCACTGCCGGGCAGGCCAGGATCGTCAACACCAACAGCGGCGTCACACAGTTCGGCCGATCCGGGGGCAGCGACACCAGCACCGCGGGAAACGCCAGCATCGACAATTCCTTTGGCGGCGGCGTCTTCTTTCGCGCCGACAGCACCGCCGGCAACGCCACCATCACAAACCATGATAGCGGCGGCATCGACTTTCAGGATCATGCCTCCGGCGCGTCCGCGACCATCGTCAACAATTCCGGTGGCTCGACGGCGTTCTTCGACTTTAGCACCGCTGGCAACGCCAACATCGTCACGAACAATGGCGGCCAGCTCGGCTTTTTCAACCACTCCGACGCAGGCAGCGCGATCATCACCGTCAATAGCGGCGGCTTCGCCGAATTCGCAAACAATGCGAACGGCGGCAACGCGCAGTTCATCACCAACGGCACCGGCTACGTCGATTTCGGCGAAGGCGTCGGTCCAAACGGCGACAACAGGATCACGGCCGGCTCGATTGCGGGCTCGGGCCTCTACTACATCGGCGGCGGGCACACGCTTGCGGTCGGCGGCAACAATCTCTCGACCACGGTCAGCGGCGTGATCGCCGACAACAATCCTTGCGGCTGCACCACGGGTTCGGGCGTGCTGGAAAAAGACGGCAGCGGCGCGCTGACACTGTCGGGTGCCAACACCTATTCGGGCGGCACGCTGCTGAGCGCCGGGACCCTGATCATCGGCAACAATTCCGCGCTCGGAAGCGGCACCCTCACCATGGCGGCCGCGACGACGCTGTCGTTTCTCAACACCGGCAATTTCACCCTCGCCAACGCCATCAAGGTGTCGGGCGATCCGAACTTCGCGCCGCCTTCGGGCACGACACAGACGTTGTCCGGCGTGATCTCCGACGGAGCCTCGCCGGGCGTGGTCAACGTCCAGGGACCAGGCACGCTGGTGCTCGCGGGCGCCAACACCTATTCTGGCGGCACCATCGTCTCGGGCGGCACACTACAACTCACGGGCGCCGGCACGCTGGGAGCTGCCATCGGCACGGCGACCGTCTCGGCCGGCACACTCGATCTCGGCGGCACCACGCAGACGCTTGCCGCGTTGAACCTTGCCGGCGGCACGCTGCAGAACGGCAAGCTGAACGCGCCAATCGCTTCCGCCGGCGGCGTCATCAACGGCATCGGCGGCGCTGCGAGTCTCACCACCACCGCGGGCACGACATTCGTCCTGGGCACGAATACCTACACCGGGCCGACGACGGTCAACGGCGGCATCCTGGATGTGATCGGCTCGATCATCGATCCCACCGTCAATTCCGGCGGCCTGTTGATGGGCACCGGTACCGTCGGGTCGACGCAAGTCAACGCCGGCGGCATCTTCGCGCCGGGTGTCGGCTTCGGTACCTCCATGACGGTGCAGGGCAATCTCGCCTTCCAGTCCGCCGCGCTCTATCTGGTCCAGGTCAATGCAACGACGTCGACCTTTGCCAATGTCACCGGCACGGCATCCCTCGCCGGAACTGTCGGCGTAGCGTTCGATCCGAGCGCGAGCTTCGTCAAGAAGCAGTACGTGATCCTGCAGGCCGCGGGCGGCGTGTCTGGTGCCTTCAGCGGTGTCGGCGCGACGCCCGGCGGGCTGATCGGCACCGTCACTTACGACCCGACCCACGCCTATCTCAATTTCGACCTGAACTACGGCGCCAAGAACAACCTCAACACCAACCAACAGAACGTCGCCAACACGCTTTCGAACTTCTTCAATGCCAATGGCGGCATCGCCACGGTGTTCGCCTCGCTGACGCCGGCTGGATTGAGCCAGGCTTCGGGCGAGACCGCGACGGGAATCCAGCAGGCGACGTTCAATGCCGTGAACATGTTCCTGCAACTTCTGACCGATCCCTTCGTCTCGGGCCGCAGCGGCGGCGTGACGGCCAACAGCGGGGCCCAGCCTTATGCCGAGGAAGACGACGCGTTGGCCTATGCCGCGCGCAAATCCGGCTCCGCGCGCGCGGCGCTGGCGAAAATCCCGACCAAGGCCGAGGTCGCGCGCAACGATCTCCTCGACAACCGCTGGAGCGTGTGGGGTTCGGCCTTTGGCGGCGGCGCCAATATCAGCGGCAATGCTGCGGTCGGCTCCAATTCCGCCGACGTGAGCGCGTTCGGCTTTGCCGCCGGTGCCGATTACCGGATTTCGCCGGCGACGCTCGCTGGCTTCGCGCTCGCCGGCGGTGGCACCAATTTCAGCGTGGCCAATTCCGGCAGTGGCCGCTCCGATATGTTCCAGGCCGGCGCCTTTGTGCGTCACAGGATGGGCGCTGCTTATGTGACCGGCGCGCTCGCCTATGGCGGCCAAGAGGTGACCACCGATCGCACCGTCACCATCGCAGGTCTGGATCACCTGCAGGCGCAGTTCAATGCCAATTCCTGGTCGGGACGCCTGGAAGGCGGCTACCGCACCGTGACGCCATGGATGGGGATCACGCCCTACGCGGCTGCGCAGTTCACCACCATCGACCTGCCGTCCTATGCCGAGCAGGTGGTCGCGGGCGCCGGCAATTTTGCGCTGAACTACAATGCGAAGGACGTGACCGATGCCCGTACCGAGCTCGGCGTCCGCACCGACAAATCCTGGGCCGAGCCGAACGGCATCCTCGGCCTCCGCGGGCGGCTCGCCTGGGCGCATGATTTCAACACCGACCGCAGCGCGGCCGCAGTGTTCCAGTCGCTGCCCGGCACCTTCTTTGTCGTCAACGGCGCGGCGGTAGCGCACGATTCGGCGCTGACGACGGTGTCTCTGGAAAGGACATGGCTGAACGGCTGGTCGGCGGCTGCGACCTTCGATGGCGAGTTCTCGGATGTCTTGAATTCCTACGCCGGCAAGGCTGTCATACGCTACGCCTGGTAGGCGGCAGGACTTTCCAGTCATCACGGGGACGATTTGATGCGCGCGGCCATTTTCCGGAACGGGGCGATCGTTGTCGATCATATAGCGGAACCGAAACCCGGCGCAGGCCAGGTGCTGGTCAAGACGCTTGCCTGCGGCATCTGCGGCTCGGACCTGCATGCGCGCAAGCATGCCCATCGCATGGTCGCGATGGCCAGATATAGTCCAGGCCGCAAGCCAATGGACCTCAAGCGCGACGTCGTGTTCGGACACGAGTTCTGCTGCGAGGTTGTCGATTACGGCCCTGCAACGCAGCGCAGGCTGAAAGTGGGCACGCACGTTTGCTCGCTGCCCGCGCTGATCACGCCGACCGGCCCGCAAGGCATCGGCTATTCCAACGACAATATCGGTGGTTATGCGGAAGCGATGCTGCTGAGCGAGCCGCTGCTGCTCGAAGTGCCGAACGGATTATCGCCGGAGCATGCGGCGCTGACGGAGCCGCTCGCGGTCGGCGTCCATGCGGTCGCCAAGGCCAATATCAGGGGCGGAGAGGTGCCTCTCGTGATCGGCTGTGGGCCGGTGGGGCTTGCGGTGATCGCTGCGCTCAGGCTCAAGGGCCTGCATCCGATCATCGCCGCGGATTATTCGCCGACACGCCGGAGGCTCGCCGAGAAGATGGGCGCCGATGTCGTGGTCGATCCCGCGACGACGCAGCCCTATGCGACCTGGGCCGAGCATGCCGCAATGTCGGAAGCCGAAAAGGCCGCGCGGCCGCCGTTCCAGGCGCATCTCGCCGCGCTGAAGCCGGCGCTGATCTTCGAATGCGTCGGCGTACCCGGCCTGTTGCAGCAGGTGTTCGAAGGTGCGCCGCGCGATGCGCGGATCGTGGTGGTTGGCGTTTGCATGGAGACCGATACATCCGAGCCGATGCTTGGCATCATCAAGGAGCTGAGCGTCCAATACGTGCTGGGCTATACGCCGGAGGAGTTTTCGGCCTCGCTGCGCCTCTTGGCAGAAGGGCAGGTCGACGGCGCCGCCCTCGTGACCGGCCGCGTCGGCATCGATGGCGTCGCGCAGGCCTTCGACGACCTCGCCAACCCGGAAGCCCACACCAAGATCATCGTCGAGCCCTGGCGCTAGCGGATGCTCCTCATTGTGATGAGCCCGCTGCGCTGCTGCGATGGCTGGCGCGACAAGTGCCTCGCCGTGTGGCGGCTCTCACGCATCGTCCATTGGCGCGTCATTTGCTTTTGAATCCGCGGCACCTATAGTTCGGCGGGGATAGGCAGCAGCACACGACGGCGCATGCGGGTTTCCATCATTACGGGCGGCGGCTCCGGGATCGGGGCGGCGATCGCGCGGCGGCTCGCCGGCGAAGATCAATGCCTGATGCTGCACGGGCAGGGCGCGGACGACGCCGGGCTATCGCGATTGAAATCGGTGGCAGGCGAATGCGAGAGCGCCGGCGCCAGGGTCGCATGGCTGGCAGGCGATCTCGCCAAAGCGGGCACGGTCGCCGAGCTTGTCAGCACGGCGCGTGCCTCCTTTGGGGCCATCGATGCGATCGTTCATGCCGCGGGCTTTGCCGACCGGCGCGGTTTTGCGAGCCTGCCGCGCGAGGCGCTGGAGCGGGCCTTCGCGGTGATGGCCGCCGCGTTTCACGAGCTCACCGCATCGGCGATGGCGGATCTCGCGCGCAATAAGTTAGGCCGCGTGGTCGCAATCTCCAGCTTCGGCGCGCATCGCTTTGTTCCCGACGGCATTTTTCCCGCGTCTGCATCGGCCAAGGCTGCGCTGGAAGTGCTGGTCAAGTCGCTCGCGATCGAGCTTGCACCGTCGGGCGCGACCGCCAACATCGTCGTGCCCGGCTACACGCGGAAAGATCCGGGCCTGTTCGGCGCGCTCGATGCAGGCGCGTGGGACAAGGTCGCGAACGCAAATCCGCAAGCGCGGCTGGCCGAGCCGGACGAGGTCGCTGCCGTGGTCGCGTTTCTGTTGTCGAAGGACGCGGGCCATGTCACCGGCGCGACGGTGCCGGTCGATGGCGGGCTGACGTTGATGTAAGGGATGAACAAGATGCCGGATCAAACAGCCAACAAGACCGATGTCGTCGTGCTCGGCGCCGGTATCGTCGGCGTGTCGGCAGCCTTCGCCACGCGGCAGCGTGGGATGTCGGTTATTCTCATTGACCGGCGCGAGCCCGGCAGCGAGACGTCCTACGGCAATGCCGGCATTCTCTCGAGCGGTTCGATCTTTCCGCTCAATCAGCCCGGCCTTCTCGGCAAGCTGCCGCAATATCTGTCCAATCAACACCCCGCCTTGCGCTGGGACGTGGGCTGGGCGCTGCGCCATCCCGGATGGATCGCGCGCTTTCTCGCCAATTCCGCGCAGTCGCAAGTCAAGCCCCGCGCGCTCGCGCTGCGCGGCTTGATCAAGGCGTCGCTGAAACTGCACCGCGAGTGGATCGTCAAGGCGGGCGCAGGCAGTCGCATCCGCGAGACCGGCTGGCTGAAGGCCTGGCGCAGCGACAATGTCGCCGCGGCGAAAGCGGATCAGGCGGCGTTGACCGACTATGGCATCAAGAGCGAGCTGCTCGACCGCCAGGCGATCTCCGCGCTCGAGCCAAATATCCTGCCGGTCTACAGCGTCGGCCTGCTGCATACCGAAACCGCCTCAGTGGATTCACCGGGCAACGTCACCAAGGCCTATGCGCGGATGTTTTCTGCCGCGGGCGGCGAAGTGCGCCGCGCGGAGATCACGTCGATTGCGGCCGATGCGGACGGCTGGCGCGTCGTGCTCGCGGACGGCGAGATCAGATCGCGCCACGTTGTGGTCGCGCTCGGGCCGTGGTCGGCCGATTTGCTCAAGCCGCTCGGCTATCGCGTACCGCTTGCGACCGAACGCGGCTATCATCGCGAGTTCAAGCCGAACGCCGCACGCCCGCTTCGGCGGCCGATTCACGATGCCGAAAACGCCTTCCTGATGACGCCGATGGAGCAGGGCATCCGCGTCACCTCCGGCGTCGAGCTGACCGATCGCGATGCGCCGTCGTCCTATGCCCAGCTCGATGCGGTGGTGCCGTTGGCGCGCAGCGTCGTCGAGTTCGGCGAGCCCGTCGGCGACGTCTGGCGCGGGGCGCGGCCGACCTTGCCCGACAGCTTGCCGATGATCGGGCCGGCGCCGCGGCATTCCGGCCTGTGGTTCGCCTTCGGCAACCAGCACATCGGCTTCACCACGGGACCCGCAACGGGCGATGCCGTCGCCGCGATGATTGCAGGTAGCGCGCCGAGCTTCGACACGTCAGCGTTCTCGCCGAAACGTTACCTTTGATCGCGCCAGCGCATGATCCGGAAAAGTGTGCAGCGGTTTTCCGAAAAGATCATGCGCAAACAATAACCTAAAGCCCGATGATGAAATATCGTCTCATCATCGGGCTTTAGGAGAAAGCCGGGGCTGCCATGCACTACGTCTGGGACTTCGCGATCCTCTCAAAGTACAGCCATCTGTTCTGGCTTGGGCTCGGCTTCACCGTCGCCTACACCATCGGCACCATTTTCCTCGGCACTGTGATCGGACTATTCGTCGGCGTCGCGCGGCTCGGGCGCTGGCCGGTCATCGACTGGCTGCTGGTCGCCTATATCGAGCTGTTCCGTTGCACGTCGCTCCTGGTGCAGATCATCTGGTTCTACTATGCCTTCCCGGTCGTGTTGGGGGTGAATATCCCGGCCAATGTCGCCGCCGTCAGCGTGCTCTCGCTCTATGGCGGCGCGTTCTATGCCGAGATCGTGCGCGGCAGCATCGAGAGCGTGCCGCGCGGCCAGTGGGACGCGGCCCGCGCGCTGGGACTGTCATTCTGGCGCATGCTGCGGCTCGTCATCATCCCGCAGGCGCTGAAGCCGATGATGGCGCCTTACGTCAACCAGTCGGTGACACAGCTCAAGAACACCTCGCTGGTGTCGGTCATCGCGGTCCCCGATCTCGTCTACAACGCGACCCTGATCAACGCCGACACTTACCGCCCGCTCGAGGTCTACACTGTCGTGGCGCTGATCTATTTCGCGATCCTGTTTCCGGCGACGCTGGTGGGCCGCCACCTCGAGCGCGGCATGACCTACGACAAGGCGTGAGGCGCGAATCAATCTTCAGTGCCGGTGCGATCGCCTGTGGCGATAAACGGGATGGCCATGAGCGGGTCTGGCCGCCGACCCTCCGTAATATGGATTGACCACGCACTGCGCCGCTCGGCCCGACGCCGAAGCCCGGCATGCGTCCTCCGTTCGATAGCTGCAGTCGAAGTAGTAGTCCATGAAGCCCTGGTAGACCTGAACGCAATAGGGATAGTCGGGATCGTAAGTCTGGGCGCGCGAAGGCGTTGCCGACGCGACCACGCCGATTGCCAGAATTGCAGGAATCACAACGCGCATCCGAATCTCCATACCGGCGTCGAGAAATCATTACCGCTTGAGCCGCGGTTCGCATCACCTCTCCCACAAGGGGAGAGGTGGCACCTCCGAAGCTCAGGCAGCTTGCCTAATCGCTAAATATTCAACTCCACCGGCACGTCCTCAGGCTTCACGCCTGATAGCGCCAGGCCCTTGACGAACCATTCGCGCATCTGGCCGACGCCGCGGTTGTAGTCGACCCACACCGAGAGGAAATCGCGCCAGCGCTTGTCGCTCTCGCGCCGCACCGCCATGCTGCTCGCGATCGTGACTGACGGTGATTGCAGGATCTTGTAGGTGCCCAGGTTGGGGTTCTTGGCGATCGCCGTCAGCCCCAGCACCAGCGCGTTCACCACGCAATCGACGCGGCCCGATGCCATCTGCAGCATGACGTCGTCGCGCGTCTTCAGCGAGGTGATCGTGGCCTTCGGCGCAAAGCGCCGTGCCACCACCTCGTTGGCCGATCCGACATCGACCGCGATCTTGATCTCGGGCTTGTTGATGTCGGCCCAGGTCTTCGCCTCGAGGCCCTTCCTCAGCATGGCGCCGAACGGATGGGGAAACACCAAATTGGTGAAATCGACCACCAGCGCGCGCTGCGGCGTCGGGTTGAGCGCAAAGCCAAGGTCGATCTTGTTCGATTGCAGATCAAGGATCGAATTTCCGTAAGTCGATTCAGTGTAATCCAGCTTCACATCGAGCAGCTTGGCGATGTCATTCGCCATCTCGATGCACATGCCGGACCAGGTGCCGCTGGCGAGGTCCTTGTTGAAATAGGGCAGTTCGCCTGGCAGCACCGCGATGCGCAGCACTTTCGCGCCCCGGACCTGATCGAGCGTGTTGTCGGCCGCGGTCTGCGCCGAGGCGGACGTGGCGAGCGCGGATGTCAGCGCTGCGCCACTGCCGATCGCGAGCGCGTAGCGCAAGGCCTCGCGGCGGTCTTCGGAAATCTTCGTCTCGTCGGATCGGGTCACGCGCGCCTCCTACCTGTTGGCACGAAGCCTAGCGTCGGTGCCGCGGGTCGGCAATAGCGCGCGCGGGCGAATAGCAGGCAGGCGATTACGCCGGACTTGCTCAGCGAGACCTGGTCAGCCGGCTTGCTCAGTCGGACTTGGAGCCGAGGACGATCGGCACGGTCTCCGTCAGCTTCAAGGAGGTAACCATGCTTTCGACTGCGGCCTTGTAGCTGCGGAAGTGTGGCGTTTCGAGATGCGCTTTGTAGGCGGCCTCGTCCCCGTAACTCTCGAACACGATGATGCGTGCCAGATTTTCCTTGTCGGACACGGCATGAAGCGCCAGCACCCCCGGTTCCAACCGAATCGCTGCGTCGATTTCCTCCTTCAAGGCCATGCGGTAGGCCTCGAGCCGGGCAGGATCGACATCGATCTCAGCGATGCGGACGTAAGGCATGCGCTCACTTTCGGTATTGCGCATCCGGGACCTTCTCCAGCCAGTCGACGCTCCTGCCGTCCAGCGCCTCCTGGATCGCGATATGCGTCATGGCCGTCGTCGGCGTCGCGCCATGCCAGTGCTTCTCACCCGGCGGGAACCAGACCACGTCGCCCGGCCGGATCTCCTCGACCGGGCCGCCCTCGCGCTGCGCCCAGCCCAGCCCTGAGGTGACGATCAGGGTCTGGCCGAGCGGATGGGTATGCCAGGCCGTGCGCGCGCCGGGCTCGAAGGTCACGCTGGCGCCGCCGACGCGCGCGGGCGCGTTCGCCTGGAACAGCGGGTCGAGCCGCACCGTACCCGTAAAATACTCCTCCGGCGGTTTGCGTGACGGCTGCGAGCCGCTTCGCTTGATCTCCATTCTGTTGCTCCCTGTTCGGTTCGCTGAGCGGGCACGGCCGTCACAGCGGATGATAGCCCGGCTGCTTGTAGATGGTCTCGGCCTTGCCGAGGATGTCGGGCTTGAAGACCCGCTCGGTCCAGTCCGCGGGCGCGACATCCTCGATGCCGACCGAGATTGCGTCCTCGGCGGAGCCGAGCGCGCTCGTTACGGCCTGCGTGATTGCTGCTGCGAGCTTCGTCTTCTGCTCGCGCGTGCGGCCGGAATGCAGCTTGACGACGACATGCGGCATTTTCGTTTCTCCCTTCAGCGATGCTGCCCATCGGGAACTCGCTCTTCGCGGGCGAGGCGAACCTAAGCCCTTCAAGGCACACCGACTAGGTGATAAAACGCGGAAAGAATTATTAGCAAGGCTTATGAATGGACCGCGACAATGCCAGCGACATCATCGCCTTCCTGGCGGTAGCCCGCGAGAGGAGTTTTACGCGTGCCGCGGCCAAGCTCGGCATCTCGCAATCGGCGCTGAGCCAGACCGTCAGTGGGCTCGAGGAGCGGCTCGGGGTTCGCCTGCTCAACCGCACCACGCGCAGCGTCGCACCGACCGAAGCCGGCGAGCGGCTGTTCCGGACCTTCGGTCCGCGCTTCGACGAGATGGATGCCGAACTTGCTGCGCTGAGCGAGCTGCGCGAAAAGCCCGCCGGCCACTTGCGCATCACCGCGACCGAGCATGCGGCGGAAGCGATCCTGATCCCGGCGCTCGCGAGGGTCCTGCCGAAATATCCCGACATCCACGTCGAAATCGTCGTCGACTACGGCCTCGCCAATATCGTGGCCGAGCGCTACGACGCCGGTATTCGCCCGGGCGAGCTCGTTGAAAAGGACATGATCGCGGTGCGCGTCGGGCCGGATTTGCGCATGGCCGTCGTCGGCGCACCGTCCTATTTCGCCGCGCGCAGGAAGCCGCGCACGCCGCAGGAACTGACGAGTCACAACTGCCTCAACCTGCGGCTGCCGACCCATGGCGGTCTCTACGCCTGGGAGTTCGAGAAGGACAAGCGCGCCCTCAATGTGCGGGTCGAGGGCCAGCTCGTGTTCAACGGCGCCGGCGCGCTGCTCCGCGCCGCGCTGGCGGGCCTTGGGCTTGCCTATCTCATGGAGAGCCACGTCCAGCCCTACATCGTCGAGGGCCGGCTGGTGCGTGTGCTGTCGGACTGGTGTCCGCCGTTCTCGGGCTATCACCTCTATTATCCGAGCCGCCGCCAGGCCTCGCCCGCATTCTCGCTGCTGGTCGATGTGCTGCGATACCGGCGCTGATCGCTACTGATTTTTCGAAAACTGATTTGCGCCATCTGTCCAGCCCTCCGTGAAAAATATTTTGCTTCCGGTTTTCGGAAGAATGTGATTTGGTTCGCGCGTCCCGGCCCGATTAAGAGGGACGCTTCGCGATCGTCACGAGTGTTGGGCCGGAGATGCGATGGACGCAGGCGGTGTCAACTGACGAGCGACGCCGAGGCGGACGGCAAAATCGCGTGGTCCTGATGCCCCGACGCTGGCATCAAGTTCGCAAGTGATGATCTTGCGGACGACGGGGGCTAACAAGCCCGGCACCCCGGGGAGCGCGTATAAGCCGTAAACCATTGCGCAGGGAATGCCGGACTGTTGCGGCGTACCTGTAGTTTAACCTCGTGTGCATTCTTTGCGCACATTTGCGCACACGAGGCTGCGGATGTGCCAGACACCCGGTGTTCCCTGCGCCCTCTCTCTTCCGAGGGCCATCGACGATGCAGGACCCGGACATTTTCGTGCCGCGGGAACGATTTCGCATGAGGAGCACCGTGATTGCGAGAAGTGTAGGGTGGGCAAAGGCGCTCTTGCGCCGTGCCCACAGTTCATCAGCGGACTTCGGTTGGTATGGTGGGCACGCTTCGCTTTGCCCACCCTACACTTCTCGCAATGACGATCGAGTCACACCGGCAGCGCGATGGAATACTTCACCTGACTCAGCGCAAAACTCGATTCGATCGATGCAATCCCGTCCAGCCGCGTCAGCTTGGTCTTGAGGAACGCCTCATAGGAGGAGAGATCGGCGGCGACGACGCGCAGCAGATAGTCGCGATTGCCCGTCATCAGGTAGCACTCCAGGACCTCGTCCCATTTCGAGATCGCGCGCTCGAAGCGGTTCAGGTCCTCCTCCTTTTGCCGCGCAAGCTTGATGGAGATGAAGACGGAGACATGCAGCCCCAGCGATTTCTGATCGACGGTTGCGATATAGCGCGTGATCACGCCGCGCTCCTCCAGGAGTTTCACGCGGCGATGGCACGGCGAGACCGACAGCCCGACCTTGTCGGCCAGCTCCTGCATGGTGATGCGACCGTCCGATTGCAGTGAGAACAGGATCTTGCGGTCGATGGCGTCGAGCTCTGGCATTGGAACAAAATCCGGCTGATTGACCTGGTCGTGATAAAATATCCTAATATGTTAAGGTATGGTGTGAAAATTTGAGAAGTTTCGGGGCCTCGGGAGGTTTAGGATTCGCCAGCGTCCAAAGCTGGGAGGCAGCCATGGCGATTGAACCCGCACGTCTTGAAATACTCTCCGCGTTGTCGCGGAAGGTGCTGTGGCTGTCGTCCTGGACCATCCATCACGCCAACCACATCAGGCCCAATACCGATGGGCTGAAGGTCGGCGGGCATCAGGCTTCCTCCGCCTCGCTCGCCACCATCATGTCGGCGCTGTATTTCCACGTGCTGCGGCCCGAGGACCGCGTCGCGGTAAAGCCGCATGCAAGCCCGGTGTTTCACGCCATCCAATATCTGTTCAGCCGCCAGACCCGCGACAAGCTGGAGAACTTCCGCGGCTTCAAGGGCGCGCAGTCCTATCCGTCGCGTACCAAGGATACTGACGACGTTGACTTCTCCACCGGCTCAGTGGGCTTGGGCGTCGCGCAGACGCTGTTCTCGTCGCTGGTGCAGGATTACGTCAGGGCGCATGGCTGGGCGAAGGACCGTCGCGAAGGGCGAATGATCGCGCTCGTCGGCGACGCCGAGATGGACGAGGGCAATATCTTCGAAGCGCTCGCGGAGGGGTGGAAGCACGGCCTGCGCAACACCTGGTGGGTGGTCGACTATAACCGCCAGAGCCTCGACGCGGTCGTGCGCGAGGGGCTGTGGGAAAAGTTCGAGACCATGTTCCGCAATTTCGGCTGGGACGTGGTGATCGTGAAATATGGCCGGCTGATGCGGCAGGCCTTTGCCGAGCCTGGCGGCGAAGCGCTCAAGCGCTGGATCGACAATTGCCCGAACGCGCTCTATGCCGCGCTCTGCTTCCAGGGCGGCGCGGCCTTCAGGAAGCATCTGCAGGACGAGATCGGCGACCAGGGCGAGGTGACGGCGCTGATCGACCGCCGCAGCGACGAGGAGTTGCTGGCGCTGATGTCCAATCTCGGCGGCCACGACATGGAAAGCATGCTGGAGGCGTTCGAGGCAATCGATCACGACCGTCCGGTCTGCTTCATCGCTTACACCATCAAGGGCGTCGGCCTGCCGTTCCAGGGCCATAAGGACAACCATGCCGGCTTGATGACAGTGGCGCAGATGGAGAAGTGGCGCGCCTCGCAAAACATCCGCCCCGGCCATGAATGGGAGAGATTCGAGGGCCTGTCGCAGGATCCCGCCGCGCTCACGGCCTTCCTCTCCCAGGTGCCCTTCAACCGCGACACCGCGCGGCGGCTGGTGGCACCCACCATCGAGGTGCCGCGGCAGCTCGCGTTCAAGCCGGTCGCGCAGATGTCGACGCAGCAGGGCTTTGGTCTGGTGCTGAACGAGATCGCGCGGGAGAATAGCGAGCTCGCCGCGCGTATCGTCACGGCCTCGCCCGACGTCACGGTGTCGACCAACCTCGGCGCCTGGGTCAATCGCCGCGGGTTGTTCGCGCGCGCCGAGAAGGCCGATACCTTCCGCAGCGAGAAGATTCCCTCGACCTATAACTGGGATGCCTCGCCGAAGGGCCAGCATATCGAGCTTGGCATCGCCGAGATGAACCTGTTCATCCTGTTGTCGGCGCTGGGACTGTCGCATTCCATCAATGGCGCGCGGCTGTTGCCCGTCGGCACGCTCTATGATCCCTTCATCGAGCGCGGCCTCGATGCGCTGAACTATGCCTGCTACCAGGATGCGCGCTTCATGCTGGCGGCGACGCCCTCGGGGATCACGCTCGCGCCCGAAGGCGGCGCGCATCAGTCGATCGCGACGCCGCTGATCGGCATGGCGCAGCCTGGGCTCGCGTCGTTCGAGCCGGCCTTCGTCGACGAGCTCGCCGCGATCATGGCTTTCGGCTTTGAGCACATGCAGGCCGAGGAGGGCGGTTCGATCTATTTGCGCCTGTCGACGCGCGCGATCGACCAGGTGCAGCGGATCATGACGCCGGATTTGCAGCGCGACATCACCGAGGGCGCCTATTGGCTGCGCAAGCCCGGACCGAACGCGGAAGTCATCGTCGCCTATACCGGCGCCGTGGCGCCGGAAGCGATCGAGGCGACCGGTTTCATCGGCGAGAGCAGGCGGGATGTCGGGTTGCTCGCCATCACCTCCGTCGACCGGCTGCACGCAGGCTGGACTGCCGCGCGGAATTTGCGGCGCGACCGCCGCGGCGTGCAGCACTTGAGCCATATCGAGAAGATGCTGGCGCCCTTGCCGCGCGATTGCGGCATCGTCACGGTGATCGATGGCCATCCGGCCGCGCTCGGCTGGCTCGGCAGCGTGCGCGGCCATCGCGTCGAGGCGCTCGGCGTCGAGCAGTTCGGCCAGACCGGCACCATCGACGACCTCTATCGCGCCTACGGCATCGACGCCAACGCCATCATCGACGCTGCCGAAAGCCTCACCTCCGGCGCCCCGGTGCTGCATCGCAAGATGGCGGTGTGACGCCAAACTGACGTCGTCATTCCGGGGCGCCGCAAAGCGGCGAACCCGGAATCCATACCTGGCGATGGTGGTTATGGATTCCGGGCCCGCGCCAAAAGGCGCGTCCCGGAATGACGATGTCGAGAGAGACTTGCCTCCCTCGCTCCACCATCCTTATATCCAGTGTCCGCCGCAGCCCGGCGTCCCGCATATGGCGGGTTCAATTCCCTGAGCTTTCGTGCAAGGATGGTTGCCGAACGCTCCGTTCCCCCTCCTTACGCCCTGAATCAAAAGAGGTTTTCGATGGTCAACCGCATGCAATTCTACATCGACGGCGCCTGGGTCGATCCCGCCGTCAAGAAGTCCACGCCCGTCGTCAATCCGGCGACGGAAGAAGCGATGTATGAGGTTGCGCTCGGCTCCAAGGCCGACGTCGACAAGGCGGTCGCCGCCGCCAAGCGCGCCTTCGTGGCCTATTCGCAGACGAGCCGGGAGGAGCGCGTCGCGTTGATGTCCAAGATCGTCGAGATCTACAAGGGCCGCATGAAAGAGATCGGTGCGGCCGTCTCCGACGAGATGGGGGCGCCGCTGCCGATGGCGGAGCGCCTGCAGGCCGGCGCCGGCCTCGGCCATCTCATGAACACCCTCGAAGTCCTGAAGAAGTACGAGTTCGAGGAGACCATGGGCTCGGCCGTCGTCGTGCGCGAGCCGGTCGGCGTCGTCGGGATGATCACCCCTTGGAACTGGCCGCTCAACCAGATCGCCTGCAAGGTCGCGCCCGCGCTCGCCGCCGGCTGCACCATGATCCTGAAACCGTCCGAGTTCACCCCGACCTCGGCCCTGATCTTCGCCGAAATCCTGCATGAAGCGGGCGTGCCGAAGGGCGTGTTCAACCTCATCAACGGCCTTGGCCCCGAAGTCGGCGCCGCCATGAGCGAGCATCCTGATATCGACATGATCTCGTTCACCGGCTCGACCCGCGCCGGCATCGATGTCGCCAAGCGCGCCGCGCCGACGGTGAAGCGCGTCAGCCAGGAGCTCGGCGGCAAGTCGCCGAACGTCATCCTCGACGACGCCGACCTCACCAAGGCGGTGACCGGCGGCGTGATGCACATGTTCAACAACTCCGGCCAATCCTGCAACGCGCCGTCGCGCATGATCGTGCCGCTGTCGAAGATGAAGGAAGTGGCCGCGATCGCCAGGGGCGTCGCCGAGAAGACCAAGGCGGGCGACCCCCGCGCCGAAGGCACCAACATCGGCCCGGTCGTGAACCGCACGCAGTGGGACAAGATCCAGGCGCTGATCAAGAAGGGCATCGACGAGGGTGCGACCCTCGTCGCCGGCGGCCCGGGCCTGCCCGAGGGTGTCAACAAGGGCTTCTATGTCCGTCCGACCATCTTCGCAGACGTCACCAATGACATGACGATCGCGCGCGAGGAAATCTTTGGACCGGTGTTGACCATCCTCGGCGCCAAGGACGAAGCCGACGCGGTCAAGATCGCCAACGACACGCCCTATGGTCTGGCCGGCTACGTCTCGGCCGGTACCGTCGAGCGCGCGCGCAAGGTCGGCCGGCAAATTCGCGCTGGCAACGTCAACCTGCAGGGCGTGCCCAATGAACGCTCCGCGCCGTTCGGCGGCTACAAGCAGTCCGGCAACGGCCGCGAATGGGGCCGCTACGGCATGGAGGAATATCTCGAGGCGAAGGCGGTCGCCGGCTTCAACGCCGCGTAAGCCGCGCGTGAGCCGGGTAGGGTGGGCAAAGCGAAGCGTGCCCACCACTCGGCACATGCAATCATGGCGGTGGGCACGGCGCAAACGCGCCTTTGCCCACCCTACGATTTTCGAGATTATCCCCCGACCGCGCCCTGCGTGTTCACATACAGTGCATAGATCGACTGGCTCGCCGCCATGAAGAGCCGATTGCGCTTCAAGCCGCCGAAGCAGACATTGGCGCAGCGCTCTGGCAGCGCGATGCGGCCGATCGGGGCGCCGTCGGGCGCGAACACCATCACGCCGTCGAGCTTCGGATCGCCCATGCCCCAGCCGCACCAGAGATTGCCGTCGATGTCGGAGCGCATGCCGTCCGGCGTGCCGGGACCCGCATCGATGTGAACGCGCTTGTTGGAGAGTTTCGTGCCGTCGGCCGAGACGTCGTAGGCAAGGATCTTGCGGTTCGGCACACCACGCGATTCCACGACGTAGAGGATGCTCTCGTCCGGCGAGAAACAGAGCCCGTTCGGCCCGAGCACGCCTTCGGCGACGATGGTGGCTTTGCGGGTGGCGCCATCGATCCGATAGACGTTGGGATCGATCTCGGGCTCGGCCTTGTAGCCTTCGTAATTGCCGAGCAGGCCGAAGATCGGATCGGTGAACCAGATCGAACCGTCGGACTTTACCACCACGTCGTTCGGGGAGTTGAGCCGCTTGCCGTCGAAATGATCGATCAGCACGGTGATCGAGCCGTCATATTCGATGCGGACCACCCGGCGGCCGCCATGCTCGCAGGTGACGAGCCGGCCTTGGCGGTCGCGGGTGTTGCCGTTGGCAAAGTTCGAGGGTTTTCGGTAGATCGAGACCGCACCGGTTTCCTCTTCCCATTTGATGATGCGCTGGTTCGGGATGTCGCTGCAGAGCAGATAGCGCCCGTCGCCCACCCACACCGGGCCTTCCGCCCAGCGCAGCCCCGTCGCGAGCCGTTCCACCGCCGACAGCTTCAGCCAGTATTTTTCAAATCGCGGGTCGAGGGCATGGATCGCGGGGTCGGGGTAATAAGTGGCCGGATGCCAGCCAGCCGCATGAGAGGATGCATCGGACATTTGCGGTTCTCGTTGTTGTTTCCTCGCCGGGCAGTTTGCTATCACTCCTCGCGCATGACCGCAAACCAGCGGGTTCAAAGAGGGAAGAATGCCACGCATATTGATGACCGGTGCGGCCGGCGGGATCGGCACAAGCTTGCGCAGATTGCTGCCGCCGATCTATCCGGACCTCCTGCTCTCCGATCTCAAGGCGCCCAGCGATCTCGCCGCGAACGAGACGTTCAAGGCCGCCGATCTCGCCGACATGGCTCAGGTCGAGGCGATCTGCGAGGGCGTCGATGGCATCCTGCATTTCGGCGGCTATTCGGTCGAAGGCCCCTGGGATGCGATCCTGCAGTCCAACATCATCGGCGGCTACAACCTGTTCGAGGCGGCGCGCAGGAAGGGCGTCAAGCGCGTGGTGTTCGCCTCATCGAACCACGCAGTCGGCTTCTATCCGCGCTATCACCGCATCGGCACTGACGTGACCACGCGCCCCGACAGCCGTTACGGCGTGAGCAAGGCCTTTGGCGAGGCGACCGGCGCGCTCTACGCCGACAAATACGGCCTCAAGGTCACCTGTATCCGCATCGGCAATTTCGGCGAGAAGCCGCTCGATCATCGCCGGCTGTCGATCTGGCTGAAGCCCGAGGACCTCGTTCAGCTCTGCCGCATCGGCCTTGAACATCCGGCGATCCATTTCGAAATCTTTTATGGCGCCTCCGACAATGAGCGCTCCTGGTGGGACAACCATCGCGCCTATGATCTGGGCTATCGCCCGACCGGCAAGGCCGAAGATTTCCGCGAGCATGCTTTTGCCGAGCAGGCGAAGCTGAAATCCGATCCCGTCGGTGATTTCTACCAGGGCGGTGCGTTCTGCAGCATGGAGTTTTCGGGCGACCGGAGCCGGATCAAGAAGTAGCGAGTCGTTCCGGGGCGCGCGAAGCGCGAACCCGGAACCTCGAGATTCCGGGTTCGGTGCTTTGCACCGCCCCGGAATGACAGCAAGCAAGAGGATGCGAACATGACCGACGGATTGCGCAAGGGACTGGCAAGCTATGGCGATGCAGGCTTCTCGCTGTTCCTGCGCAAGGCCTTCATCAAGGCGATGGGCTATTCCAACGACGCGCTCGACCGCCCGATTGTCGGCATCACCAACACCTACAGCGACTATAATCCCTGCCACGGCAATGTGCCTGACATCATCGAGGCGGCGAAGCGCGGCGTGATGCTGAGTGGCGCGATGCCTTTTGTGTTCCCGACCATTTCGATCGCGGAAAGCTTCTCGCATCCGACCTCGATGTATCTGCGCAATCTGATGGCGATGGATACCGAGGAGATGATCCGCGCCCAGCCAATGGACGCGGTCATCGTGATCGGCGGCTGCGACAAGACCTTGCCGGCGCAGATCATGGCCGCGCTTTCGGCCGACCTGCCGACCGTCGTCATTCCGGTCGGGCCCATGGTGGTCGGCCATCACAAGGGCGAGGTGCTAGGGGCCTGCACCGATTGCCGGCGGCTCTGGGCGAAATACCGCGCCGGCGAGATCGATGACAACGAGATCGAGGCGGTCAACGGCCGGCTTGCGCCGTCGGTCGGCACCTGCATGGTGATGGGCACGGCCTCTACCATGGCCTGCGTCACCGAGGCGCTGGGCCTGTCGCTGCCGATGAGCGCCACCATCCCGGCGCCGCATGCCGAACGCTTTCGTCTGGCGGAGGCGAGCGGCAAGGTCGCGGCCGCGATGGCGAAGGCCAAGGGGCCGAGGCCGAGCGAGTTCCTGACGAATTCCTCGTTCCGCAACGCGCAGGTCGTGCTGCAGGCGATCGGCGGCTCGACCAACGGCCTCATTCATCTGACCGCGATGGCAAATCGTACCGCGCACACGATCAATCTCGAAGCCTTCGACAAGCTCAGCCGCGACGTGCCCGTGCTGGTCGACCTGAAGCCGTCGGGCGAGCACTACATGGAGCACTTCCATCATGCCGGCGGTGTGCCGAAGCTGATGGCGCAGCTCGGCAATCTCCTCGACCTCGACGCCAAAACCATCGAAGGCAAGACGTTGCGTGAGATCGTCGCTAACGCGGAAGAGGTGCCTGGTCAGGACGCGATCCGCGCTCGGAACAATCCGATCAAGCCGGAAGGCTCGATGGCGATCCTCCATGGCAATCTCGCCCCGCGCGGCGCCGTCATCAAGCATGCCGCCGCGAGCCCGAAGCTGCTGCGGCACACCGGCCGCGCCGTGGTGTTCGAGTCGGTCGAGGACATGACCTTGCGGGTCGACGACCCCGATCTCGATGTCAAAGCCGACGACGTTTTGGTGCTGCGCAATGCCGGGCCGAAGGGCGCGCCGGGGATGCCGGAGGCCGGCTATCTGCCGATCCCGAAGAAGCTCGGACGGACCGGCGTCAAGGACATGGTGCGAATTTCGGACGCGCGGATGAGCGGCACTGCGTTCGGCACCATCGTCTTGCATATCACGCCGGAATCCGCGGTCGGCGGCCCGCTCGCGCTGGTCCAGAACGGCGACATGATCCGGCTCGACGTCGAAAAGCGCAGCATCGACCTTTTGGTCGACCAGGCCGAATTGAAGAAACGGCAAGCGGCGCTGAAGCCGGTGGTGACGCCGGATTGGGCACGGCGTGGCTACGCCCACCTCTTCAACGAGACCATTTTGCAGGCGGACGAAGGCTGCGACTTCGATTTCATGCGAGCGAAGGGGAAAGGCTAGTCATCTCGCAGTTGCGTTAGAGCGGAAGCTTGATTGACAACCAAACGACCCCGGTGGGATGATCAAAGAAAAATCATTCAGGGAGGGGAGACGATGGCAGGCCTGAGCAAGCTTCTCGGTGCGGTCGTTGCCGTATCCGTTTTCGCCGCCGCAAGCGCGAGCGCGCAGGAGGTGAAGCATTATCGCTTCGCCTATGATCAGCCGAAGGATACCGGCTACGGCATCCTGGCCGACATCTTCGCCGACAAGCTCAAGGAATTGAGCAAGGGCACCATGATCATCGACCAGTATCCCGGCGCGCAGCTCGGGCAGGAGCCGCAGGTCCTGCAACTGGTCAAGGCCGGCGATGTCGAGTTCTGCATCTCGGCTTCGGCTAACGCCGCGACGCTGTCGCCGCAAGCCGGCGTGATGTCGATGCACTATCTGTTCCGCTCGGAAGCGCATCTGATCAAGGCGATCGGCGATCCCGCGGTTGCCAGGGCGGTGAAGGACATGATCTCCGACACGGTCAAGGGTGCGCGCGTCATTGCGCTCGCGACACTTGGCCTGCGCAGCATGTATTCCAAGCGCGAGATCAGGAACATCGCCGACATCAAGGGACTGAAGGTGCGCGTGCAGGCGACGCCCACCGAGGATGTGACGTTCCCGGCCTACGGCGCGCAGGTCGTGCATATGCCGTTCGGCAGCGTCTACACCTCGCTGCAGACCGGCGTGGTCGATGTCGCCGAGAACGGCGTGAACGTCTACCTCGCCAACAAGCACTATGAAGTCGCTCCCGTGCTGTCGATGACCGAGCACGAGGCCAATAATTCGCTGGTTTGGATCAGCGACAAGCTCTGGAACAGCCTTACTCCCGAGCAGCAGGGCTGGGTGCAGGCCGCGGCCGACGACGTCAATCGCACCCAGCCGGCCAAGGCGATCGAGCTCGAGCACCAGTCGGCGGAGAAGCTGAAATCGATGGGAGTGAAGATCGTCACCGACGTCGACAAGTCGGGCTTTATCAAGGTGGCCGACCCCCTGCTGGACAAGCTGGCCAGCGAGCTCGGTCCGCATGCGGTCAAGGTCAAGGACCTGATCCGGGCGATCAAATAGCGCAGCGCAGCTTGTCCCGGCCTTCGTCGGGACGAGATATTGCTGTCACAATTGCAATCCTCGGATGTTCAATTGACAATCCGGCAACCCCAATGGTTTGATCCGCGCAAAATCAGAACAGGGGGGAACCGTGTCTTTTAAGAGCAAAATAGCGGGCGTTTTGATCCTGGCGGCGACGATGCTTGCCGCCGGCGCCAACGCCCAGGGCGTGAAGCACTATCGCTTCGCCCACGATCAGCAGCTCAATTCCGGCTACAGCGTCGCCTACGACATCTTTTCCGCCAAGCTGAAGGAATTGAGCAAGGGCACGATGCTGGTTGACCAGTATCCCGGCGCGCAGCTCGGGCAGGAGCCGCAGATCCTGCAATTGGTGAAGTCCGGCGACATCGATTTTGCGATCGTCTCTTCCGCCAACACCTCAACGATTTCGCCGCAGGCGGGCGTGATGTCGCTGCACTTCCTGTTCCGCAACGAGGATCACATCATCAAGTCGCTCGCCGATGAAAAGGTCTTTGCCGCGATCCGCGACATGATCGACCAGACCACGCAGGGCATTCACGCCATCGGGCTTGGCACCCAGGGCTTCCGCTACATGTATGGCAAGAAGGAAGTCCACAAGGTCGACGACATCAGGGATTCAAGATCCGCGTGCAGGCGACCGCGACGGAGGACACGACCTTCGCCGCCTACGGCGCCCAGACCGTGCACTTGCCCTTCGGCAGCGTCTACACCTCGCTGCAGACGGGCGTGGTGGATTTCGCCGAGAACGGCATGAACGTCTATCTCATCAACCGCCACTACGAGGTCGCGCCCGTGATCTCGTTGACCGAGCATGAGGCGAACAACGCCATCGTCTGGATCAGCGACAAGCTCTGGCAGAGCCTCTCGGCGGAGCAGAAGCAGTGGGTGCTGACAGCGGCGCGGGAGGTCAGCCTGCAGGAGCCGAAGCGCGGCTTCGAGCTCGATCATGCGGCGGCGGCCAAGCTGCAGAAGGTGGGTGTCAAGATCGTCACCGATGTCGACAAGGCGGGATTCAAGACGATCGCCGACCCCTTGCTCGACAAGGAGGCGAAGGACCTCGGGCCGCACGCCGAGAAGATCAAGGACCTGATCCGGGCGATCAAATAGGCCACTCGCGGCACGTCGCCAAGCCAGGACCCATAGCCCGCGGCGGAAGTTTCGGGCACGATGGCGGTCGATAGTCTCTACAATATAGTTGACGCCTGTGGTTATGGGTCCCGGCGCTCACCGGGACGACGGGGGAATTGATGCCCATCGCCGATAAACTCGTCTTGCAGCGGCACCGTCATCTGAAATGGCGGGCGTTCGACCGGCTCGAGCTCGGCCTGATGATCCTCTGCGGCATCCTGTGCTTCGGTTTCTCGATGTCGGTCACCGCCGACATCGTGACCCGGACCATCGGCCATCCCTGGCTGTGGCTGCAGGAGTTCACCTCGGCGCTCTTCATCTACGCGATCTTCATCGGCGCGGCGGCGGCGACCCGCCGCAACGACCACCTCTATCTGACCGCGATCTCGGAATCGATGCATGGCACGCCGCGCCTGATTGTCGAGCTGTTGACGCGGCTCGTTGTGCTTGGCGTTGCCTTTGGCCTGATCTGGTTCGGCTATGTCAACTATCTTCGCGGCTTCGGTTCGTTCCGCCTGCCGTCGGGCCTGCCGATCGCCTATCTCTACATCATCATTCCTCTCAGCGGGATCCTGATCGCCCTGTTCACCGTCGAGCAGATCGTCAACGGGCTCGTCAACGGATTCGATCATCCCGAGCCTCCAGCCGAGGACGACCACGCGATCCCGCAGATCCGTGTCAGCGAGCCGGGAGTCTAGCCTTGAGCTCGCCGGTCATCCTCGCGCTGATGTCGTTCTGCTTCCTGTTCTTCGGCTATCTCGGCGTGCCCGTGCCATTCTCGCTGCTCGCAGGCGTATTCGTGGGCGCGATTCTTGCCGACGTCTCGCTCGCCGCGATCGTGCAGAAGGTCTTTGACGGCGTCGATTCCGAGGCGTTGCTCGCGATTCCCTTTTTCCTCCTGGTCGGCGAGCTCATGAGCTCGGCGAATGTGGTGGTGCGCATCGCCAACCTCTCGGTTTCGCTGGTAGGCCACATCCGGGGCGGGCTATCGCAAGTCGTGGTCGTCTTCTCGATGTTCTTCTCGGAAATGTCGGGATCGACCACCGCCGATGTCGCGGTGATGAGCCGCGCGCTTGGCGGACCGATGCGGCGCGAAGGCTACGAGTCTGCCTTCATTGCCGCGATCATTGCTGCCGCCTCGACGATTGCAGCCCTGGTGCCGCCCAGCATCACGGCCGTGGTCTATGGCGCGGTCGGCAACGTGTCGATTGCGGGGCTGTTCATGGCGGGCGTCGTGCCCGGCTTCATGATCGGCTTTGGGCTGATGATCTACTGCTACTTCTTCGGGCCGTCGGGCATGCGCAAGCCGCGCGCGCCCCTGAAGCAGGTGGTGTTCGCGGCCGGCGACGCCGCGCTGCCGCTGATGATCCCGGTGATCCTGCTCGGCGGCATCCTGACCGGCTGGTTCACGCCGACCGAAGCCGGCGTGGTCGCGGTGATCTGGATCATTCTGGTCGTGATCCCCGCGCTCAACCGCGGGCACATCAGGAAGATACCTTTTGATTTTTGCCTCGCCGGCCTGATCTTCTCGCTGCCTCTGATCACGATCGGCGCCGCCAACGCGTTCGGCTGGATGCTCGCCTATCTGCGCGGCGCCATCGTGATCGCGGACTGGATCACTTCGATCGCCGGCCACGATCCGCACTACATCATGCTCCTAATGGTGCTCCTGTTCACCGTGGTCGGCGACTTCATCGAGCCGGTGCCGACCATCATCATCTTCATGCCGCTGGTGAACGCGCTGACGCAAGCCGGCGATATCAATGGCGTGCATATGGGTGTGGTGCTGATCGCAACGCTCGCTTTCGGCCTGATCACGCCGCCCTATGGCCTGGTGCTGCTGATGGCCTCGAAATTCGTCGGCATCAATTTCGGCAAGGCGCTGCGCGCCGCTCTGCCGATCTATGTGGTGTTCCTGGTCACTATTATCTTCATCATCTATTTCCCGAGCGTTGTGCTGTGGCTGCCCAAGCACGTGCTCCCGGAATCCGTCGGCTGCTTCAAGTCGCCGGCAGGCACGGGCTATATCTGCCCGAGCAGCTAGGTTATTTCCCCTTGCTCGTGAATTTCTTCACCGCGACCTTGAACTCGTCGGTGTGCATGCAGTCGATGATGCCGTCGCGCTCGGCGTCGAGCTGCTGCTCGATCGGGCTCACAGGGGAGCGATAGATCAGCGCCTTGGTTGCGGCAATGCCGGCGGGCGCGGTTTGTGCAAGCCGCAGCGCGAACTCGCGGGTGGCGGCCTTCAGCTCCGCAGCCGGCACGACCTTGGCGACCAGGCCCCATTCATGGGCCTGCTGCGCCGTAAAACTGTCTTCGCCGAGAAAGATCTGCAGCGCGCGGCGGGTGCCGACGCTTGCGACCACGCCGACGGTGCCGCCGCCGTCGGGCGAGACACCGAGCTTGGAATACGCGGGCGTGAAGCGCGCGTCCTCGGTCGCGACGCAGAGATCGGCGACGAAGGCGAGCGACAGGCCGGCGCCCGCGGCCGAGCCGTGCACGCTCGCGAGCACGAGCTTCGGCATGCGGCGGAGCGTCGTGATGAAGGCGTGATAATGCTTGAGCAGTTCGCCGACGACGGGCGCGATGGTATCGCTCGCCGCCGCAGCTCCGATGGTCTGCAGGTCGCCGCCGGCGCAGAACGCGCGGCCTTCGCCTTCGATCACCAGCACCCGGATTTCGTCGGAGGCCTCGACCTCGGCGCTGAGCGCCTCCAGCTTTTGCGCGATCGCAAGGTTGATGGAGTTGAAGGCCGCGGGGCGGTTCAAGGTGATGGTGGCGACCGGGCCGTCCACCCTGAGCAGGGCCGGATCGTCGGGCTGGGAGACGGTGGCGGGCGCGGTCGACATATCAAATCCTTGGGTCTTGGGTTTTTTTTGGCTTTTGCCGGCATTTAAATCGCGGAACGGGCAGGGTGACAATCCCCGTCGCCGGCTGCAAGATGCGGCCAAACGGCCGCGCTGGATGCGGTGCGGCAGAACGGGAGGAGGAACCATGGATACGCTGGTCGAACGTGCCGTTTCCGCCGTTGATCCGTTCTCCCACGCGTTCCTGGAAAATCCCTATCCGCATCACGAGGCGTTCCGCGAAGCCGGCCCCGTGGTGTGGCTGGAGCATTACGGCATCTGGGCGATGGCGCGGCACCAGGAGGTGCGCGACGCGCTGACGGACTGGCAGACCTATTGCTCCGGCGCGGGCGTAGGTCTGAGCGATTTCCGCAAGGAGCCGCCTTGGCGTCCGCCGAGCATCGTGCTGGAAGCCGATCCGCCGCTGCATACGCGGACGCGCGCGGTGCTGACCCGCATCCTGTCGCCGGCTGCTATCAGCGTATTGCGCGAGACGCTGATGCGTGAAGCCGAGAGCCTGGTCGAGCGGCTCTTGGCGCGGCGCGAGTTCGACGGCATCGCCGATCTCGCGGAGGCCTATCCGCTGAAGGTGTTTCCGGACTCGGTCGGCATTGCCGAGCAGGGGCGCGAGAACCTGCTGCCCTACGGCAGCATGGTGTTCAACGGCTTCGGCCCGCGCAACGACCTGTTCGACAAGGCGATGTGCAATGCCGGCCCGGTGCGCGACTGGATCATGTCGAAATGCAGCCGCGCCGCTTTGGCGCCGAACGGGCTCGGCATGCAGATCTTCCGCGCCGTTGATGCGGGTGAGTTGACCGAAGCCGAGGCCGGCATGCTGGTGCGCTCGTTCCTGTCGGCCGGTGTCGACACCACCGTCTATGGCCTCGGCAATGCGCTCTATTGCTTTGCGACCTATCCGCAACAATGGACGATTTTGCGGGAAAATCCCTCGCTGATCCGTCTCGCCTTCGAAGAGGTGCTGCGCTTCGAGGCGCCGGTGCAGACCTTCTTCCGCACCACCACCAGGTCGGTCGATGTCGGCGGCGTCCACCTCGGCGAGGGCGAGAAGGTGCTCTTGTTCCTCGCCGCCGCCAACCGCGATCCCCGCCGCTGGGAGCGGCCGGACGAGTTCGACGTCAAGCGCCGGGCCACCGGGCACATGACATTTGGCACCGGCATCCATGGCTGCGTCGGCCAGGCGGTGGCCCGGCTGGAGGCGGAGGCTGTATTCGGCGCGCTCGCCAAACGGGTCACGGCATTTGAGCTCACCGGCGAGCCGATGCTGCGGCTGAACAACACGCTGCGCGGCCGCGATACCCTGCCGCTGCGACTGGTTCCAGCCTGACGCCTCGCCCTCACGTCCATGCGCCGGGCTTGCGCCCGACTTGACCATGAGGCTTAATGGGGCCTCATCGCCCGGGACTCGGACACGAGCGCCGCTCTTCACGGATGATGGCAAGCCAAAATCCGTGGGAAGAGGTGGCGACATGGACGATTTCCGTGCCCTGAAAGCTGGGCTCTCGCGATGACGCAAGGAGCGGTTCTGATCGTGGGGGCCGGCCACGCCGGGTTTCAGGTCGCGGCTTCCTTGCGCCAGCTCGGCTACAAGGACCGCGTCGCGGTCATCAACGACGAGGGGCATCTGCCCTATCAGCGGCCGCCATTGTCGAAGGCTTACCTCAAGGGCACCGGCGGTCCGGACACGCTGATGTTCCGGCCGCAAAAATTCTTCGACGACCAGACCATCGAGCTGATTGCGGGTCATGCGATCGCGATCGACCGCGCCGGGCGCAAGCTGAAGCTGGCGTCTGGCGCCGCGCTCGACTACGGCCATCTCGTGCTCGCGACCGGCGCGCGCAACCGCCTGCTCGATATTCCCAACGCGAAGCTGCCGAATGTGCGCTACCTGCGCATCCTCGACGACAGCGAGGATTTGCGCGCGCGCCTTGCCGCGAGCAAGCGCGTCGTCGTGATCGGCGCCGGCTTCATCGGGCTCGAATTCGCGGCAACTGCGCGCATCAAGGGACTCGAGGTCGATGTGCTCGAGCTTGCGAACCGCGCGATGGCGCGGGCGGTGACCGCGGAAGTCTCCGACTATTTCCAGAAGCGGCATGCGGAAGCGGGCGTGCGCATCCATCTCGGCGTGATGGCGACGGCGATCGAAGCCGATGGCGATAAGATCACCGGCGTCAGTCTCAGCGACGGCCGCCATATCCCGGCCGACCTCGTCGTGGTCGGCGTCGGCGTGTTGCCGAATGTCGAGCTCGCATCCGAAGCCGGCCTTCCGACCGCGTCGGGCATCATCGTCAACGAGCATCTGCTGACCTCCGATCCCAACATCTCTGCGATTGGCGACTGTGCGCTGTTCGAAAGCCCGCGCTTCGGCGGCTCGCTGCGACTGGAATCGGTGCAGAATGCCACCGACCATGGGCGCTGCGTGGCGGCGCGGCTGACCGGCAACGACAAGCCCTACGACGGCCAGCCCTGGTTCTGGAGCGACCAGGGCGACGACAAGCTGCAGATCGCTGGCCTCACGACCGGCTACGACCAGGTGGTTTTGCGCGGTGATCCCTCCCAAAAGGCGTTCTCAGCGTTCTGCTACAAGGCCGGCAAGCTGGTCGGCATCGAGTCCGTCAACCGCGCAGGCGACCACATGTTCGGCCGGCGCTTTCTCGGAATGGATCGCTCGCTGCCGCCCGAGAAAGCCGCCGATCTGAAATTCGACCTCAAAGCTGCACTCGCCTGATGGGCACGGCTTCCGCGCTGGGCGAAAATTCCTGTCTCACCTTTTCGATGTCGGCCAACGTCGGCAATCCCGCTTCGTTGCCGAGGCGCTGGATCTTGTAGGTCGAGGCCGCGCGCGCGAAATTGAAATGGTCGTGCCAGCTTTTGTCGGGGTGGGCGAGATAGGAATAGATGTAAGCGCCGTGGAAGACATCGCCCGCGCCATTGGTGTCGATCACGCGCTCGGAGGGAATCGGATAGGCGGGCAGCGCATGCACCGTGCCGGCCTCGTCGTACCAGATGAGGCCCTTTTCACCCATGGTGACGCCGCCGACGCGGACGCCGCGGCTCTTGAGATAGTCGAGCATCTTCTCCACCGTCAGGTCCATCTGCTCGCACAGCCGCTCGGCGACGATCGCGACATCGATGAACTCGAGCAGTTCATGGGTGTTGGTGCGCAGGCCGCCGCCGTCGAGCGAAGTGAGGATGCCGTCCTCTCGGCAGAGTTTTGCATAATGGATCGCGGCATCCGGCTGGTGGCCGTCGAGATGCAGCGCCCGGCAACTGCCGAGGTTGAGCAGCGGGAAGGGATGGATATGGTGATCGTCGCGGCAGCGGACGATGGCGCGCTTGCCGTCCTTGGGCATGATGAAGGACAGCGACGACGAGTTGACCTTGCGCGGATGCACCGAGATTCCATACTTCGCACTCATGTCCTGGAACATGCGCCCCAGCCAGTCGTTGGCGACCGTGCAGATCAGGTCCGGCACGATGCCAAGCTTGGCGCAGCAGAACGCCGCGGTGACCGCGTTGCCGCCGAAGGAAACGGCGTAGGCTTCGGCCACATGCTTCTCGTCACCTGTCGGCAGATGGTCGGTGATGAAGGTGACGTCGATGTAGGTCTGTCCGATGAAGAGGGCCTGCATAAGGTTATCCGTCATGCGCTTGATCAGTGGTCCCGGCCCGGCGCCGATAGCTTAGCACCGGATGTTTCGGATGTTCGCTGGTTTTATTTGCAAGCTCTGCCACTTAGTCGCTTGAGATGGGGATGTCGAGAGAATACCACCTAAAGGCACGCCGCCAATAACGGCCTGCCATCGCGACCGGTTCCGGCGCGTGCGATCGAAAGGGGACAGGATGATCGCTGGGCTCGACCATATCGTGGTGCTTGTCGAGGACATCGGCAAGGGGGCTTCCGCCTATGAGGCGCTGCTGGGCTGCGCGCCATCCTGGCAGAACTCCGGCGAGGGCGCGGAGCGCGTGCTGTTCACGCTCGATAACATGACGCTGGAGCTGATGGCGCCGGGCGGCTTTTCGGTCGCCGCCGACCGCGTCCGCAACGTGATCACGACGAGCGGCGAGGGGCTTGCGAGCATCTGCTTTGCGACCGGCGATATCGCGACGATGCACCGGCGGCTTGACCGCGTCGCGCTGAAACCGGAGCCGGTCGCCGAGGTCGAGAGCAGCGATGCCATCTCCGGGGCGACAATGCATTGGAAGCGCACCCGCGCCTTGACCGAGCTCACGCGCGGCGTGCGGATGTTCTTCCTGGAGCTCGACGGCGAACGTCCCCGTTCGCGCGCAACCACGCCGTCGCCGGTCACGGGTCTCGACCATGTCGTGGTCTCGACCGAGGATTCCGAGCGCGCCGCGGCGCTGTACGGCGCGCGGCTCGGCCTCGACATGGCGCTCGATCGCACGCACCAGGATTGGGGTCAGCTCATGTTCTTCCGCTGCGGCGACCTCATCGTCGAGGTGGTGCGCCGGCCGGTCGCGGGCGGCGACGCGACACACGACAAGCTCTGGGGCCTGAGCTGGCGGGTCGGCGATGTCGATGCGGCGCGTGCGCGATTGCTGGCGTCCGGCATCGAGGTGTCGGAGGTGCGCACCGGCCGCAAGCCCGGCACGCGGGTGATGAGTATCCGCAGCGGCACCTGCGGCGTGCAGACGCTGTTCCTGGAGCGTGCGGCGCGGGACTAACACCGAACGCCCGCCGCTATTCCCCTGCACACCGCGAGTTGCTGCATGGACCGAGCCGCCGGTTGCATGATACATCCGTTCTCGCACCATCACGGGCGGAGCCCTTGGCAAGGACGAAGCGAGGTTTGAAATGGCAGCGCGACCCCGAGGGCATGCGGCTGCGCATCCTCGAGGCGGCGAAGCAGGAATTTGCCGCCCACGGCCTCGCCGGGGCACGCGTCGACCGCATTGCCGAGAAAGCCGGCGCCAACAAGCGCATGCTGTATTACCACATCGGCAACAAGGAAGACCTCTACCTCACGGTGCTCGAAGGCGCCTATGAGAAGATCCGCGCCGAGGAGCGCTCGCTTGATCTCGAACAGCTCGATCCGCCCGAGGCGATCAGGACGCTGATCGCCTTCACCTGGAGTTATTTCCTGCGCAACCCCGAGTTCCTCGCGCTGCTCAACAGCGAGAATCTGGCGCGCGCCAAACACCTGAAGCGCTCGACCAAGGTGAAGTCGATGCACTCGCCGTTCGTCGAGATGATCGGCGCGGTGGTGCAGCGCGGCGTTGCGAGCGGCGACTTCCAGGCTGCCGTCGATCCGGTGCAGCTCTACATTTCGATCGCGGCGTTGGGCTTCTTCTATCTCTCCAACAGCGCGACGCTGGGCGTCATCTTTGGCCGCGATCTCCTCACCAGGGAGGCCAGAGACTCGCGGCTCGACCACATGGTGGCATTGGTCCTGGCGGCGCTGACGGGGAAATCGTCGGCGATGTTCGGGCGGGAGAAGGCGCCGCGGACGCGCGTTCCGGCGCATTCGGGCGCATGAGTTCGTCATTGCGAGCCAACGGGTCCGCGCGAAGCGCTGCCCGATGACGGGCTCCGCGAAGCAATCCATCTTGCGACAACGGAGGAATGGATTGCTTCGTCGCTTCGCTCCTCGCAATGACGGAGTCCCGGTGATGATTGTCGGATTCAAATGTCAAACAGCCCGCCGTCATTGCGAGCGAAGCGAAGCAATCCAAAGTGCTTCCACGGAGACAGTTTGGATTGCTTCGTCGCTATCGCTCCTCGCAATGACGAGCCACTACGTTCCCGCGGCAGGTTTTGCCCGAGCTATGCCATCAAGACCCCCATGAAGAATCGAGGGCGCAGGGAACACCGGATGCTGGCCGCACCCGCGAGCCTTGCGTGCAAGGAAACTGCACTTTGCGCACGCAAGCAACAACAGGGCAGCCGAAACAGTCCGGCATTCCCTGCGCAATGGTTTACGGCTTATAGCGCGCTCTCCTCGGGGTACCGGGCTTGTTAGCCCCCGTCGCCCCGGGCTCGTGACCCGGGGGTTGACACCAGCGTCGGGGTGCCAGGACCACACGCTTTTGCCGTCCGTTCCCGCGTCATTCGCCTATGACGCAAAAACGTCCATCGCATCCCGCACCCAACGTTTCGTGACGACGGCGAAGCGCCCCTCCGAGGAGGCGGGACGGGAGCGCTATACGCCTGCTTCCACATTTCTGTCAAGCAGAAGTTACGAAAAATAGAAATAAATATTTCGGGAGTCCAGAATCTGAAAAACCGTGAAAATATCTGGTAGAAGGTGGCTGTTCCGAAAGTTGGCTGTGACCGAATAAAACCCGCTGGACAAGTATTTATCTGAAAAGTTAATTTCTCCGTCGCATCCGCGACCAACGACAAGATCTATCGGGAGCAAACGGAATGACCACCCAACGCCTCGGCCTGATCATGAACGGGGTCACCGGCCGGATGGGGCTGAATCAGCATCTGATCCGCTCGATCGTCGCGATCCGCGATCAGGGCGGCGTGGTGCTCGGCAACGGCGATCGCGTGATGCCTGATCCGATCCTGGTCGGACGCGACGCCGGCAAGGTCGAGGCGCTGGCCAAGCGATTCGATATCGCGCGCTGGACCACCGATCTCGACAAGGCGCTTTCCGACAAGAACGACACCGTGGTCTTCGATGCCGCGACCACGCAGGCGCGCCCCTTCCTGCTGACCAAAGCGATCAACGCCGGCAAGCATGTCTATTGCGAGAAGCCGGTCGCGACGACGTTTGCAGAGGCGATCGACGTCGTGAAGCTCGCCAACGCCAGGGGCGTCAAGCACGGCACGGTGCAGGACAAACTGTTCCTGCCGGGCCTAAAGAAGCTCGCGTTCCTGCGCGATTCCGGCTTCTTCGGCCGCATGCTCTCGGTGCGCGGGGAGTTCGGCTATTGGGTGTTCGAGGGCGGCTGGCAGGAGGCGCAGCGGCCGTCGTGGAACTACCGCAAGGAAGACGGGGGCGGCATCATCCTCGACATGGTCTGCCACTGGCGCTACGTGCTCGACAATCTCTTCGGCGAGGTCGAAAGCGTGGTCTGCATCGGCAACACCGACATCCCCGAACGCTATGACGAGAAGAACAGGACCTATGCGGTGACGGCGGATGATTCCGCCTATGCCACCTTCCGCCTCAAGGGCGGCGTGATCGCGCATATCAACATGAGCTGGGTGACGCGGGTCTATCGCGACGATCTCGTCACCTTCCAGGTCGACGGCACCCACGGCTCGGCGGTGGCGGGCTTGACCGACTGCATGATCCAGGCACGGCAGATGACGCCGCGGCCGGTGTGGAACCCGGACGAGAAGCGGATGCACGATTTCTATGCCGACTGGCAGAAGCTGCCGGACAACGTCGCCTACGACAACGGCTTCAAGGAACAGTGGGAGATGTTCATCCGCCACGTCTGTGAAGGCGCTGGTTACAAATATACGCTGCTCGAAGGCGCCAAGGGCGTGCAGCTCGCCGAATGCGCGCTGCAAAGCTGGAAGGAGCGGCGCTGGGTCGATGTCGAGCCGATCAGGGTGTGACCTATTGAAGTACGACAGATTGGACTGGAGTGCCAAGCTGTCATTGCGAGCGAAGCGAAGCAATCCATGGTACCACGAGTCGAGAGATGGATTGCTTCGTCGCTTCGCTCCTCGCAATGACGGAGAGAGGTCCGAACCAATGAACAAACCCGTCTTGCCGATGTCGTCGTTGTCGCTGAAGCTGCCACTAGCTGATGGCGGCCTCGAGGATTATCGCCTCGCGGCGTCGCGAAGCTTCCCCGCGAAACTCGATCGCACGCTCAACCGCGTCGCCTTCTCCGCGGTGCATGTGGTCGCCGACCCGCGCGCCGACGTCGATCCGTGGCTTGTGGCCGCCGTCGATTGGGACAAGACGATTGCCTTTCGCGAGCACGTCTGGGATCTCGGCCTTGGCGTGGCGGAGGCGATGGATACCGCTCAGCGCGGCATGGGGCTCGACTGGACCACGTCGCTGGAATTGATCACGCGCTCGGTGCGCGCGGCGAAGGCGCGCAACGCGCTGGTGTTTTCCGGCGCCGGCACCGATCATCTCGCCGCCGAGGACGCGCGCACGATCGACGATGTGATCCGTGCCTATGAGGAGCAGATCGCTGCAATCGAAAAAGTCGGCGGCCGCATCATCCTGATGGCTTCGCGGGCACTGGCGAAACTCGGCCGTAACGCCAACGACTATGCCAGGGTTTACGACCGCGTGCTGTCGCAGGTCCGCGAGCCCGTGATCATTCACTGGCTCGGCGACATGTTCGATCCGCAGCTCGCAGGCTATTGGGGCAGCGCCGATCTCGATCGCGCGATGGATACGGCGGTCGCCATCATCAACGCCAATGCCGCAAAGGTCGATGGCGTGAAGGTGTCGCTGCTCGACAAGCAGCGCGAGATCGACATGCGCCGCCGGCTCGACAAGGGCGTCAAGATGTATACCGGCGACGACTTCAGCTATGCCGAACTGATCGCCGGCGATAGCCAAGGCTTTTCGCACGCGCTGCTCGGCATTTTCGATGCGATCGCGCCGGCTGCCTCCTACGCGCTGTCGCGGCTCGCCGCCGGCGACGAGGCCGGCTTCCACGACGTGCTCGGGCCGACGGTGCCGCTGTCGCGCCACATCTTCAAGGCGCCGACCCGTTTCTACAAGACCGGCGTGGTGTTCATGGCCCATCTCAACGGCCACCAGGATCATTTCACCATGGTCGGCGGACAGGAGAGTGCCCGCTCGACGCTGCATCTCGCCGAGTTGTTCCGCCTCGCCGACAAGGCCGGGTTGCTCGCTAATCCGGAATTGGCAACGCGGCGGATGAAGGCGGTGCTCGCCACCCGCGGTATTGATGGCTAAAGCGCGATGATGAACCATCATCGCGCTTTAGCTTTTTGTTCGCGCATGATCTTTTCGGAAAACCGCTGCACACTTTTCCGGATCATGCGCTGATGCGCGATTTTTCGGTTGATCATCGCTGGCTGTCGCTCAACACGGCAACCGTCCGCAAGCAGGGGGATTTAACCCAGATCATCGAGGCCTGCGCGCGCCATGGCATCCGCGCCATTGACCCGTGGCGCGATCAGGTCGCTAGCGTCGGCCTCGATCGCGCGGTGCGCGCCGCGCGGGACGCCGGCCTTGAGCTGTCGGGCTATTGCCGCGGCGGCATGTTCGCATCCGACGCCGCGCATCGCGGCGAGGTGCGCGACGACAACCGCCGCTGCATCGACGAGGCCAGGGCGCTGGGCGCGCCCTGCATCGTGCTCGTCGTCGGCGGCCTGCCGCAATATTCGCGGCCGGGAAGCGTAGTGTCCAAGGATATCGGGGCGGCCCGCGCGCAAGTCGACGAGGCGCTTGCCGAGATGCTCGACTATGCGCGAGAGGCGAGCATGCCGCTTGCGATCGAGCCGCTGCATCCGGCCTATGCCGCCGACCGCGCCTGCGTGAACACCACCAGGCAGGCGCTTGACATCTGCGACCGGCTCGATCCGCAGCGAACTGGTGCGCTCGGCGTCGCGCTAGATGTTTATCACATCTGGTGGGACCCGGAGGTGCTGTCGCAGATCGCGCGCGCAGGCCAGGAGCGGCTGCTCGCCTTCCATGTCTGCGACTGGCTGGTGCCCACGAAAGATATCCTCAACGACCGCGGCATGATGGGCGACGGCGTCATCGAGATCAAGCGGTTGCGCGCCGCCGTCGAGGCGGTTGGCTTTGGCGGCTATTCCGAGATCGAAATCTTCTCGAATGACTGGTGGGGAAGACCGATGGATGAGGTGTTGAAGACCTGCATCGCGCGGCACCGGACAGTGGTGTAACTTCGTAGGGTGGGCAAAGGTGCGCTTGCGCCGTGCCCACCATTGACGGATGCGTCGGGAATGGTGGGCACGCTGCGCTTTGCCCACCCTACGATTCCGATCGCTGCTTCAGCTATGGAAAAACGCCAGCGGCAGAACGACGTATGTCCACAGGAACAAGCCGGCCAGTCCTGCGATGACGATGATGTCCTGAGCCTTATCGGGCATGTTGGCAGCTCCGAGATCCAGCTTCGACTGCCCTCGAATTAACGTGCGACGGCAATGCCCGTTGCTATCCGGCCGCGAAATATTTGCGCCCACCCTACGCGTTCGTCACGCTGGGCACGCTCAGGAATCCCCTGAACCGAACCCGGCCGCCGCGCACCACTTCGCCGTTGAGCGCATAATTCGGAAAGCGCGCGAGGAAGCGCGAGATTGCGATCGCGGCTTCCAGCCGCGCCAGCGCCATGCCGGCGCATTGGTGCGCGCCGGTGGCAAAGGCGAGGTGCCGGTTGGGCGTGCGACCGATATCGAAGCGTTCGGGATCGGGAAATTGCGCAGGATCGCGGTTGGCGGCGCCGATGCAGAGCGTGACCGGCGTGCCCGGCGGCAGCGACAATCCGCCAAGCTCGACCGCTTCCACCGTCATGCGGTTGCCGAGCTGGTTCGAGCTTTCATAGCGCAGCATCTCCTCGATCGCGGTCTTGATGAGATCGGGATGACTGATCAGGCGCGCTTTCTCGCCGGCGTGCTGTGTCAGCGCGACGAGGCCATTGCCGATCAGGTTGGTCGTGGTCTCGTGGCCGGCATTGAGCAGGAAGATGCAATTGTGCAGCAGCTCCTTGGCAGTGAGCTTCTCGCCGTCGGCCTCGCCCTGGATCAGCTTCGTCAGCACGTCGCGCTCGGGATTGCCCGGCTTTGCCCGCCGGCGTTCCACCAGCGTTTCGAGATAGGCGAGAAAGTCCTGCACCGCCTTGTTGCCGCGCGCAAACGCCGCTTCGCCGATCACGGGCTCGAGCGCGCCCAGGATCGCGAGCGACCAGTCACGGAGCGGCTCGCGCTCGTGGCGCGGCACATTGAGGAGATTGCCGATCACCTCGATCGGGATAGCTGTCGCGAAATCGCCGATCAGGTCGAACGAGCCCTTGGCGGCGATATCGTCGAGCAGGTGATCGACGAGGCGGATCAGATCGCCCTCCATCTCGGCGATGGCGCGCGGCGACAGCGCGCCCATGATCAGCCGCCGCACGCGGGTATGGATCGGCGGATCGTTGAAGACGAGACTCGTGGTGTGGTGTTCGTAGAGCAGGGAGGCGCCGTATTTCGGCGCGAACTCCTTCTTCTTGTCGGAGGAGAACGTTCTTGTGTTCTTGTAGGCGGTGACGAGGTCGTCATAGCGCGTCAGGAAATAGGAGCCGTTCGGCATCAGCTTGACCGGCTCGTGCTCGCGCAGTGCCCGATAGGTGGGGTAGGGGTTGACGTAGAATTCCGGCGTCAGCTTCTCGAGGTCAAAGCTTGCCGCCAGCTCGCGCGCGTTTCCATTCATCCCGTTGGGTCCGGATTGTCTAATTAGTCTCACTTGCAACTATCTTAAGCCGGGTCGCCCGACCGGCGCAACAAAATTTGCGACCACAGCAACGGGTGCGACGGGAGGCCTCCTTATTGCAGGGCGACATGCGTTTTTGCGCTTTGATGGACAGCGCCGGCGTGTCTACAGTCCGCCCCAAAATCAGGGAGCCGGAAACAGAAATGCACGCCCGCACTGAAGCCACAGAACAGGCGGCCCAATGGCCCGAGGATATCTTTGCCATTCTGCAGCGCCACGACGTGCGCCAGGTTCCTTATGTGCCGGATGCCGGCCATTCGCAGCTCATCAATCGCGTGCTCGGCTGCTCCACCATGCGCGGCATTCCGCTCACCACCGAAGAGGAGGGCGTGGCGCTGCTCGCGGGCGCCTGGACCGGCGGCCAGAAGGGCGTGCTGTTGATGCAGTCGAGCGGCGTCGGCAATTGCATCAACATGCTGTCGCTGACGCAGATCTTACGCTTTCCGTTCCTGACGCTCGTGACCATGCGCGGCGAATGGGGCGAGTTCAATCCCTGGCAGGTGCCGATGGGAACTTCGACGCAGGGGGTTCTTGAACTCGCCGGCGTCCGCGTGCTGCGCGCGTCCCAGCCGGATGAGGTCAAGGACGTGATGGAGGCCGCGGCAAGCCAGGCCTATAATGCCTGCACGCCCACTGCACTGCTGCTGTCGCAGCGCCTGATTGGCACCAAGGTCTTCGTGAAATGAGCAAAGCCAATCTTCTCGACCGCCGTCAGGTTGTCTCTACCCTTTTGGCCGACCGTAAGGATGCGCTGGTCGTCGCGGGCCTTGGCGCCTCGACCTACGATCTTGCCGCCAGCGGCGATCATCCACGCAACCTCTATCTCTGGGGCGCGATGGGCGGCGCCGTGATGATCGGGCTGGGCCTGGCGCTGGCGCAGCCCGATCTGCCGGTCGTCGTGGTCACGGGCGATGGCGAGATGCTGATGGGCATGGGCAGCCTTGCCACCGTCGGCCTGCAGAAGCCGAAAAACCTTTCCATCCTCGTGCTCGACAACGAGGCCTATGGCGAGACCGGCGGGCAGGTGAGCCACACGGCGGCCGCGGCCGACCTCGTCGGCGTCGCGCGCGCCTGCGGCATTGCCGACAGCAAGGCGATCTCGACGCTCGGTGAGATCGCAGACTTCGCGAAAGGCATGCAGGACGTGAGGAGTGGGCCGCGCTTTGCCAACGTCAAGATCGACGCCGCCGATCTGGAGCGCGTGCTCTCCAACCGCGACGGCATGTTCGTGCTGACGCGACTACGCGGCGCGCTCGGCCACGCGCCGATCTAGCGCATGATCCGGAAAAGTGCGAAGCGGTTTTCCGGAAAGATCATGTGCAAACAAAAAGCTAAAGCGCGATGGTGATTCATCCCCAAATCATCGCGCTTTAGCGAGCGCGTCCGGCTGGCGCTCGTCGCCGGTCACATCAGCGTCGGTATTCAGGCACCGCTCCTTGCCGGTTTCAGGACACCTATGGTTTAGGTGCGCCGCAATAGAAATCTTGACTTTTGACGTTGGTGAGTGCTTACTCACAAGATGACTTCCTTGCGCATGACCAGCGATCTCCGGCGGCAGCTCATCCTCGGCGCCGCCAAGCGGTGCTTTGCCCGCAATGGCTTTGCCGGCACCACGACCAAGAGCGTGGCGTCGGCGGCGGCCATTTCCGAGGCGCTGCTGTTCAAGCATTTCCCCTCCAAGGCGGCGCTTTACGCCGAAATCCTGGCGGAGGAGTGCGAGGCCGATCCGGAACTGGCGCATCTGTTGGGGCTGAAGCCTTCGACCGGCGCGCTGGTCGAGCTGATGAAGGGCATGGTCCGGCATTTCATGCATGTGTCCGACGCCCCTGATCAGGAGGAGGAGACACAGCGGCTGCGGCTGATGGTCACGAGCCATCTCGAGGACGGCGAGTTCGCGCGGCTGCTCTACGCCAAGATCGAGAAGCTGATCGGTGCGATGTTCACAGCCTCGCTCGAGGCCGCGATCGCTGCCGGAGATGCGGTGCGGATCGGCAGCCGGCCGCTCAATCTGTTCTGGTTCGCCCACCACACCGTGCTGACAGCGGCGCTGACGCGGCTGCCTTCGGTGCCGTGTCTCGCTTATGACGAAGCTGCCGATCTGGACCGGCAGCTTTGCGAATTTCTCCTCCGGGGGATCGGACTTAACGAAGCCGCAATCACTGCGCATCTCAAGGCGCGGCTGCCGCAGGTTCAGGCTGAGACGGCCGCTGCAGAAAGTGCATGACCATGAACATCGTAACCGAAGCCAAGCTCCAGGGTCAGCCCATCGACGAAAAGGTCCGCACGCGCCCGGTGCGCATGGTGCGCTGGTTCATCATCGTAGGCCTGCTGCTCGCGCTGGTCGCCAGCGGGCTGGTCGGCTTCAATGCCTTCCGCGCCCATATGATCGCGCAGTTCTTCGCCCACAATAAGCCGCCGCCGGCGAATGTCACCGTCGCCGAGGCCAAATCCGAGAGCGTGCCGAACCTGTTGAACGCGGTCGGCGGGCTTGCCGCCGTGCATCAGGTTGACGTCACCTCCGACGTCTCCGGCCGCATCACCAAGATCCTGTTCACGCCGGGCTCTTCGGTGAAGGCAGGGGCGCCGCTGGTGCAGTTGTTCGATGAACCGGACCAGGGTGATCTCGCGAACTTCAAGGCGCAGGCGACCGTGGCGCAGCTTCAGCTCGATCGCGCCAAGCAGCTCGCCGCGCGCCAGTTCGGCCCGCAGTCGACTGTCGACCAGGCGCAGGCGACTTATGACCAGGCTCTGGCCGGAATCGCCAAGACCGAGGCGATCATCTCGCAAAAGCTGGTGAAGGCTCCGTTCGACGGCGAGCTCGGCACGCGTCAGGCCGAGGTCGGCCAATATCTGACGGCCGGCACCAAGATCGTCTCGCTGACCGACCTTGACGAGCTCTATGGCAACTTCACCGTCCCCGAGAAGGACAGCGCGGAGCTCAAGGTCAACCAGGTCGTCCGCATCTCGGTCGACGCCTATCCGGGCCGCACCTTCGACGGCACGATCACGACCATCGAGCCGCAGGTCGCAACCGATACGCGCAACATCCGCGTGCAGGCGACGATCCAGAATCCCAGTCACGTCCTGAAGCCCGGCATGTTCGCCTCCACGACGGTTGTGTTGCCGGACAAGCCGCCCGTGATCACGGTGCCCGAGACGGCCGTCGACTACACGCTCTATGGCGACTCGGTGTTCCTGATCACCGAGAAGAAGGGCGATGACGGCAAGACCTCGCTCACTGCGGAGCGCACCTTCGTCGAGACCGGCGACCGGATCAACGGGCGCGTCGAGATCCTCAAAGGTCTGAAGGCCGGCGACCGTGTCGTCGCCGTCGGCCAGCTCAAGCTGCAACCGGGCGCGGCGGTTACGATCTCGACCGATCCGCCGCCGCCGATCCCGGCCCACGCGCCGCGTTACTGAAACGCGCTTCACTTGCCAAAGAGCATGATCCCGCGATGAGGATCATGCGCAAATAGAACGAGATTTTGCCGCGATGAGTGGTCTAACCGATATCTTCATCAAGCGACCGGTGCTGTCGCTGGTCGTCAGCCTGCTGATCCTGCTGATCGGCCTGCGCGCTGCGACCGTGATGCCGATCCGCCAGTACCCGCGGCTGTCGAACACGGTCGTCAACGTCACCACCACCTATCCCGGCGCCTCAGCGGAGCTGATCCAGGGCTTCATCACCACGCCGATCGAGCAGGCGGTCGCTTCCGCCGAAGGCGTCGACTACATCACCTCGTCGTCCGTGCTCGGGACCTCGACGATCCAGGTCTACATCAAGCTCAATTTCGATCCGAACCAGGCGCTGACCGAGGTTTTGGCCAAGGTGAACTCGGTCAAATATCTCATTCCAAAGGAATCGAACGACCCGATCGTCACCAAGACCACCGGTCAGACCACGGCCGTGATGTATATCGGCTTTTCCTCCGATGAGCTGTCGGGCAGCGCGATCTCCGACTATCTGACGCGCGTGGTGCAGCCGGTGCTGTCGACCGTCGATGGCGTTGCCTCCGCCGACATTCTGGGCGGGCAGACCTTTGCGATGCGGCTGTGGCTTGATCCGGTGAAGATGGCCGGGCGCGGCGTGTCGCCGAACGATGTGTCGGCCGCGATCGCCGCCAACAACTTCCAGGCCGCGGCCGGTCAGGCCAAGGGCTACTTCGTCGTCTCCAACGTCTCGGCCAACACCGATCTGCAGAACGTGCAGCAGTTCAAGCGGATGATCGTCAAGGCCAAGGACGGCGGTTTCGTGCGCATGGAGGACATCGCAACCGTCGAACTCGCAGCCCAAAGCACGGATGCGAGCGTGGCCTTCAACGGCGAGCACGCGATCTTCATCGGCGTGCAGGCGACACCGCAGGGCAATCCGCTGACGCTGGTGAAGGGCGTGCGCGCGCTGTTTCCGGAGCTGGAGCGCAATCTGCCGCCGTCGATGAAGATGAAGGTCGCCTTCGATTCCACGAAATTCATCCAGTCGTCGATCAACGAGGTCGAGAAGACGCTGGGCGAGGCGGTGATCATCGTCATCGTCGTGATCTTCCTGTTCCTGGCGACGTTCCGCTCCGTGATCATCCCGGTCGTCACCATGCCGCTGTCGCTGATCGGCGTCTGCACACTGATGCTGTTGGCCGGTTTCACCTTCAACCTGCTCACGCTGCTCGCCATGGTGCTGGCGATCGGCCTTGTGGTCGACGACGCCATCGTGGTGGTGGAGAATATCCACCGCCATCTCGAAGAGGGCATGCCGCCGGTGCAGGCGGCGCTGAAGGGCGCGCGTGAAATCGTCGGCCCCGTCATCACGATGACCATCACGCTCGCCGCCGTTTACGCGCCGATCGGCTTCCTCGGCGGCATCACCGGCACGCTGTTCCGCGAATTCGCCTTCACGCTCGCAGGCTCGGTGATCGTGTCCGGCGTGATCGCGCTGACGCTGTCGCCGATGATGTGCTCGGTGTTCCTGAAGAGCGCGGAAGAGGGGCGTTTCGCCAGGCTCGTCAACCGCGCCTTCGGCGCGATCACCCGCTGGTACGGCCGCAGGCTCGACCGCTCGCTCGACTATCGGCCGATCACCGGCCTGTTCGCGCTGACGATGCTGGGTCTCGTCGGCTTCCTCTACATGCACACCTCCAAGGAGCTCGCGCCGGAAGAGGATCAGGGCATCGTGTTCGCGGTGACCAAGGCGCCGAAATACGCCAACATCGACTATCTCGATTACTATGGCCGGAAGCTTGACAACGCGTTCAAGAAATTCCCGGAGACCGACCTGCGCTTCGTGCTCAACGGCATCAACGGCCCGCAGAACGGCATCGCCGGCATGCTGCTGAAGCCCTGGGATGAGCGCAAGCGCTCCTCGATCAAGCTGAAGCCGCTGGTGCAGGCCGAGCTTTCCAAGATCGAGGGCGTCAACGCCTTCGCCTTCAACCTGCCGCCGCTGCCGGGAAATGTCGGCGGTCTGCCGGTGCAGATGGTGATCAATTCGACCGCGGGCTTTCAGGCCGTCTACGAGCAGATGGAGAAGCTGAAGGACGCGGCGCGCAAGAGCGGCCTGTTCATCGTCTCCGACTCCGATCTCGCCTTCAATCAGCCGGTGGTGCGGGTCAAGGTCGATCGCTCGAAGGCCAACGATCTTGGCATCACCATGCAAAACATCGGCGGCGCGCTCGCGACCCTGCTCGGCGGCAACTACGTCAACCGCTTCAACCTGCAAGGTCGGTCCTACCAGGTGATCCCGCAAGTGCCGCGCGACAAGCGGCTCTCGCCGGAAGCGCTCGGCAGCTACTACGTCACGACCGCGACCGGCCAGCAGCTGCCGCTTTCGACGGTGATGTCGATCGAGACCGGCATCGATCCGAACGCGCTGACGCATTATAACCAGCTCAACTCCGCGACCTTCCAGGCCGTGCCGATGCCCGGCGTGACCATCGGGCAGGCGGTCGACTTCCTTGAAGGCGAGGCGAAGAAGATGCCGCCCGGCTTCAGCCATGACTATCTTTCCGACTCCCGCCAATATGTGCAGGAAGGCAATCAGCTCCTCGTCACCATCGGATTCGCGGTCATCATCATCTTCCTGGTGCTGGCGGCGCAGTTCGAGAGCCTGCGCGATCCCCTCGTCATCATGATCAGCGTGCCGATGGCGATCGTGGGCGCGCTCGTCCCGCTGTTCTTTGGCATTACGACAATCAACATCTACTCCCAGGTGGGTTTGTTGACGCTGATCGGCCTGATCACCAAGCACGGCATCCTGATGGTCGAGTTCGCCAACGAGCTGCAGCTCAATGAAGGGCTCGACCGCCGTTCGGCGATCGAGATGGCGGCGCGCATCCGGCTGCGTCCGATCCTGATGACGACGGCGGCGATGGTGACCGGCCTGCTTCCGCTGCTCACCGCAACCGGCGCCGGCGCGGCGAGCCGCTTCTCGATCGGCCTCGTCGTGGTGGCGGGCATGTCGATCGGCACGCTGTTCACCCTGTTCGTGCTGCCCGCCGTCTATGTGACGATTGCGACCGACCACCAGGCGGAGGCCAACTCCGAACGGACCAAGCAGATCGCCGAATATGATCTCGGCCGGCAGCTCAAGCCGACCTGAGGTTGCATTCACGCTGGCGTTTCCGGGGGCGGCGGCATGACCGCCGCCACTTTCGTCTTATCCCCGAGCGTGTCCAGCCGCGTTGCGGCAAGAGACAAGGGCGTGCCTTCTTGCTAAACAAGGCACCCGATGACGATGTCCGTTCACCCAGATACGCCGCAAGGCCGGACGCTGGCGGGACCGCCCGTCTCGGGCGCCGCGCCGGCGGCGGGAGCCTCGGGGACGAAGATCCGCAGCCGGCTTTTCACCAAATATGTCGCGCTTTTCGTCGCGGTGGTCGCCGTCGCGCTGCTTTCCAACGGCATTTTCGAGGTCATTTTCTATTACCGCGAGCACAAGGCGGCGCTGATCCGGATTCAGCAGGAGCAGGCCCAGGCGGCGGCGGCGAAGATCAGCCAGTTCATCAAGGAAATCGAGAGCCAGCTCGGCTGGACCACCCAGCTCCCGTGGTCGGCGTCCTCGCTCGAAAGCCGGCGATTCGACGCGCTCCGCCTGCTCAGGCAGGTTCCGGCCATCACCGAGCTCGCGCAGGTCGATGCGACCGGACACGAGCGCTTGCGGGTCTCGCGGCTTGCGATGGACGTGATCAACTCCGGGCTCGACCTCTCCAAGGATCCGAAATTCACCGAAGCCGTCGCCCACAAGGTCTATTACGGGCCGGTCTATTTCCGGCGTGAGTCCGAGCCCTACATGACGCTGGCGGTCGCCGGCACCCGCAAGGACGCCGGCGTCTCCATCGCGGAGGTCAATCTGAAGCTGATCTGGGACATCGTCTCCCAGATCAAGGTCGGCGAGCACGGCCATGCCTACGTGGTCGGCGCGCAGGGCCGCCTGATCGCGCATCCCGACATCAGCCTTGTGTTGCGCAACACCGACATGTCCAGGCTGCCGCAGGTGCAGATGGCACAGGCCAACGGCGGCGTGATTCCGCATTCGCTCGAAGACGCGAAAAACATCGAGGGGCGGGAGGTGCTGACGGCCTCCGCGCCGATCCTGCCGCTGCGCTGGACCATGTTCGTCGAGCTGCCGGTACAGGAGGCCTACGCCTCGCTCTACGCGGCGCTGCAGCGGCTGGCCGTGGTGCTGCTCGCGGCCTCGATCTTCGCGGTGCTCGCCGGGATCTTCCTCGCTCGCCGCATGGTCGGCCCAATCCAGGCCTTGCGCGCCGGCGCCGAGCGGATCGGCGGCGGCGATTTCGCCCAGCGCATTGCGATCAAAACCGGCGACGAGCTGGAGGGCCTTGCCAACCAGTTCAACGACATGGGCGCGCGGCTGCAGGAATCCTATGCCGACCTCGAGAACAAGGTCGAGCAGCGCACGTCGGAATTGACCGCATCGCTCGAGCAGCAAACCGCGACGTCGGAAGTGCTGCAGGTGATCTCCTCGTCAGCCGGTGAACTGGAGCCGGTCTTCAACAAGATGCTGGAGAATGCTACCCGCATCTGCGGCGCCAATTTCGGAACGATGACCCTCTACGAGGGCGGCGGCTTCCGCACCGTCGCCTTGTACAACGCGCCCAAGGTCTATGAGGAGACTCAGCTCTACAAAGTCATTCGTCCTCATCCGGAAAGCGGCCTGAGCGCGGTTGAGAAAACGCATCAGCCTGTTCACATCGCCGACATCAGGGCTGAGGCGCCTTATGTTGAAGGCAATGCGAATGTGCGTGCGCTGGCCGATCTTGCGGGGGCCCGGACCATCGTCATCGTTCCCATGCTCAAGGAAAATGAGCTGGTGGGGTCGATCACTATTTTCCGCCAGGAAGTGAAGCCGTTCACAGAAAAGCAGACCGAGCTGGTGGCAAACTTCGCCAGTCAGGCGGTGATCGCGATCGAGAATGCGCGACTGCTCAGGGAGCTGCGCCAACGCACCAACGATCTCAGCGAGTCGCTCGAGCAGCAGACCGCCACGTCTGAAGTGCTGCAGGTGATCTCGTCGTCGCAGGGCGAGCTCAAGCCCGTATTCCAGAAGATGCTCGAAAATGCCACCCGGGTTTGTGGCGCAAATTTCGGCACCATGAATCTGTGGGACGGCGGGAAATACAATCTCGTCGCCGACCACAACATACCGCCTGAATTTTCGGCTTACCGCCAGCGGGCGCCGATTCCTCCGCATGCCGGCAGTTCCCTTGCGGCGGTCGTTGAAACGCATCGAGCAGTCCAGGTTGAGGACCTCAGGAATAGCCCGACTTACAAGGCCGGCGTCCCCAACGTTGTCGGGTTGGCTGATATTGCGGGTGCCCGGACGATCCTCGTCGTGCCGATGTTGAAGGACGATGAGCTGCTCGGAGCGATAACGATTTTTCGCCAGGAAGTGCGCCAGTTCACAGACAAGCAAGTTACCGTGGTGGAGAACTTCACCAAGCAGGCCGTGATCGCCATCGAGAATGCGCGCCTGCTCAACGAATTGCGCGAACGAACGACCGAGCTGTCGCAATCGCTGGACGATCTGCGCACCGCGCAGGATCGCCTGATCCAGACCGAGAAGCTGGCTTCGCTCGGCCAGCTCACCGCCGGAATTGCGCACGAGATCAAGAACCCGCTCAACTTCGTCAATAATTTCTCGGCGCTGTCGGGGGAGTTGATCGACGAGATGAACGACTTGCTTAAGGATATCAGTCTCGACGACAAGTCGCGTGAAGAGCTCGATGAATTGACCCATACGCTGAAGGGCAATCTCGAGAAGGTCGTGCAGCACGGCAGGCGCGCGGACTCGATCGTCAAGAACATGCTGTTGCATTCGCGAGAGGGTTCGGGCGAGCATCGCCCGACCGACATCAACGCGCTCGTCGAGGAGAGCCTCAATCTCGCCTACCACGGCGCGCGCGCCGAAAAGAGCGGCTTCAACATCACGCTCAAGCGCGAGCTCGATCCCGCGGCCGGCCAGGTCGACCTCTATCCGCAGGAGATCACGCGGGTTCTCCTCAACCTGATCTCAAATGGTTTCTATGCCGCCACCAAGCGCAAGCAGGCGGCGGGCGGCGACTTCGAGCCGACCTTGAGCGCGAGCACGAAGAACCTCGGCAGCAAAGTCGAAATCCGGATTCGCGACAACGGCACCGGCATACCGGAGGACGTAAAGGAGAAGATGTTCAATCCCTTCTTCACCACCAAGCCGGCCGGCGAGGGAACCGGGCTGGGGCTATCGATGAGTCACGACATCGTGGTCAAACAACATGGCGGAACGATCGACGTAGATACGAAGCCCGGCCTTTTTACTGAATTCATCATTACGCTGCCGCGTATTCTGGTAGCACAGAAAAATACTGGAGGCCCACATTGAGCGTTTACATCCTCGTTGTCGACGACGAGCCGGATGTTGAGGCCTTGTTCCGTCAGCAGTTCCGGCGTGATTTGCGCGCGGGCCGGTTTCACATGGAATTTGCTCCGTCGGCGCCGGCCGCGCTCGAGCGCGCGGTCGATGTCGGCGATCCCTCGCTGGTCCTGATCCTCTCCGACATCAACATGCCCGGCATGAGCGGGCTGGAGATGCTGCCGGAGGTGCGCGCCAAACGTCCCGACGTACCCGTGATCATGATCACGGCCTATGGCGATACGGAGACGCGCAAGAAAGCGATCGAACGCGGCGCGGAAGGATTGTTGACCAAGCCGATCGACTTTGCGGTGCTCCGCCAGGAGATCGACACCAGGCTCGGACAGCCGGCATGACAGCGACGATCCTGTTCGTCGACGATGAACCCGACCTCGAGGCGCTCGTCCTGCAAAAATTCCGCAGGCAGATCCGCGACGGGGCCGTGAAGGTCATGTTTGCCCATGACGGCCTCGAGGCACTGCAGACGCTCGAGCAAAATCCCGGCGTCGACATGGTGGTGTCCGACATCAACATGCCGCGTATGGACGGGCTGTCACTGCTCGCGAGGCTGCAGGAGGTCGACGACAACGACCGGAAATCCACCATCATCGTCTCGGCTTATGGCGACATGAGCAACATCCGCACCGCGATGAATCGCGGCGCGTTCGACTTCCTCACCAAGCCGATCGATTTCAGCGACCTCGAAACCACCATCGACAAGACGATCCGCCATGTCGTGATGTTGCGCGATGCGCGTTTGCGCCAGGCGGAAGCCGAGCGGGCGCACGCCTCGCTATCCCGCTATTTCTCGCCGCAAGTCGCAAAACGCCTTGTCTCCCACGGCGCGGGCGACAGCATGGAGGTGCAGTGGCGCGATGTCGGGACCATCTTCACCGACATCCAGGGATTCACGACGCTGGTGGAGTCGGCCAAGCCGGACGTGCTCGGCGCGCTGCTGAACGAGTATGTCGAGGGGATGACCGACATCGTGTTCGCGCACGAGGGCACGGTGGCCAAGGTGATTGGGGACGCCATTCACATCCTCTTCAATGCGCCGGGCGAGCAGCCGGACTATGCGACGCGCGCGATTGCCTGCGCGCACGACCTCGATTCCTGGGCGCAGGAGTTTCGGCAGCGCTGGAAAAAGAAGGGCGTGAATTTCGGCATCACCCGGATCGGCGTGCACGCGGGCCCCGCGCTGGTCGGCAATTTCGGCGGCAGCCATTATTTCGACTACACGGCCCATGGCGATACCATCAACACGGCGGCGCGGCTGGAAGCCGCCAACAAGCATTTGGGCACGCGGATCTGCGCCAGCGAGACCGTCGCCAAGGCTGCCAAGAGCTTCAAGGGCCGGCCGGTCGGCGACATCGTGCTGCGCGGCCGCAGCGAGCCGTTGCGGACCTACGAGCCGCTGTGCGAGGAAGCGTTCGCAGCGCCGGCAACCGCGCAATACGCCGAGGCCTTCGCCAAGCTCGAATCCGGCGATGCCGGCGCGATGCCCGCCTTCGCGGCGATCGTCGGCATGCACGCCGACGATCCGCTCGCCGGCTTCCACCTCAAGCGGCTGCTCAACGGCGCCAAGGGCGTCCGCATGCAGCTCGAATAATCACGGGACTCTGCACATGACGCGCGATTTTGAGGCCGGCAATTACCGGTTTATTCCCGCCGTGTTCCAGTATTCCGGCGGCGCGGCGGCGTTGCCGGGATATGAGATCGAACGCGTGCGCTTCGACACATGGCTGCCGCTCGCCGACGGCTTTGCGGCCATCGCCAAATACATCCAGGCGGCGGGACGGCCGCTCACTGCATTCTGTGCGTGCGAGCTGCGCTCGCCGGGCGCGTTCACCGACGAGGGCTTTCGCAAATTCAACGAGCACTACGTCAAGACGCTAGGCGAGTGGGGCCTCTATGACGGCACCACCAATCCGGTCGCACGCAGCAATGTCTGCCCCGAGATCGATCCGCCGTCCGAGCCGTCATTCTATGCCTTCTCCTTTACGCGGCCGAGCGCGAATACGACGCCGACCTTCGTGATTGCGGGCAGCGGAGAGGCGAGGGAAGGCGCCGGCAGCTACGCGGAGCGCACGGTACGCTATCGCGACCTCAGTCCCGAGGGCATGAAGGAGAAGGTCCAGTACGTGGTCGGCGCCATGGAGAGGCGCATGAGCGCGTTCGCCTTGGGTTGGAAGGACGTCACCGCCGCGCATGTCTATACGACCCGAGATTTCCATCATGTGCTGCCGGATGCGCTGGTGAGGCGTGGCGCCGCGCGGTCGGGGCTCACCTGGCACTTCGCCCGCCCGCCGGTGATCGATCTCGAATTCGAAATGGATTGCCGCCGCGTGATGCGGGAAGTGGTGATTTGAGGCGGCCGTTTTCGCCGTCATTGCGAGGACCCGTTGGCTCGCAATGACGGCTTAAAAGCGGCGGTCGCAACTACCTCTCCCTCGGATCCAGCGCATCACGCAGCCCATCGCCGACGAGGTTGAGCGACAGCACGACGAGGAAGATCGCAAGGCCCGGCCAGATCGCCATCCACGGCGCATTGGTGAGGAAGCGCTGGGCGGCGTTGAGCATGCTGCCCCAGGAGGGGAGCGGCGGCTGCTGGCCGAGACCCAGGAACGACAGCGCGGCTTCGGCGATGATCGCGGCGGCAATCGACAGCGTCGCCTGCACCAAGAGCGCCGGCAGAATGTTCGGCAGGATATGGAACAACGCGATGCGCCAGCGGGGATTGCCCATGGCGCGCGCGGCCTCGACATAATCCTCGACCTTGACCGCCATGACCTGGCCGCGCGTCAGGCGAATGAACACCGGCGTCGCCGAGACGCCGATCGCGATCATGGCGTTGCGCAGGCTCGGCCCGAGGAAGGCCGCAAGCGCAATGGCGAGGATCAGGAACGGGCAGGCCAGCATCGCGTCGGTGATGCGGCTGATCAGCGCATCGATAAAGCCGCCACGATAGCCGGCGATCAGGCCGAGCGGGACGCCGATCGATAGCGCGATGCCGACGGAGATCACACCGGCGAGCAGCGAAGCGCGCGTACCGTAGATCACGCGAGCGAGCACGTCGCGGCCGAGCTCGTCGGTGCCGAACCAGTGCAGCGCAGACGGCGGCTTGCGCACCAGCGTCCAGCTCGTCGCAATCGGGTCATAGGGCGCAACCAGCGGCGCGAACAGCGCGAGCAGGATGAAGGTCGAGATGACGACGAGCCCGACAACGGCGCCCTTGCGCTTGAACAGCCGCCGCAGCGCACGCCGCGCCGGACTTTCCAGCTCGTCCTGCGTGGCGGGGAGAGCATGGAGCACAGCCTCGGTCATACCTCAGACTCTTGATTTGAGCATGGTCTTCCCGGAACACCGCTGCACATTTTTCCGGATCATGCTCTCAACCGCGGATTGACGAGAATATAGGCGATGTCGGCGATCAGGTTCAGTGTGATGTAGATCGTTGCCGTCACCAGCACGACGCCTTGCACCACGGCATAGTCGCGGTTGAACACGGCATCGACGATCAGTTTACCGAAACCAGGGATGGTGAAGATCTGCTCGGTCAGCACGGCGCCCGAGAGCAGCGTGCCGAGCTCGAGCGCGCCGAGCGTGATCACGGGCGTCAGCGCGTTGCGCATGGCGTGCTTGAGAATCACCGAACGCTCGGAGAGGCCTTTGGCGCGCGCCGTCCGCACATAGTCGCTCTCCAGCACCTGCAGCATGGCGCTGCGGGTGTGCCGCATCAGGACCGCGGCGATCGCGTTGCCGAGCACGAAGGCCGGCATGATGGTGGAGGCGAGGCTCGCGCGCCAGTTCTCGCTGAGCGGCACATAGCCCGCCGCCGGCAGCCAGCCGAGCTTGATCGAGAACAGGAAGATCAGCATGATCCCGAGCCAGAAATTCGGCGTCGAGATGCCCCACAGCGCGAAGATGTTGGCGCCGTAGTCCCAGGCGGTATTCTTCTTCACCGCCGAAATGATGCCCGCGGGAATCCCGATCAGGAACGCGATCACGATCGCCATCGAGCCGAGCTGCAGCGTCACCGGCAGCTTCTGCTCGATCAATTCGCGCACGGGAACCTTGATGCGCAGCGACTCGCCGAAGTCGCCGGTGAGCACGCCCTTGAGCCAGTAGACATATTGCACGGGGATCGGCCGATCGAGCCGGTATTGATGGCGGATCTGCTCGATCACCTTGGGGTCCTGCTCTTCGCCGGCCATCACCTGTGCGGGATCGCCGGGCAGGAGGTGCTGCAGCGAAAAGATCAGGATCGACACGAAGAACAGTGTCGGCACGATCTGGGCGATGCGGCGCGCGAGAAAATTCAGCATGGTCGTTTCCCGCGCAGCACCGTCATTACTTCAATTTCAACCCGATCACGCGCACGAGGCCGTCGGGCATTTGCTTGTAGCCTTCGAGTTTCGTCGTATGCGCGATCAGGATGCGGCGATGGTAGAGGTAAAGGATGGGCTCTTCCGCCATCTCGAGCTTGGTCAGCTTTTCGTAGATCGCCTTGCGCTTGGCGATATCGGTCTCAAGCCGCGCGTCGTCGAGCGCCTTGTCGGCTGCCGGATTGTTCCATGCGCTGTAATTCTGCGGCGCCTTGGAGTGCAGGAACACGTAGGAATTGCCGTCGGGGTCGATGCGGCCGCTCCAGGCCAGCATATAGGCCTGGAAATCGCCGGCCTCGGCCTGCTTCAGCGAGGTCGCGAATTCGGTGACGCGGATCTTCATGTCGAAGCCGGCATCGGCCGCCATCGACTGCACGACCTGGGCGACCGCTTCGGTCTCGTCACCCTTCGGCACCATGAAGTCGACCGCAACCGGCGGCTTGACGCCGGCTTCCTTGAGCAGCGCCTTCGCCTTCTCGATGTCGCGTCCGGGAAGCGGAAAGGCCTTCTGGTAGTAGGGATGATCAGGATTGATCCACTGGTTACCCGGCTTGAACTCGCCGTTGAAGATCGCCTGGTTGATGGCCGCGCGGTCGATCGAGAGGTCGAGCGCCTGCCTCACCTTTGCGGACTGGCTGAGCGGGCCCTTGTTCTTGTCGTGGCCGATATTGAGCGTAATGCCCTGATAGCCCAGCTCGATCGCGGTCGAGAGTTTCAGGTTGGGATCAGAGCGCACATCCTTGATGTCGGTCGCGAGCACGCGCTCGATCAGGTCGAGCCCGCCGGATTTCAGGTTGGCGAGCCGCACGGTGGCATCGACGATCGGCAGGAACACGATCTTGTCGATGAACACATTGTCCTTGTTCCAGTAGTCGGCGAATTTCTCGAACACGATGCGATCCTGCTGCACGCGTTCGACGAATTTGTAGGGACCGGCGCAGACCGGATGCAGTCCGAACTTGTCGCCTTCGGCCTTGGCCGCTTTCGGCGACACCATCATGCCGGCGCGGTCGGTGAGCTGCGCGATCAGCGGCGAGAATGGCGCTTTCAGCACGAGCTTGATGGTGAGGGGATCGACGACCTCGACATGGTCGAGAGAAGCAAGCTCGGGCTTGCGGAACGAGCCGGGGAAATTCAGGTGCCGCTCCAGCGAGAATTTGGCGGCCTCCGCGTCGAACGGCTCGCCGTCCTGGAATTTCACGTTTGGCCTGAGCTTGATCGTGACTTCCTTGCCGTCGGCGGACGTCTCGTGCGAGAGCGCAAGCTGCGGCACGATGTTGAGGTGCTCGTCGATGTCGAACAGCTTGTCGCAGAAGGCCGCGAACACGATGCGCCCGACATAGGTGCGCGCCAGCGTCGGATCGAGGATGTCGGGGTCTTCGGCCAACCCGATGCGGAGCGTGGTTTCGGCGAAAGCGCTCGCCGTGGAAATAAGCAGCAAGGCGGCCACCGCCGTCAAACGCAGGATCTTCATCGCGTCCATCCCCTGAAATCCCGTTACAAGCTTGTTGATGGTCCAGTTATACCAATACCGCCTGCCGCCGGTCCTTCCTCCGAAAGGCTGAAGGCCGCGACCAGCTTCTCCAGCGCCGGCGAAAAACCGCCGTCGGAGGGAACGATGCCGCTCGCGGCAGGCAATTCCGCAGTGCGGTGACAGGCGGTAGCGTGGCCCTTTTCGTCGGTGATCAGCTTCGGCACCTCGACGCGGCAGCGGTCAATCGCAAAGGGGCAGCGGGTGTGGAAGCGGCAGCCCGAGGGCGGATGCAGTGCGCTCGGCAGTTCGCCCTGCAGGATCATCCGCTCGCCCTTCGCCCGCGGCTTCGCCACGGGGATGGCCGACAACAGGGCCCGGCTATAGGGATGGCGCGGTGCGGCGAACAAGGCCTGCGTCTCCGCGGTCTCGACAATGCCGCCGAGATTCATCACGGCGACGCGGTCGGCGATATGCTTCACCACTGCAAGGTCGTGCGAGACGAAGATGTAGGACAGGCCAAGCCGGTCCTGGAGGTCGCGCAGCAGATTGAGGATTTGCGAGCGGATCGAGACGTCGAGCGCCGACACCGGCTCGTCGCAAATGATGAGCTTCGGCTCGACTGCAAGTGCCCGGGCGATGGCGATGCGCTGGCGCTGGCCGCCGGAAAATTCGTGCGGATAGCGGCGCGCAAACCGCGGCTCGAGGCCCACGAGGCGCAGCAAGTCCTCGATCCGCGCGCGGCGTCTTTCGGGCGGCGCCAGCGCATGCAGCTTGAGCGGCTCGCCCAGGATCTGGCCGACCGTCATGCGCGGGTTGAGCGAGGCGTAGGGATCCTGGAAGATGATCTGCGCCTGCCGCCGGAAGGCACGCAGCTCGTTCGTATCGAATGACAACAGATCGCGTCCCTCGAAGCGCACGTGGCCGGCATCAGGCTCGATCAGTCGCAGCACCAGCCGGCTGACCGTGGACTTTCCGCAGCCGGATTCGCCGACCAGAGCCAGCGTCTCGCCGGCTTCGACATGAAAGCTGACGCCGTCGACGGCGCGCACGAACGCCCTCGGCCGGCCGAACAGGTTGCGCGAGGCCGGGAAGTGCTTGACCAGGTCGGTCGCTTCGAGGAGGGCCATCAGGACACCAGCCTTTCCAGCGGCGCGCGCAGGCAGCGCGAGGCGTGGCCGGGCGAAAGCTCTTTGAGCGGCGGCGGCGCCTTGGTGCAGGCATCCACGACAAAGGGGCAGCGCGCGGCGAAGCGGCACGCACTCGGCGGGCTTACCATGTTCGGCACCATGCCTTCGATGGTGGCGAGATGGTCGGTGCGGCGGTCGAGCCGCGGGATCGAGCCGATGAGGCCGACGGTGTAGGGATGCTGGGGCGAGGCGAACAAGTCATCGACACTCGCGCGCTCGACGATCTCGCCGGCGTACATCACGGCAACCTCGTCGCAGACCTCGGCGACCACGCCGAGGTCGTGGGTGATCAGGATGATGGCGGCGCCGCTCGCGGCCTTCAATTCGCGCATCAGCTCCAGGATCTGCGCCTGCAGCGTCACGTCGAGCGCGGTGGTCGGCTCATCGGCAATCAGCAGGCGCGGATCGCAGGCCAGCGCCATCGCGATCATGACGCGCTGGCGCATGCCGCCGGACAGCTTGTGCGGATATTCGTCGATCCGCTTTTCCGGCGAGGGGATGTGCACGCGGCGGAGCAGCGCGATGGCGCGGTCGCGCGCGGAACGGCGCGAGCCGCCGCGATGGCGCAGGATGGTCTCGATGATCTGGTCGCCGATGGTGAAGCTCGGGTTGAGCGAGGTCATCGGCTCCTGGAAAATCATGGCGAGCCGATTGCCGCGCAGATCGCGCAGCGTCTCGTCGCCCGCTTTCAATAGATCGAGACCCTCGAAACGGATCGCGCCGGAAACCTCGGCCGATTGCTTCGGGAGCAAGCCCATGATCGCGAGCGACGTTACGCTCTTGCCGCAGCCGGATTCGCCGACCAGTCCCAGCGTCGCGCCCTGGGCAACCGAAAGATCGACGCTGTCGACGGCGTGGGTGGGGCGGCCGTCGTCGCCGTGGAACAGCACGCGCAGGCCCTTGATGTCGATCAGGGGGCTTGCCGTCATGCAGTCTCCGTCGAAGCGGCTGCAATGCCGGCTTCGATCGTCGCCCGATCGGTGATGCCGGCCGGATTCTGCCGCGTGGGCAGGAATTGTCGGAAATGCGTCCAGCGCTCGCGGCTGACGCGTTCGAGCCGCTCCAGCTCTGTCAGCGGATCGTCGTGGTCGTCGACCCTGAGATCCAGTGCCGACCATTCCTCGGTGTCGTGAATGAGAAGCGCCGCCGATTGCTTGCCGCGCTTGTCGCCGCCGGCCGCTTCGCCCGCGCGCATCGCCGCGATCAGGCGCTGCGCGAAGGGAAGGCTGCGGTTTGCCACATAGGCGTTGGCGCTGTCCTCGAGCACGAGCGGGCCCGCGAGCATGTTGCCGGCGATGGAAAAGCCGTCGCCGGGACGATGCCCGCACCAGTCGACGCAGTCCTTGCCGGTATGCGCGGCGATTGACCCTCTTGCATCCATGATGTGAAGCTGCCGGCTCTCGCGGCCGCTATCCGAGGCGAGCAAGGTCGCCATGATCTCCTTTGGGCTCTTGCCCTCTCGCAACAGCTTCACGCCGTCGATGCCGTAATAGGGATTGACCAGCGCCTGCGTCGCGATGCCGCCGATGCCGGCTGCGATATGGGGCACCCGCGCCCCGACCGCGAAGAATTTCGTCGCAACCACGATGCCGATCTGGCCGGTCGCGCTGTCTCTTGCGATGATCGACCAGGTCATTGTTGCTAGCGCCCTGCGGCGTAGCCCTGCATGCCGCGTGGATTCGCGGCAGCGCGGCGGCGTTTGCCGACGCGGGAGGCCGCGGTGAGGCGGCCTTCAGACCAGTCGGGGCCGGTCTCCACGACATGGCCGCGGCGGGACAACTCGTCGCGGGAGGCCTTGGGCACGCGGTTCTCGACCACCAGCACGCCCGGGCGCGCGGTGCGCGGCCAGAACGAGATCGGGAAGTGCTCGGAGTGCCAGGCCGGCGCGTCGATCGCCTCCTGCAGGTTCAGCCTGGCGTGGACGTGGCGCAGGAAGAACTGCGTGATCCATTGATCCTGCTGGTCGCCGCCGGGCGAGCCCCAGGCGAGATACGGCTCGCCGTCGCGCAGCGCCATGCTCGGCGACAGCGTCGTGCGCGGGCGTTTGCCCGGCGCGAGCGAGGCGGGGTGGTTCTCCTCGAGCCAGAACATCTGCGCGCGGCTGCCGAGGCAGAAGCCGATCTCGGGGATCACGGGGGAAGATTGCAGCCAGCCGCCCGACGGCGTTGCCGAGATCATGTTGCCGGCCGTGTCGATAATGTCGAAATGCACGGTGTCGCCGCGCACCTCGCCGAAGCGGCCGACCGTCGGCTCGCCCGCGCCCATGGCGCCGACCGCCTCGCGTTGGCCTTCGGCGCGGCGCAGTTTCACCACGGAACCAAAGCCCTCGACCGAGCCGGGGACGAAATCGAGCGAGGCTTTTTCGGAGATCAGCTTGCGGCGCTTGTCGTTATAGGCGTCCGACAACAGCGTCTGGATCGGAATGTCGTTGAATTTGGGATCGCCGTAGAACTTCTCGCGATCGGCGTAAGCGAGCTTGGCGCATTCGATCTGCAGATGGATGAACTCGGCGCTTGTGGGATCGAGCCCGTCAAGCTGGAAGCCCTTGAGCAGCGCAAGCTGCTGGAGCATCACCGGCCCCTGGCTCCAGACGCCGCATTTCTGCACGGTGTAGCGGCCGTAGTCATAAGTCAGGGGCGCCTCTGTTGTCGGCGCCCAGCGCGCCATGTCGTCGGCGGACAGCACGCCCTTGTGCGGCGAACCGGAGACATCCATGACATCCTGGGTGCGGCAGAACTTGTCGATCGCTTCCGCCACAAACCCATGCGACCAGGCTTTGCGCGCGCGCTCGATCTGGGCGACCCGGTCGGAGCCGGCGCTTTCCGCCTCTTTCAGGATGCGGGTGTAGGTCTCCGCGAGCTTCGGGTTGGTGAAGATCGTGCCGGGCTTCGGCACGTCGTTGTTGGGCAGGTACACGGCGGCCGAGGTCGGCCAGTGCTGGCGGAACAGGTTTTCGACCGTCTTGATGGTGGCGCAGGCGCGCTCGACCAGCGGATAGCCGTTGCCGGCATAGGAGATCGCGGGCTCAAGCACGTCGCGCAGCCGCAGCGCGCCGTAGTCGCGGAGCAGCAGCATCCAGGATTCGAACGTGCCGGGGACGCAGGCCGCGAGCAGGCCGGTGCCAGGAACCATCTCCAGCCCCTCGCTCCTGTAGTGCGCGATCGTCGCCTTGGCCGGCGCCGGTCCCTGGCCGCAGATCACCTCGGTCCGGCCGCGCTTGATGTCATGCACGATGATCGGGACATCGCCGCCCGGGCCGTTCAAATGCGGCTCGACCACCTGCAGCGTGAAGGCGGTTGCGACCCCCGCATCAAAGGCGTTGCCGCCTTTTTCAAGCGTGGCCATCCCGACCGCGGTCGCAATCCAGTGCGTCGAGGTCACGACGCCGAAGGTGCCCTCGATCTCGGGGCGGGTCGTGAACGGATCGGGATTGATGTTGCTGACCCTAGCCATGGGATTGGCTCCTTCTTTTGGGGCGAGCGCACTTGAGCACAGCAGGGCCGTCCTGCCAACTGGCATACCAGCGCCTTCGACCTTTCCTGATCAGGCCGGACTGCGGGCCAGATTGACGGCGTGGCAGGCAACGCCGTCGATCAGCGCAGGCGCCTCCTTCCGGCAGAGGTCGAAGGCGAGCGGGCAGCGCGGGTTGAAGGCGCAGCCGGGCGGCGGGTCGATCGGGTTCGGGATCTCGCCCTTGACCGGGATCCGCTGCCGGCCGGACATCGCAAGGTCCGGCACGGCGCCCAGCAGCATCTTGGTGTAGGGCATCCGTGGCCGGCCAAAGAGCTCGCGCCCTTCCGCGATCTCGACGATGCGGCCGAGATACATCACCCCGATCCGGCTCGCCATATGGCGGACCACGGCGAGGTTGTGGCTGATGAAGAGATAGGTCAGGCCGAACTTGTCCTGCAGGTCGCGCATCAGGTTGAGGATCTGCGCCTGCACGGAGACGTCGAGTGCCGAGGTCGGCTCGTCGCAGACAATGAACTCGGCATTCGAGGCGAGTGCCCGCGCGATCGCGATGCGCTGGCGCTGGCCGCCGGAAAATTCATGCGGGAACTTGGTGCCGTCGTCGGGATGCAGGCCGACCAGCGAGAGCAGCTCGCCGACACGATCCCTGATCTGGCGCTCGCCATCGATCAGGTTGAAGGCGCGGATCGGCTCGGCGACGATGGCATCGACCCGGAAGCGCGGGTTGAGGCTCGCATAGGGGTCCTGGAACACCATCTGGATGCGGCGCCGCAGCTTTTGCCGCGCCTGCGACTGTTTCGGGTCGGTCATCGAGATGCCGTCGATGACGACATTGCCCGAGGTCGGCGGCAAGAGCCCCACCATCATGCGGGCGACCGTGGTCTTGCCGGAACCGGATTCGCCGACGAGCGCAAAGGTCTCGCCCTTCTTGATGTCGAAGCTCACGCCATCGACGGCCTTGAGGTACTCGAGATGCCCGCCCTCGATCACGCGATTCAGCCATGGCTTCGACACATCGAACACGCGGCGGAGGTTTTTGACGTCGACATAGCTCATGCCGCGCTGTCCTTCACGGAAGGCTCGTAGAGATGACAGGCGACCGATTGCGTGCCGTGGCGGATCGGCTCCGGCCGCTCGACGCGGCAGCGGTCGAAGGCGCTGGTGCAGCGCGGGTTGAACGAGCAGCCCGGCGGGATCGCCGACAGCCGCGGCATGGCGCCGGGAATCTGCACCAGCCGCTTCTCCTCGCCGGCGAGCGTCGGAATCGCGCCCATCAGGCCTTTGGCATAGGGATGCAAGGGATTTTGCACGAGATCCCGGACCGGGCCGATCTCGGCGATGCGCCCCGAATACATCACCGCGACGCGGTCGCAGGTCTCGGCGATCACGCCCATGTCGTGGGTCACCAGCATGACGGCAGTACCGTGGTCGCGGCCGAGCCGCTTGATCAGCGTGATGATCTGCGCCTGCACGGAGACGTCGAGCGCGGTGGTCGGCTCGTCGGCGATGATAAGTTCCGGCTCGGCGCAGATCGCAAGCGCGATCACGACGCGCTGGCGCATGCCACCGGAAAATTCGTGCGGGTAGCCGTCGATGCGCTTGTCAGGGGCGGGGATACCGACCTCGGCGAGCAGGTCGATGGCACGCTTGCGGGCGGCGGAGTCGGACAGGCTCAAATGGGTCTTGATAGTCTCGACGATCTGGTCGCCGATCCGATACAGCGGATTGAGGCTGGTCAACGGATCCTGGAAGATCATGCCGATCTTCTTGCCCCGCACTTTGCGCATGTCATCGGGCGACAGATTGTCGACGCGTTTGCCCGACAGCCAGATTTCGCCGCCGGCAATCCGGCCGGGCGGATCGATCAGCCCGATCACCGCGAGCCCCGTGACCGATTTGCCGGCGCCGGACTCGCCGACGACTCCCAGCACCTCGCCCTTGGCGATGTCGAAGGAAACGCCGTCGATAGCGCGCAGGGTGTGGCGGCGGGTGGCGAACTCCACCTGGAGGTTACGCACGGAAAGGACGGGTTCGGTCATCGCAGTTTCGGGTTGAGCGCGTCGCGCAGCCAGTCGCCGAGCAGGTTGATGGAGAGGATCAGCGCGGCCAGCGCAAAGCCCGGGAAGGCGATGATCCACCATTCGCCGGAGAACAGGTAGTTGTTGCCGATGCGGATCAGCGTGCCGAGCGAGGGCATGGTGTCGGGCATGCCGGAGCCGAGGAACGACAGCGTGGCCTCGGTGATGATGGCAAGCGCGAGGTTGATGGTGGCGATGATCAGCACCGGTCCCATCGCGTTCGGGAGCACGTGGCGCAGCATGATCACCGGCGCAGGCAGGCCGATCAGTTGCGCGGCCGCGACATAGTCCTTGTTCTTCTCGACCAGCACCGAGCCGCGCACGGTACGCGCATATTGCACCCAGAAGCTGAGGCCGATCGCGAACACCAGCACACCCAGCATGCTCATGGCGTCGAGCCGATCGCCGAACACCGACTTGACTATGCCGTTGACGAGCAGCGCGATCAGGATGGCCGGGAAGGTGAGCTGCACGTCGGCGATGCGCATGATGAGGGAGTCGACGGCGCCACCGACGTAACCTGCGATCAGGCCGAGCACGACGCCGAGCACGCCGGAGAACACGACGCCCAGCACCCCGACGATCAGCGAGATACGCAGGCCGTAGAGGATCGCGGACAAGACGTCGCGGCCCTGCTCGTCGGTGCCGAGCAGGAAGGGCGACTGGCCGTCGGCGAGCCAGAGCGGCGGGATGCGCGAATTGATAAGCTGGAGCTGCGCCGGGTCGAACGGGTTCTGCACCGAGATTACCGAGGCGAAGATCGCGAGCAGGAAGAACAAGAGCGTCACCGCGGCCGCAAGCATCGTCAGCTTCGAGCGGCGGAACGAATAGAACAGGTCGCTCTCGACGGCACGCCTGAACCAGCTCAAGGAGGAGGATCGCGCCGATGGCGCACCGGCTTTGGTATGCGGGACGACGGCGTCGCTCATGGTCAGGCCGGCCGGCTGATGGTCGAGCGCAAGCGCGGATCGACGACAGTGTAGAGGATATCAACCACCAGGTTGATGATGACGAAGATCAGTGAGACCATCAAGAGATAGGCCGCCATGATCGGAATATCGACATTTTGGATGGCTTGAACGAACAACAGTCCCATCCCGGGCCATTGGAACACGGTTTCGGTGATGATCGCGAATGCAATGACCGAGCCAAATTGCAGCCCCGCCACGGTGATGACGGGAACCAGCGTGTTGCGCAGCGCGTGCCCGAAGTGGATGGCGCGGGTGGTTAGCCCCCGCGCACGGGCGAAGCGGATGTAGTCGGTGCGCAGCACCTCCAGCATCTCGGCGCGGACCAGCCGCATGATCAGCGTCATCTGGAACAGCCCGAGCGTGATCGAGGGCATGATCAGGGCCTTCAGGCCGGAAACGGTGAGAAGCCCGGTCGTCCACCAGCCGATGTGGACCACCTCGCCGCGGCCGAATGAGGGCAGCCAGCCGAGCGTGACTGAGAACAGATAGATGAGCAGGATGCCGATCAGGAAGGTCGGCAGCGATATGCCGATCAGCGACACCGCCTGGAACAGCTTGGCGAGGATAGAATCGCGGCGCAGCGCCGAATAGACGCCCATCAGGATACCGAACACGATCGCAAAAATGGTCGCACAGGTGGCGAGCTCCAGCGTCGCCGGCATCCGCTCTTTCAAGAGCGCCGCGACGGGCTGGCGGAACTGATAGGAGATGCCGAACTTGAACTGCGCTGCATTGGCGAAGTAGCGCACGAACTGGACGGGAATCGGATCATTGAGGCCGAGCGATTCGCGGATAGCGGCGCGCTCCGCGGCCGAGGTATCGATCGCAACCATCTGGCTGACCGGGTCGCCGGCGAAACGGAACATCGAGAAGGCGATGATTCCGACGGCGATCATCACGCCGATCGCCTGGATCACCCGGCGAAGAGTGAAAGCGAGCATGTGATCCTTTCACTTCTCTTCTTGTATGGCGCGCTTCGTTGCGTGACCTAACGAAATGTCCCGGAAGCCGCAAGCCGCCGGGACACTCTGATCGAACCCTACTACTCTTCCTGCTTGTTGGCCCAGTAGAGCAGGACCTGGTTGTCCGCGCGCTGGGTCAGCTTCACCTTGTTCGACACACCCCAGGCCAGCGACTGCTGGTGCAGCGGGATGTAGGCATAGTCCTTGTTGGCGATCTCGAAGGCCTGCTTGATCAACTGGTCGCGCTTGGCCTGATCCGGCTCGACCAGGATCTTGTCGGTGAGTGCGTCGAGGTCCTTGTTGCAATAACCGCCGAGATTGGCTTCGCCGCGGCCGGGATCCTTCGGATCGTTACGGCAGCCGAAGATATCGTGCAGCACGTTGTGGGAGTCCATCGAGGCCGGCGTCCAGCCGAGCAGATAGAACGAGGTCTTGTAGCCGCCGGGCTTGAGGACCTTGGCAAAAAAGAGCTGCTTGGGCTGCGCGTTCAGATCGACCTTGACGCCGATGCGCGCCAGCATGCCGACCACCGCCTGGCAGATCGCCGCGTCGTTGACGTAGCGGTCGTTCGGGCAGTCCATCGTGAGCTCGAAGCCGTTGGGATAGCCGGCTTCAGCAAGAAGCTTCTTGGCAGCATCCGGATCGTATTTCGGGCGCGTGAAGTCCTTGGAGAGCGCGTAGAGTTGCGGCGCGATCATCAGCGCCGAGGGCGTCGACATGCCGCGCATCACGCGGCTCTTGATCGCGTCCACGTCGATCGCCTTGTAGAAGGCCTCGCGGACGCGGATATCCTTGAACGGGTTCTTGCCCTTGACGCTGGAGTAGAGCAGCTCGTCCCGCGACTGGTCCATGCCGAGGAAGATGGTGCGCAGCTCCGGGCCGGTCATGACCTTGGCCGCACCGCTGGCATTGACGCGCTGGATGTCCTGCAGCGGCACCGGCTCGATGACGTCGACTTCGCCGGACAATAGCGCCGCCACCCTCGTCGCGTCGTTCGCGATCGGGGTGAACACGATCTCCTTCAGATTGCTTTCGGGCTTGCCCCACCAGCCCGGAAATACCTTGAAGACGGTTTTCACGCCGGGCTGATGGCTCTCGATGGTGAAGCGGCCGGTGCCGTTCTCGTGCAGCGAGGCATAGCTTGGCGTGGTCGCGGACGCCGGCGTCGGCGCGACGACGTCGTGCTTCTCGCACCATTTCTTGTCCATGATATACCAGCCGTCCCATTGCGTGATCAGAATGGGATTGGGCGACTTCAGCACGACGTCGACCGTGTAGTCGTCGACCTTGACGAATTTTGCGTCGGCCGGAATGACGCTGGTAAAATTGGAGCCGTTGGCGCGAACGCGATCGGCCGAGAAAATCACGTCGTCGGCGGTGAAGGGATCGCCGTTGTGGAATTTGACGTTGTGGCGCAGATGGAAGCGCCAGCGCGTCGGCTCCGGGGTCTCCCAGCTTTCGGCCAGCGCCGGAACGATTTTCAGGTCCTTGTCGCGCGCGACCAAGCCCTCATAAACGTGCCCGTGATGGGCGATCGTCGTGGTTTCGCGCAAGGTATAGGGATCGAGCGACTTCAGATCGCCCTGGTTCGCATAACGGAGCGTTTGGCTCGATGCCGGCGCCATCGCGAATGCTGCAAGCGAAACGGTCGCTGCAAAAAAAAGGTGACGTACCGACATTTGTTTACGCTCTCCGCTTAGGGCGCCTGCATGTCCGCAATGCGGCCCGTGGGTATAATCAAACCAATTTGCCAGAGTTTGGCCGCCGCGCAAGCGCCATTCCCCCGAAAGCCGCGCCGGTTTGCGTGGTCGCGGTGCAACAGCTAGTTTTCAGTTTAGGCGTCCAGCGCGTCTAAAGTATTCAACTTTCGGAGTGCCAGATGGCGGAATTAAAGGCCGACGTACTCGTGCTCGGCGCAGGCATGGTCGGCGTCGGGGCCGCGCTGCACCTGCAAAAGCGCGGGCGCGACGTCATCCTGGTCGATCGGCACGCGCTTGCCGGCGAGGAGACGAGCTACGGCAATGCCGGGATCATCGAGTCCGCCTCGGTGTTTCCCTACATGTTTCCCCGCAATGCCGGGGAAATTCTTTATTATGCGACCAACCGCGCCCCGCATGTGCGCTACGCCATCGGTGACTTGCCGGCTTTCCTGCCGTGGCTGGTGCGCTACTATTTCGCTTCGCAGCCGGACCGGGCGCTGCGCGGTGCGATGGGCGTCCTGCCACTGATCCGGCAGAGCCTCGTCGAGCACGAGGCCCTGATGGCGGAGGCCGGCGTGCCCGAGCTCCTGCGCAAGGACGGCTGGATCAAGCTGTTTCGTTCCGAGAAGGCGCTGGCCAAGGCGATCGGCGAGCTGGAGCGGGCGCGGCAATATGGCGTCACCGGCGATCTTCTCGACGCCAAGGCGATTGCGGCACGCGAGCCGCATTTGAGCGGCGATTTCGCCGGCGCCATCCACTTGCCCCAACCGGGATTTGTACCCGATCCAGGCGGTCTCGCCAAAGCCTATGCCGCGCTGTTTATGCGCAAGGGCGGACGCTGTCTCGTGGCGGACGCGACCTCGCTCGAACAGACCAGCGGCGGCTGGCGCGTCGGTGGAGCAGGTAATACGGCCATCGCGCGCGAAGCCGCCATAGCACTCGGCCCGTGGTCCGATCTTGTGTTCAAGAAGTTCGGCTACGCCCTGCCGTTCTCGGTCAAGCGCGGCTATCATCTGCATCTCGCCGCGCGCGGCAACGCCGTGCTGCAGCATCCGGTCCTCGACGCCGAACAGGGCTTTTTGCTGGCGCCGATGAACCGCGGCATCCGCCTCACCAGCGGCGTCGAATTTGCCCGCCGCGATGCGCCGGCAACCCCGGTGCAGATCGAGCGTGCGCTGCCGAGGGCACGCAAGCTATTTCCGCTCGGCGACGCCGTCGACGCAAAACCCTGGAAAGGGGCGCGTCCATGCCTTCCCGACATGCTGCCGGTGATTGGCCGCGCCCCAAATCATCCAGGGCTGTGGTTCGACTTCGGCCATCAGCACCACGGGCTGACGCTCGGGCCCATCACCGGGCGCCTGCTCGCGGAGATGATGACCGGCGAGACGCCGTTTGCCGATCCGGCGCCGTTTGCGGCCGAACGTTTCGGCTGACCCCGCGTAAATTGGCCGTAGCCCGGGTGAGCGAAGCGACACCCGGGGAACAATCCCGCATATCGCTTCGCTCAGGCGGGCTACGATCTGATGCGGCGCGCTACTCCTCCTGCTTGACCATCCAGTAGGGCAGCACCTGGTTGTCGGCGCGCTGCACCACTTTCAACTTCTTCGAGACGCCCCACGCCAGCGCCTGCTGGTGCAGCGGGATATAGGCGTAATCCTTGATGGCGATCTCGAAGGCCTGCTTGATCAACTGGTCGCGCTTGGCCATGTCAGTTTCCTGCAGGACCTCATCGGTGAGCTTGTCGAACTCCTTGTTGCAGTAGCCGCCGAGATTGGATTCGCCGCGGGATGGATCCTTGGGATCGTTGCGGCAGCCCATGATGTCATGCATCACGTTATGGGAATCGAGCGTTCCGGGCGTCCAGCCAAGCAGATAGAAGGACGTCTTGTAGCCGCCGGGTTTCAGCACCTTGGCAAAGTATAGCTGCTTGGGCTGCGCGTTCAGATCGACCTTGACGCCGATGCGCGCCAGCATGCCGACCACCGCCTGGCAGATCGCCGCGTCATTGACGTAACGGTCGTTCGGGCAGTCCATCGTGAGCTCGAAGCCATTGGGATAGCCGGCATCAGAGAGAAGTTTCTTGGCGGCTTCGGGATCGTATTTCGGGCGCGTGAAATCCTTGGAGAGCGCGTATAGTTGCGGCGCGATCATCAGCGCCGAGGGCGTCGACATGCCGCGCATCACGCGCGTCTTGATCGCTTCCACGTCGATCGCTTTGTAGAAAGCCTCGCGAACGCGAACGTCCTTGAAGGGATTCTTGCCCTTGACGTTGGAGTAGAGAAGCTCGTCGCGCGACTGGTCCATGCCCAGAAAGATCGTGCGGATTTCCGGAGCCGTGAGCACCTGCGCGGTGCCGCTTGCATTGACGCGCTGGATGTCCTGCAACGGCACCGGTTCGATGATGTCGACCTCGCCCGTGAGCAGTGCCGCCACCCGCGTCGCTTCGTTCGCGATCGGGGTGAAGACGATTTCCTTCAAGTTATGCTCCGGCTTGCCCCACCAGTTCGGGTTGACCTTGAACACCGTCTTCACGCCGGGCTGATGGCTTTCGATCATGAAGGGGCCGGTGCCGTTGGCGTGCAGCGAGGCATACGAGGGCGTGGTTGCCGCGGCCGGCGTCGGCGCCACGGCGTTGTGCTCCTCGCACCACTTCTTGTCCATGATGTACCAGGTATTCCATAGCGAAGGCAGGATGGGATTCGGCTTGGTCAGGATGAAATCGACGGTGTAGTCGTCGACCTTAACGACCTTCACATCGGGGGCGACGTAGGTGAGGAGGTTCGAGCCGTTGGCGCGAACCCGGTCTGCCGAGAACACGACGTCGTCGGCGGTGAAGGGATCGCCGTTCTGGAACTTGACGCCGTGGCGCAGGTGGAAGCGCCAGCGCGTCGGCTCCGGTGTCTCCCAGCTTTCCGCCAGCGCCGGAACGATTTTCAGGTCCTTGTCACGCGCGATCAGCCCCTCATAGATTTGCCCGAGATGGGCATGGGTGGTAGATTCGTTGAGAGTGTAGGGGTCGAGCGATTTGAGCTCGCCCTGGTTGGCGTAGCGTAGCGTCTGGCCGGATGCCGGGGACACCACGACGACGGCCGCGATCGCGGCCGCAGCAAAAAGCCTCTGACAAAGCGACATGGTTGCGCCTCCCGCTGTCTTTTGCTCTGGCCGGCCGATCAGGGCCGGCCGCAAGGCAGTGTTGCGGGGGAACGTCCGGCCCGCAAGTCGATTTTTATGCAAAAGCCGAGCCGGATTGGTTGACCATACTTCGAATTCATCGGGCATGGCCGCACTGCAGCGCATCCGCTCGCTTGCGCGGTAGGCGCCGTCGTGGCGATACTGCGCCGCTCGCAGCGCTGTTTGCGATGCCTGGCCCAAAGGAGCGGAAATGAAGGTAAATATCGAGATCGATTGCACGCCCCTCGAAGCCCGGCAGTTCTTCGGACTTCCCGACGTGGCGCCGATGCAGACGGCGGTCATGGACAAGTTGCAGCAGCAGATGACCAGCAACATCGACAAGATTTCGCCGGAATCGCTGATCCAGACCTGGTTCAGCTTCGATCCCAAATTCGCCGAGCGGATGCAGGACATGTTCGTCACCATGACGGGGCTCGGCGCGCTCGGCAGCGACAAGAAGAAGTGATGGCCGCCGGGCGGAGCGAGACCCAGGCTCACCCCCGGCTGCGTCCGCCGGGGTTCGGACTGTTCGTCGCGGAGATGCGGGGGATCCTCGAGTTCAATGCCAGCGTCTTGCTGTCGCCGCTTCTGATGCGCGCGCCGCGGGGCGACGGCCATCCGGTGCTGGCGCTGCCGGGCTTTCTCGCCAGCGATCTGTCGATGGTGCCGTTGCGGCACTACCTCACCGAGCTCGGCTACGAGACGCATGCCTGGGGGATGGGCCGCAATGTCGGCGGTGTTGCGAAGATGCGGACCGCGCTGCTCGACCGGCTCGCGCGGATTCACCATCGCGCCGGCCGCAAGGTCTCAATTGTCGGCTGGAGCCTCGGCGGCGTCTATGCGCGTGACCTCGCGCTGCAGGCGCCCGAGATGGTGCGCGATGTCATCACGCTCGCAAGCCCCTTTGCCAACGACATCAGGGCGACCAACGCGACGCGGCTTTACGAGACGCTGTCGGGGGAGACCGTCGGTGGCAACCCCGAGTTCGAGCAAGCCATCGCCGGTGACCTTCCGGTCCCCGCGACCTCGATCTACTCGAAAAGTGACGGCATCGTGAACTGGCGGACCTGCCTGCTGCGGGTGAGCGAGACGGCCGAGAACATCGAGGTCCATTTCGCCAGCCATGTCGGAATCGGTGTCAATCCGGCGGCGCTATGGGTGATCGCCGATCGCCTGGCACAGCGGGACGGCCAATTCCACCCATTCGATCGCTCCGGTCCTTTTGCCATTGCCTATGCGCCCCCGGAACAGGCACAATCCGCCTCAGTGTAACTTCAGGGTAAGAAGCGGGAACAAGCCGCCAGCGTGATTTCTTCGGGAGGAAAGCATGGGTGACGGCAAGAAACTGTCCTCGCTGGACGCATCGTTTCTGTATCTGGAGACGCCGGAAATGCCGATGCATGTCGGCAGCATGGCGATCTTCCGCCTGCCTGACGGCTACAAGGGCGACTTCTTCGAAGAATTCAAGGCGATGATCGCCTCGCGGTTGCACATCGCGCCGATCCTCAAGGCGCGGCTTCAGAAGGCGCCGCTCGATATCGACCATCCCTCCTGGGTCGAGGACGACCAGTTCGACATCGATCGCCACATCTTCCGCGCGAGCCTGCCTGCGCCGCGCGACCGCGCCACGCTCGAGCGCATCGTCGGCTGGATGCACGCAAAGCTTCTGAACCGCGCACGCCCGCTCTGGGAATTCTATGTCTTCGAGGGCATGAAGGACAACGAGATCGGACTCTATTCCAAGATGCACCATGCCTGCATCGACGGCGGCGCAGGTGCGGCGCTGACCAGTATGATCTACGACGTCACGCCGATCCCGCGGGTCGTCGAGCCGCCGACCGCGAAGGCCAAGGTCGGGCAGGAGCCGCGTGATATCGCCGCCAACCTGCTCGATTCCTATCAGCAGCTCTGGACCCAGCCGCTCGAGGCGGCCGCCGCCGCTAAAAGCATCGAGTTGCCGCGCTCGGGCAAAAGCGATCTCGGTTCGATCCTGTTCGACAATGCGATGTACCAGATCGAAAGCGCGGTGCGCTTTGCCGGCAACATCCCGACCATGTTGAAAACCGTCTCCGACGTGGTTGGCAAGATCGCGGACCCGAAGTCGCGCGAGAATCTCGCCAGCATGATGTCGCCCCCGACGATCCTGAACAAGTCGATCTCCTCGGAGCGGAGCTTCGCCGGCGTCTCGATCTCGCTGTCGCGGGCGAAGGCGCTCGCCAAAACCTCCGGCGGCAAGCTCAACGACGTGGTGCTGGCGCTCGCCTCGGGCGTGGCGCGGCGCTACCTGATCAAGCAGGGCGCGCTGCCGAACAAGTCGATGACCGCCGCGGTGCCGATCTCGCTGCGCGAGGAGGGCAATACCGACTCCAACAACCAGGTGTTCGGCATGATCTGCGGCATCGCGACCAATGTGGACGATCCGAGGACGCGTCTCGAGACCATCATCGCGCAGTCGACCAAGTCCAAGGAGATGTCGCATCCCTTGCGCGCGCTGATGCCGCAGGTCTCCAACATCTCGATGCTCGGCGCGCCGATCCTCGTGCAGATTCTGGCGCTGCTCTATAGCCGCTCGAGCCTGTCCGACGTGCTGCCGCCGGCGGCGAATATCACGGTTTCAAACGTGCCAGGCCCGCGGCGGACGCTCTATGCCGCGGGCGCCGAGCTGTTGCACATCTTCCCTGTGTCGATCGCGACGCACGGAATTGCGCTCAACATCACCGTGCAGAGCTATCGCGACCAGCTCGATTTCGGCTTCATCGCAGGCGCCAACATCATCCCGCATGTGCAGGAATTGTGCGACATGCTGCCGGAGGAGTTTGCCGCGCTCGAAGCGGCCTACGCGCCGAAGGCTGGCGAGGTCAAAGGCGCCGCTGAATAAGGACAAGACTCATGATTGAGATGCCTCCGCTCGCGTTCGCCTCGACGAACGGGATTCGCATGGGCTATTACGATGCGGGTCCCAAGACCGACACGCCGCCGATGGTGCTCTGCCACGGCTGGCCGGAGCTCGCCTTTTCCTGGCGCCATCAGATCAAGGCGCTGAGCGAGGCCGGCATCCGCGTGATCGCGCCGGACCAGCGCGGCTATGGCGCGACCGACCGGCCGGATCCAGTGGAAGGCTACGACATCGAGCATCTGACCAGCGATCTCGTCGGCCTGCTCGATCACCTCGGAATCGAGAAAGCGATCTTCGTCGGCCACGACTGGGGCGGCTTTGTCGTCTGGCAGATGCCGCTGCGGCATTTCTCGCGGGTGGCTGGCGTCGTCGGCGTCAACACGCCGCATCTGGATCGCGCGGCGGCCGATCCGATCGTACTGTTCCGCCAGCGCTTCGGCGACCAAATGTACATCGTGCAGTTCCAGGATCCGGCACGCGAGCCGGACCGGATTTTCGATAGCCGCGTCGAGCAGACCTTTGACGCCTTCATGCGCAAGCCCGCGCCACGGCCCGCGGACGCGCCGCCCGAACAGCCGGTCGCAGGCGTCGGCGCCTCGCCCCGGATCAACCTGGCGTTCCCGCAGATGATTGCCAACTACGACGCGCGGCACGATCCGCGTACGCCGATCCTGTCGGCGGAGGAGAAGCAGGTGTTCGTCGATACCTTCAAGCGGACCGGCTTCACCGGCGGCATCAACTGGTATCGCAATTTCACCCGCAACTGGCAGCGCTCCGAAGGGCTCGACCATCATGTGCGCGTGCCGGCGCTGATGATCATGGCAGAGAATGACGCGGTGCTGCCGCCGTCGGCCGCCGACGGCATGGAAAGGCTGGTGCCGGATCTCGAGAAATACCTGGTGCGCGACAGCGGCCATTGGACGCAGCAGGAGAAGCCGGAAGAAGTCAGCGCCAAGCTGATCGAATGGCGTAGGAAACGGTTTGGTTAGCGAAGGACGTCGCCACACCGTCATTGCGAGGAGCGAAGCGACGAAGCAATCTATACCTTCGTGTGCGTCTGGATTGCTTCGCTTCGCTCGCAATGACGGCTCGACAGTAGTGCAAGGGATACTTCGTAATGGCGCCGAAGAAGAACAGACTCGCTCCGATCCCGCAGCCGCCGACCAAGCCGGTGGTCGGCAACATGCTGTCCCTGGATTCGGCGGCGCCCGTGCAGCACCTGACTCGGCTGGCCAGGGAATTGGGTCCGATCTTCTGGCTTGACATGATGGGCGCGCCGATCGTGATCGTCTCCGGCCACGACCTCGTCGACGAGCTCTCCGACGAGAAGCGCTTCGACAAGGCGGTGCGCGGCGCGCTCCGGCGCGTGCGCGCGGTCGGCGGCGACGGGCTGTTCACGGCCGACACCACCGAGCCGAACTGGAGCAAGGCGCACAACATCCTGATGCAGCCGTTCGGCAACCGCGCCATGCAGTCCTATCACGCAAGCATGGTCGACATCGCCGAGCAGCTCGTGAAGAAGTGGGAGCGGCTCAACGCCGACGACGAGATCGAGGTCGTGCACGACATGACCGCGCTGACCCTCGACACAATCGGTCTCTGCGGCTTCGACTATCGCTTCAACTCGTTCTACCGGCGCGACTACCATCCCTTCGTGGAGTCGCTGGTGCGCTCGCTCGAAACCATCATGATGACCCGCGGCTTGCCGATGGAGAATCTGTGGATGCAAAAGCGAAGGCGCGATCTCGCCGCCGACGTCGCCTTCATGAACAAGATGGTCGACGCGATCGTCGCCGAGCGCCGCAAGAACACCGCCGCCAGCGGCGACAAGAAGGACATGCTCGCCGCAATGATGACGGGCATCGACCGCACGACCGGCGAGCAGCTCGACGACGTCAACATCCGCTACCAGATCAACACGTTCCTGATCGCGGGCCACGAGACCACCAGCGGGCTGTTGTCGTACACGCTTTATGCGCTGCTCAAGCATCCCGACGTGCTGAAGAAGGCCTATGAAGAGGTCGACCGCGTGCTTGGCCCCGACGCCGACGCCAGGCCGACCTATCAGCAGGTCACCCAGCTCACCTACATCACGCAGATCTTGAAAGAGGCGCTGCGGCTGTGGCCGCCGGCGCCGGCCTATGGCATTGCGCCGCTCAAGGACGAGGCCATCGGCGGCGGCAAGTACAAGCTCAAGAGGGGGACCTTCGTCACCATCCTCGTTACCGTGCTGCATCGCGATCCTTCGGTCTGGGGTCCCAATCCAGAAATGTTCAACCCGGAGAATTTCAGCCGCGAGGCGGAGGCGGCGCGGCCGGTCAATGCCTGGAAACCCTTTGGCAACGGCCAGCGCGCCTGCATCGGCCGCGGCTTTGCCATGCATGAGGCGGCGCTCGCGATCGGCATGATCCTGCAGCGCTTCAAGCTGATCGATGTGCATCGCTACCAGATGCATCTGAAGGAAACGCTGACAATCAAGCCGGACGGTTTCAGGATCAAGGTGCGGCCGCGCGACGCCAGGGACCGCGGCGCGTTCGCCGCTCCGGCGGCCGCGGCATCTGTCACGCCGAAGTCAGCACCGCGGCCTGCGACGCGTCCGGGGCACAACACGCCGATGCTCGTGCTCTACGGCTCGAACCTCGGTTCGGCCGAGGAGCTCGCGACGCGCGTCGCCGATCTTGCCGAGATCAACGGCTTCGTCACGCGGCTTGGTCCGCTCGACGATTATGTCGGCAAGCTGCCGGAGGAGGGCGGCGTCCTCGTCATCTGCGCCTCCTACAACGGCGCGCCGCCCGACAATGCCTCGCAATTCGTCAAATGGCTCGGCAGCGACCTGCCCAAGGATGCGTTTGCGAAGGTGCGCTACGCGGTATTCGGCTGCGGCAACAGCGATTGGGCCGCGACCTACCAATCGGTGCCGCGCTTCATCGATGAAAAGCTCACCGCGCACGGCGCGCGCGCCATCTATCCGCGCGGCGAGGGCGATGCGCGCAGTGACCTCGACGGCCAGTTCCAGAAATGGTTCCCGGCGGCCGCGCAGGTCGCGACCAGGGAATTCGGCATCGACTGGAATTTCACCCGCACCGCCGAGGACGAGCCGCTTTATGTGATCGAGCCGGTGGCGCAGGGCGCGGTCAATACTATTCTGACGCAAGGCGGCGCGGTGCCGATGAAGGTGCTCGTCAATAGCGAGCTGCAGAACAAGGCAGGCACGAACCCGTCGGAACGCTCGACGCGGCACATCGAGGTCGAATTGCCGGCCGGTCTCAACTACCGCGTCGGCGATCATTTGAGCGTCGTGCCTCGCAACGATCCGACCCTGGTGGATTCGGTCGCGCGGCGCTTTGGATTCCTACCGGTCGATCAGATCCGCCTGCAGGTCGCCGAGGGCCGCCGCGCGCAATTGCCGGTCGGGAGCGCCGTGTCGGTCGGGCGCCTGCTCACCGAGTTCGTCGAACTGCAGCAGGTCGCGACGAAAAAGCAGATCCAGATCATGGCCGAGCACACTCGCTGCCCGGTGACCAAGCCGAAGCTGATGGCCTATGTCGGCGACGATGATGCTTCCGTCGCGCGCTACCAGGGCGATGTGCTCTCAAAGCGCAAATCGGTGTTCGACCTTCTGGACGAACATCCGGCCTGCGAGCTGCCGTTCCAACTCTATCTCGAGATGTTGTCGCTGCTCGCGCCGCGCTATTATTCAATCTCGTCGTCGCCGGCGGGAGAAGCATCGCGCTGCAGCGTCACCGTCGGCGTGGTGGAAGCGCCCGCCAGCTCCGGCCGCGGCGTCTACCGTGGCGTCTGCTCCAACTATCTCGCCCGCCGCCGCTCCGGCGACACCGTTCATGCCACGGTGAAGGAAACCAGGGCCGGCTTCCGGTTGCCAGATGACAACGCCGTGCCGGTCATCATGATCGGCCCTGGCACCGGGCTTGCGCCGTTCCGCGGCTTCCTGCAGGAGCGCGCCGCGCGCAAGGCCAAGGGCGCGACGCTGGGGTCGGCGATGCTGTTCTTCGGCTGCCGCCATCCCGAGCAAGATTTCATCTACGCCGACGAGTTGAAGGCATTCGCCGCCGACGGCATTTGCGAATTGCACACCGCTTTTTCCCGCGCCGACGGGCCAAAGACCTATGTGCAACATCTCCTCGCTGCCGAGAAGGACAAGGTGTGGCGGCTGATCGAGCAGGGCGCGATCATCTATATCTGCGGCGACGGCGGCAGGATGGAGCCTGACGTCAAGGCCGCTCTGGTTGCGATCCATCGTGAGCGAACGGGTGCGGACGCCGCCGCCGGCGCGCGCTGGATCGAGGATATGGGCGCAAAGAACCGCTACGTGCTGGATGTGTGGGCGGGCGGGTAGATCACGATTTCATCTCGCCAAGATAGGCCTGTTGCACCATTTCGTTGTCGCGCAGGCTCCGGGCCGAGCCGTGCAGCACCACCTCGCCGGTCTGCAGGACGTAGCCGTAGCCGGCGATCGACAGGGCCATGTTGGCATTCTGCTCGACCATGAAGATGCTGGTCCCCTGGCGATTGATCGTCTGAATGATTTCGAACACCTGTTCGACGAATCCCGGCGACAGGCCCATCGAGGGTTCGTCCATGCACAGCAGCTTCGGACGGGCCATCAGCGCACGGCCGATGGCGACCATCTGCTGCTCGCCGCCCGACAGCGTGCCTGCCTGTTGCTTGAGGCGCTCCTTGATGCGCGGGAACAGGTCGAAGACGCGTTCCTTGTCCACCTCGATCTCGGCCGTGTCGTCGCGCGTGAACGCCCCCAATTCCAGATTTTCGAGCACGGTCATGCGCGGGAACAGCCGCCGCGCCTCCGGCACCGGCGCAATGCCCCGCTTCACCCGCTGGGCGGTCGGCAGGTCGTTGATGCGCGCGCCCGCATAGGTGATCATGCCGCTCTTCGGCGTCACGATGCCGAGGATCGTCTTCATGGTCGTGGATTTTCCGGACGCATTGCCGCCCAGCAAGCAGACGATCTCGCCCTCGCCAACCCGATAATCGACGTCCTTCAGGACGTGAAGCTCGCCGTAGTAGGTGTTGACGTCCTTGAACTCAAGGAGCGGCGGCGGTCGCTGCGGCGGCGTCTGTTGTTCGTCCAAGATAGGCACGCAACACTTCCTTGTTGGAATGAACTTCCTTGGGCGTGCCCTCTGCGATCTTTTCACCGTGATCGAGCACGATCACCTTGTCTGCGATTTGGTTGACCACGTCGAGCTTGTGCTCGATCAAGAGGACAGTCACGCCGCGTTCGCGCAGATGCCGGATCTGGTCCGTCAGCTCCAGCGTCTCGGTCGGGTTCATGCCGGCGGTCGGCTCGTCGAGCAGAAGCAGCACAGGCTCCGACACCAGCGCGCGCGCGATCTCCATCCGCCGCCGGTTGGCGTAGGACAGGGAGAACGCGAGGTGCTGCAGGCGCGGCATCAGCCGGTTGCCGAAAATGCCCAATATTTCGAGGGCGCGGGCGCGGGCTGCTGCCTCTTCGCGCTTCACGCGCGGCGAGCGCAGCACGGCTCCGATCGCCCCCGTCGAGGTCCGCGCGTGCGCGCCAACGAGCGCATTCTCAAGCACCGTCATATTGGCGAAAAGGCGCAGGTTCTGGAAGGTGCGCGCGATGCCTTTTTCGACAATCCGGTGCGGCTTCAAGCCGGTCACGTCCTCGCCCGCGAGGAGAACGCGGCCACCGTCAGGCTCGATGAGACCGGTGATGAGGTTGAAGAACGTCGTCTTGCCGGAGCCGTTCGGCCCGATGATGCCGACCGTCGAACCCGGCATCACCTCGAGGTCGATGCGGTTCACGGCCTTGATACCGCCGAACGACTTCGCCAGGTCCTTGATCTCGAGCAGCGGCTTGCCCGGATCGATCGTCCGCCGATGAAGGGGGACAAGTCCTGCCTCGATGCTACGTCGCGATGGCATCGCGTTCTGCTGTTCATAGGTCAGTGCCGTCACGGCAGCGCGGTCGGGTACAAGGCCCTGCCGACGATAGAGCATCATCACCACGAGAATGATGCCGAAGATCAGTTCGATCGACTGCGTGAGATCGAGCCTTTGCAAAAAGCCGACGCCGCTCCAATCGCCGAGCGCATGGATCCACTGCGTCAGGTCCTGCAGGAACCATGATTGCAGCAACTGCAGGATCAGCGCGCCGATCACCACACCGGCAACGCTGCCTATGCCGCCCAGCACGATCATGACGAGAATCATGACCGAGACCGGAAACATGAACATCTCCGGCGTCGCGGTCTGCAGTTTGGCCACGTAGAAGGTTCCGGTCACACCGGCATAGCCCGCTCCGATGGCAAAGGCGAGCAGCTTGAGCTTGATGCGGTTCACACCCATTGCCTCGGCTGCGATTTCGTCCTCGCGAATCGCAAGCCACGCCCGGCCGATGCGCGAATGCTTCAGGCGCGCGCTGATGAAGATCATCAGGACGATGAGAGCGAGCCCGAGATAGTAGTAGGGCGTCGACAGCACACTGAAATCGTAGCCGAACAATTGCGGCGTCGTGACGCCGTTGAGCCCTTGCGCGCCATTGGTGATGTAAGGCGTATTGCGCGCCACGATTGGCACGATCTCGCCGAAGCCGAGCGTCACGATGGCAAGATAATCCCCCTTGAGCCTGAGGGTGGGTGCGCCGAACAACACGCCAAAGAAGGCGGCGACGAGCGCCGCAACCGGCAACATCAGCCAGAACGACGCCGCAAAATGCACGGTGCCGACACCACCTGCGACGTCGAGATGCTTGACCAGGCCGACCCATTGAAAGGGCTCCCAGAAGCTGCTCCATTGCGGCTGGATCTGATAGGATGAGAGTGCGCCATAGGTGTAGGCACCGATCGCGAAAAACGCGGCATAGCCAAGATCGAGCAGGCCGGCAAAGCCGACGACGATGTTGAGCCCGAGCGCCAGCATGGCAAAGGCGAGCGCGTTCGCCGCCGCATCGATGTCGCCCTCGTTGCCGTCGAGATAGGGAAAGGCAAGCGCGGCCATAAGGACGATGCCGAGCAGGTAGGGCCGGAACTGCTCGCTGCTGACACGATGGCGGATCGCCGGGATGATGCCGCTGAGGCGCCCGATCGCCGGCGACGCTACTTCTTGCGCGGGTTTGAGTTGATCTCGCACGCTGCAGCCCTACGATTTCGTCGGGGCTGCGCGACCAAGCAGCCCCGTAGGTCGTAAAACGAGCACCATCACCAGAAGCGAAAAGATGATGACATCGGTCCAACGCACGGCGATGTACTGGCCGCCCAGCGATTCGATGAGCCCGATCACCACGCCCCCGAGCATCGCGCCCGGTATGTTGCCGATCCCGCCGAGCACCGCCGCCGTGAAGGCCCGCAGGCCGGCGGTGTAGCCGATCAGGTAACTCGTATAATTGTAGTAGAGCCCGAAGATCAGCCCGGCCGCGCCGGCGAGCGCCGATCCCAGGAAAAAGGTGATGATCACCACCCGGTCGACGTCGATGCCGACCATACGGGCGGCCTCCTGATCCTGCGCCATCGCCTGCATTGCCTTGCCCATTTTTGTCCGGCGCACGAAATAGTTGAGCGCCACCATGAGCAGGAGCGAGATGGTCCACAGCATCACCTCGCGCAGGTGCAGCGTGACACCACCGAAGATCCACGCGGTATTGGGCATCGGGTTGGAGTAGTTCTTCGAGTCGGCGCCGGCTCCAAGCAGAATGATATTGTACAGGATGTAGGACAGGCCGATCGTGGTGATCATCGGTGCGGTGCCCGACACACCGCGCATCGGCCGTAGCGCAAAACGTTCGATTGCGACGCCGAGAATACCGGTCCCCAGCATCGTTACGATGAACGCCGCAACAAGGATGCCTGCCAACGGCAGCCCGTAAAGAACGTGCGATTGACCGGCAAAGCCCATCGCCTCCAACGCCCACATGGCCAGGAACGAGCCAACCATGAAGACGTTGAAATGCGCAAAGTTGATGAGCTCGATGATGCCGTAAACCATGGTGAAGCCGAGCGCGAGCAGCGAATACATCGCGCCCAGACTTACACCGTTGATCACCTGTTGAAGCAGGATATCCCAGTTGCTCATCGCGGGTTCTCTCGATGCGGCATCACGAGTGAGTGGCCTACCTTCATCGGGAGCTCACGACTGCGGCGCCGCTTCCAGGTACTTCAGCTGATGCGTGATATCGTCCGCAGGATATTTGTCGTTGTGTCGATACTGGAAGACGCTGACCGTGCGGTCGAGAATGTCGCCATTCTGATCGAAAGCAACGGTGCCCTGCAGCGTCTGGACATGCGAGCTCTGGATCGCGTCGCGGACATTGGAGCGGTTCATTTCCTTGCCGCTTTTCGCCACGGCCGCGATGGCGGCGAGAATGACCTTTGTCGCATCATAGGCTGTGATTGAATAGTCGTCCGGGGTGGTGTGATACTTGTCCTGGAAGCCCTTCACGAACTTGGCCGCCACGGGGCTTTCGGTCAAATGCGGGCCGGCATTCGTCGCATACCATTTCTCGACCGCCGGGAAGCCCCCGCCCTTGAGGAAGCTGCCGCCGGCCACACCGTCGCCGCCGCCCTTGATCATGTTCGGTATGGTCTCAGCCGCCTGCTTGGCGAGCTTGACGCCGGCTTGCGCCACACCGCCATAATAGAGGGCGTCCGGATTGAGCGCCTTGATCTTGGTCAGAGCGGTCGTGTAGTCGGCTTCCTTGGGGTCGAGCTGGTCGTGGCCGAGGACCTTGATGCCGTTCTTCTTCGCCTGGGCTTCGAATGCGTTGGCGAGCCCGACGCCGTAAGCACCGGAGTCGTCGAGGATGTAGACCGTCTTCACGTGAAGCTTTTCCTTGAAATAGTTGGCCATGTTCGGCCCCTGAAAGGCGTCGGTCGTCACGGTACGGAAATAGACCGCCTTCTGCTTGGGCCGGAACTGGCCAGCCATTTTCGGATCGGTGATATCGGGGTTGGTCGAGGATGGCGTGATCGTTGCCAGATCCGCCGCACTGAGGATCGGCGACATCGCTTTGCCGCTGCCGCTCATTTCCGGCCCGACATTGGCGACGACCAGCGGATCGGCGATCAGCTTCTTCGTATTGGTGGCGGCCTGGGCGGGATCATACTGTCCCGCGGTGGCTGTGCCGTTGTCATAGATGACCGGGACGATCTTGTAGCCGGCAACCCCGCCGGCGGCGTTGGCCTCGTCGATGGCCATCATCGCTCCGTTCTTGATGAGAGTGGCGTCGTCGGCGTCGGCTCCCGTGAGAGGCAGCGTCATGCCGATCTTGATGACCTTTTGATCAGCCGATGCTGCGGTGCATCCACCGACCGCGGCGATGGTGGCGACGGCAGCGGCTCCTGCATTGAAAGCACGCCGTGTAAGCTGGAACGATTTCATGGGGGTCTCCTCTTTGCAAATTAGAGCGCCACGTCAGACGTTACATCGAGCCCGATCTTTCGTACATTCGTCAAACGCCGAATTCGCTTCAAGAGCGGGCGGTAAGAAATTCAGGCCCCGAGGGGCGCGGAGGCCTTGCCAATACCAATCGACCGACGCAATTGACGCATTGCGGCATTCCGGCTTCGGGCGCGAAGCGGACGAACGCGGCACGTCTCAGATCGCTCAAGGGGGATATCCGGGGGTCTCGCTGTATGTTCGCCTTACCGTCGAAAGCCGACGGTCCGGATCTCAACAGGCCCGATGCCCTCACCGGCGCGGCGCGTCACCTTCTGTGCAAAGCGTTAGATGTGCCGCCGGATGATCGCATCAATCTCGGAGGCGTAATATCCTGGATGAGATCTCTGAGCGCCTCGGTGTCGAACGGCTTGCGTAGTATTCTCAGGTTTGGCGGAGCCGCCTTGGCCGCATCGCTGTAACCGGTCGTCAGGGCTATCCGCAAATTCGGATAGCGAGACTGGATTTCTCTCGCGAGCCCTACGCCGTCGATGGTCCCCGGCATGACGATATCGCTGAAGACAAGATCGATCTTCGTGCCGGTTTCGAGCAGTTCCAATGCCGCCGCGGCCGAATCTCGATAGACTGTCTCGTAGCCAAGCTGCTCGAACAGCGAGGATGTCACATCCGCCACGTCAGCGTTGTCGTCGACCACGAGAACCGTCTGCCGTTGCGAATGCCGTGTTCTTGTTCGGGCGGCGGAGGGCTCCTTGCCGGTGACTTGCTCGTCTGCAGAAAACGGCAAATAGATTGTAATCGTCGTTCCCTGTCCGACCTTGCTGTCTGCCGTCACCGTTCCGCCGGCCTGGTGCGCAAAACCGTAGACCTGGGACAAACCGAGCCCGGTCCCCTTGCCGACCTCCTTGGTCGTGAAAAACGGATCGAACATCTTGGACAGGAGATGAGGCGGAATGCCGGTCCCCGTATCGCTGAACGCGATCGCGAAGAAAGCCTCCCCGGAGCGATAATCGCCGGTTTCCTGTTGCAGCGCCACGTCGGTGACGGACACGGTGAACGTGCCGCCATTTGGCATCGCGTCACGCGCGTTGACGGCGATGTTGACAATCGCAAGCTCCAGTTCGGCGAGGTCCACCTTAACCTGCAAAACACCGTCGCCAATGTTCTCGTTGTATACGATGTTCCCGTGCAGCGAACTCTCGATCATGGTCCGCATATTCTTGATCGACGCATTCAAATCGACGACCGTCGGGCTGAGATGCTGACGGCGAGAGAACGTCAGCAATTGGCGCGTGAGGCTTTCTCCGCGTTTTGCCGCGTTCTGTATCGCCTCGATCGCTCTCGGCAGTTTCGGGTCGAGCAGGCGTGCGAAGATCTGGGCGCTGCCTCCAATGATCATCAACAGATTGTTGAAGTCATGCGCAATCCCGCCGGTCAGTTTGCCGATGGCCTCCATTTTCTGCGCCATTGCGAGCTGTTCGCGTGCCTGGACCAGTTGCTCCTCCGCGTCGCGTCGCTCGGTTGCGTCGCGGAGCACGTTGATAAAGCCGATCAGGTTTCCGGCGTCGTCAAGACTCGATGAGATCGAGCCGGTGATGAAAAACGGCGCGCCACTTTTCTTGATACGCCAACCCTCGACTTCGTGCTTGCCTTTTTGGGTGGCCGACTCCAATGCGCGGGTTGGCGCGCCGGCGCGACGCTCATCCGGTCGATAAAATATTCCAAAATGCTGGCCGACAATCTCTTCCCTTGCGTAGCCGGTGATCTTTTGTGCGGTGCTGTTCCAGCTTGTAATGTGCCCTTCCTTGTCGAGCGCAAAGATTGCATAGTCGACAACGCCCTCGATAAGAATTTGGAAGTGGCGTCGAACGCTTTCGAGCGCCAGAGTTTTCCGTTCAACCCGATGGTTCAGTTGATCCTGGACAGAAAGCAAATGGGCCTCTAGGTCCTGACGTGTTGCAATTGCCGCAGCTAAAATAAGAGGCGGCACTGCTACGCTGATCGAAAGCACGAACAACGACAACAAGGCTCCGTTCGGATCCGCTTTCGAAAACGGATCGTTGCCGACCGAAAAGCCCCAAACGGCCATTCCGGCGAAAATGAGCGCGACTGTCGCGACACTGAATCGATTTCCGCGCAAGCCGGCCCACATCGAGGGCAGGACAACAAAAAAGCCCAGGAGGCTGCGATAGGGCAGCGGCACGTTGAGGTCGCTGCTGACGAGGTCGCTGCCGACAAGCGGACTGTAAGCAACGATCCCGATGATGCCTGCGAGAGCGGATACGGCGACCGATTCCAGAAGATCCCATTTGGAGGAATTGCGTAAGGGCATCGTCGCCCAAAGCAGGATGGCTGGAACAATCAGCACGGTCCAGGCCGCGTCCGCAAGCCACCAGGTCAGCCAAGCGACGACAGGATCGGGAAAACCAGGCTGGTCAGCGGCAGTGAATCCTGCCACGGCGACGGTCGAACTGATCATCGTGGTCGGCGCAAAGCAAATGATTGCAAATTTTGCGACACCCGCGGGAGCCCCAAACGTCTGCTGACCGTTCGACCAGCGACCAATCAGCCATGTCCCGGCAAGCGCAGCGAGGAGCGTGCCGATCCCGACAGAGCCAGACTCCAGAAGCGATTGGTCGGCCATGAGGCAGGAGGAGAGGGGCCCCGCGAGGATCGCGGGCCAAATCCGGTAGCCGCGCAGCAGGACCAGTGCGAGCGCTACCCCGGTCGGCGGCCACAACGGTGTGGCGGCCGGATTGATTGCGGGTAGCAATCGCGCGAGCTCGGCAAGGCCAACGTCAATCGCGGCGACCAGCAAAAGTTCGAGCAAATAGGTTGCAGCACTCCGGGCGCTGCCAAACGCGAGGAACTTGGTCATACCAAACCTTGCGCTTTCCATCACAGGCCTTTGCGGTGGGTGCTCCAAAAAATACGATTGAGGGGAACCGAGCCCGCCCGTCTAATGTCCCCGAAAAAGGGCGGTTGCATTTCCAGGACGCCAACGACTCAAACACTCAATGCAGTTTTGACCAAAGCATGGCCGCACGATGGAGAATGCTCAATTTTCGATGGTGCGAGTGCGATGTCCGCAACGGATCAGAAACGCCGTTCCGATCAGTGCCGACCATGTCCGGGCTGTTCCCCGACGGCTGGCGTCGAGACAGGTGTGGTGGGCGGTCGATAAGGGCGAGCCGCAAAAGTCCACCACGGAAGGCGACCCCTACCTCGAAAGGAGCCAACACGTTCTAGGTCATGCGATCTCGCCCCGTTAGCTCAACACCGGGCGACTCATTGGGATGCGGGCGTCTGCTCAAGCCGCAGCCAGTGATAGATGATAAAAGATAGAGCCCAGCTGACCAGAAAAACAGCCACAACAAGGTACCCGAAGTTCGCAAGGCTTTCGTTCAGACCGGAAATCGCGATCCAGAACGAGCCTCTGAGTTCGAGCTTGCCGGCAAGCAGACCCAGCGCCTCGATCCCACCAATCAAGAGCGCGACCATGGCCGAGATGGCCGTGATGGTGAGGTTGTACCAGATCTTCCGGATCGGATTGAGAAAGGCCCAGCCATAGGCGCCGACCATCAGTATGCTGTCGGTGGTATCGACGAGCGTCATGCCGGCGGTGAACAGGGCCGGGAAGATCATCACGGTGCTGAAGTTGAGCCCACCCGAGGCCTGGGCTGCCGCTACGGTGAAAAGACTGATTTCGGTCGCGGTATCGAAGCCAAGGCCGAACAAAAGGCCGATCGCAAACATCTGCCAGCTCGCCGTCACCACGCGAAACAACGGTCGCAGGATGCGGGCCAGAAAGCCCCGACCGGATAGCAGGAGATTCAGTTCGTCGTCGCCGACGTTCTCCCCCCGGCGCGCCCGCCGAAAGCTGTGCCAGACGCTTCGCAAAATGACGAGGTTGATGACGGCAATCGTCAGCAGGAAGAACGCGGATGCTCCCGTCCCGACGATGCTGCCGATCGTCTTGAACTCCTGAAATCGACCTTGCAGCGCGAACGCGGCGGCGGCGATGCCCGCGACGGCCAGCGCAATCGAAAGGGAATGTCCGAGCGAGAAAAACAGCCCGACGGCAAGTGGACGCTTGCCGTCCTGCATCAATTTGCGCACCACGTTATCGATGGTCGCGATGTGATCGGCGTCGACGGCGTGCCGGAGGCCCAGCACGTAGGCCAGAAACGCGGTGCCAAGCAGCGTTGGCCGGTCGGACAGCGCGAGAATGGCCCAGGTCCAGGCAAGACCGTTGATTGCCAGCAGGAACGCGTAGAGGGAGACAATCCTAGTGCGCGAGGCGGCCGAGGCGTCGTCGACGGCAAGTTTCAGGTATGTGAGCATGATTTGCTTCGCTAGAACTGCCAATGCGCGCGGGGACCGGGTACGTCTCCGCGATGACTGGACAGAATCCAGCGGCGAATTGTCGTGGACTTGAAACGAGCGTGCACAGCCATGGGGGCTCTCCATCCGCGAGACAACCTTCATCGTGTCGTCATCGCAGCGAAGAACCGCCCCAAGCGCGCGCTCCGCACGCCGGATGGATGACTGTTCAGGCCGGTCTCCTGACTTGCGGGTCAATGCTCTGTTTCCGCCTTCCCGGGCCAGAAAGCCCAGTGGCTCGTGGAAAAGAACTCACCGCCTACAGTTGCGGGCGCAGTTGCGGATTGGCCGCGCTGTCGCGAAAGCCCCACCGCATTCCCATCTCGCCGACCTTGCGGCCAGCGAACCTGAACGCCGCCATCATCGCGGAGTCATCGCGGATGTCAATGCGCAAGGGCGCATACCCATTTAAGAGCTTTCAAGGTGTGTTTGGGCGCTTCAAGAGGGGCGTTATGCGTCGTCACGCGTGCGGGGCGGGATGCGATGGGCGAGAGCTCGATCACGCGGCGGGCGAGTCGTGCGTGGATGACAAAAACGTGCGGTCCTGACCCCAGATGTTTGAATCAAGGCGCTCGGATGACAGGCAACTCTCTTGTGTGGACGAGAGCGACGCCCGCGTTCCGCCGGGCGCACTTTTGATTGATTCTTCGGAACTGAGGCGCGCGTCTGCCGTTTGCAACGCAATAACAGTTCAAAGCCTCAGGTCAGCGCAATGATGCCGTCATTGATTCTCGTCGTCGAGGATGAGTATCCGCTTCAAGGGATTGTGGAGGAGACACTGATCGAGCGCGGTTTTGCCGCCGATATTCTGTCCTCTGGCGAAGAGGCGCTGACCCTCTTCCGGGGTGGTACCAAGGAGTACAAGGCTCTCGTCATCGACGTGAGTCTCAAGGGCAGGCTGAACGGGTGGGATGTGGCCCGGCAGATCCGAGAAAAGGACCCCGCGTTCCCGATTGTCTATATGACGGCCGCGACGGCGAATGAATGGGCTTCGCAGGGCGTCCCCAGCAGCCTGCTTTTGCAGAAGCCGTTTGCGCCAGCCGAGCTCGTAGCGGCGCTCTCCAATCTTCTCCATCTTGTTGCCGCGCCAAGTCCGCGAGCGGCGCTTGCCGAAGACAAGGCAGGGCTTGATCGAGCGAAGCCAGCGTCTGGCTGGCTACGCAAGTCCGAATGAGGAGCGGATGGCTCGCTGATCAACAGGCCTTGTCAAGCGCGAACGTCGTCAACGGCGCCGGAGGCTCGCCGGCGGCTGCACGTTCGAGAATGATCTTCGCAATCTCCGTTCGATTGGCCGGAGTTTGCATCGTTGGCGGCAACGCCGCCACTGATTGTTCAAAGACACGTCCCAGGAGGGAGAGTTCTTCCGGATCGTAGACCGCCGTTCGATCGCGCAACATGTTGGAGCCGCTTCCCTTGTTATCATCGGCAGCCTGGCACTTTGCCAAGGCGTTTGTCCGCGCTGGGGCAAAAAGGCGACCGACCGGCGGCGTCCACCGCCGGCGATGCTGTTTGCAGTCCGACCGATGCGATTGTGCAACACACAACGGTTTGCGGTTCGAAGCATCTGCCGTGTTGTGAGGCGGCCGGGCGCCTCCGTATGTCTGCTTTTGCCGTCGAAAGCGGATGGGTCTTATCGACCCGTCATTGCGAGCGAAGCGAAGCAATCCAGTTCGTAGAGTAGGTTGCGCCACGGCCAACCCACCGTCTTTTGCCACCGCGTGCAGAGAAGTGGTGGGTTACGCTTCACCAACCCACCCTACATGCCTGGAAAATCACGCCGCCTTCGCGGCTGCTCCATGCGCGTGCTTGTCGATGGCGTCGATGATCTGTGGCCACAGCGGCAGCGGAAGCGCGTGGCCCATGCCTTCGACCATCATGAGTCTCGCGCCGGGGATCGAGGCCGCGGTGTCCCGGCCGCCCATCGGATGCACCAGGGGATCGACAGTGCCGTGAATCACCAGCGTCGGCGCCTTCACGTTGCGCAAGCGCGCCTTGCGGCTGCCGGAAGCGAGAACAGCGCGGAGCTGGCGGCCGACGCCGGCCGGGTTGAGGCCGCGATCCCAGGTGCGTTCGGCGCGCGAGCGGTCGAGCGCTTCATCCTCGGGAAAAGAGCCGGCGCGCAGAATTCTCCAGTTCTGCGCAAAGCGGGTGATGTATTCGTCGCGCGTCTGCGGCGGCGGCGCCATCAGCATGGCGGAGGCTTCCTTGGTCGGCGGTGGCACCCTCGGGTTTCCGGTGGTCGACGTGATCGAGGTCAGCGAGCGCACCCGCTCGGGAAAAGTGATCGCGATCTCCTGCGCGATCATGCCGCCCATGGACGCGCCGACCAGGTGCGCGGTGCGGATATGCAACGCATCCATCAGCGCGACGGTATCCTGGGCCATGTCGCGCAGCCTGTAGGGCGCCGCGACCGGGATCCTCAGGAGGCGCAGTTTCAACAGCTCGAGCGCGGTCAGGCGTTTGCCGCCGGAAAGTTTGGAGGACTGGCCGATGTCGCGGTTGTCGAAGCGGATGACGCGAAAGCCGCGCGCGGCAAGTTGCTCACAGAATGCGTCGTCCCACAGCACCATCTGTGCGCCGAGCCCCATGATCAGGAGCATCGGTTCGGCGTCCGCCGCGCCGAAGATCTCGTAGCAGATGTCGATGCCATTGGCGCGGGCAAGTTGCGGCGACTGGTGGGCGACGGAGGTCACTTGGGCGTTCCTTGGGTTTTCCTTCGGGCGCTTCCTTGCATAGGTCGGGGAACTCTATCGCACGCTTTGCCGTGGCGCAGAAGGATTTTGCAACGTCCCTCCGTCCGCTTGTGCATCGCCCACGGTGTTGACCGTCCCGTCGCAACGGTGTGGTATGGCCGAAAAGAAGGGCGATGAAGCTCTCGATGGATGAGGAGGATGCCGATGGCTGATAAAGGCAGCGATCCGGTCGCGTTGTGGCAAAAGATGATTGGCGAAATGGAGAAGGGGTTCAATGCCTTCGCCAGCCAGGCCATGTCGTCGCCGGAATTCTCCAAGGCCATGAATCAGGCCGGCGGCGCCACCGCGGGCGCGCAAAAGCAGTTCGGCGAATTCATGGAGAAATATCTGCTCGGCATGAATCTGCCGAGCCGCGCGCAGATGATCGGCATGGCCGAGCGGCTGCAGAATATCGAGAACCAGCTCAACGAGATCAAGGCGATGCTGCAGCAGATGAATGCAGGCAACTCGCCGCCCGGTTATGCCGGCGCGCCGCGGCCGCCGCGCACCAAGCGTCCGCCATCCGCGCAGCCTGCGTCCGGAGAGCAGAAATGAACGCGCCCGCGGGCCTTGATCTGGCTGACATCCCGGAACGGATCCAGGCCGAGGTCCAGCGCGCGATCCAGCGCTCGATCAAGGGCGTCGAATATTTTTCGACCTCCGGCCCGACGCTTGGCTCGACGCCGAAGGATATCCTCCACAGCCGCGGTACCATGAACCTCTATCACTACCGTGCGCTCGCGGACGAGGTGTACCGCGTGCCGGTCCTGATCGTGATGGCGACCACCAATCGCGGCTACATTCTCGACATGGTGCCGGGCCAGAGCTTTATCGAGTTCCTGCTCAAGCGCGGCTACGACGTCTATATGCTGGACTGGACCGCGCCGCGGCCGGAAGAGAAGTCCTTGCGGATGGAGGATTACGTCCTCGACTTCATCCCGGATTGCGTTCGCCGCGTGCGCGACGACTCCGGCGAGCCGGACGTCTCGGTGATCGGTTATTGCTTTGGCGGCGTGCTGTCGCTGCTGTACGGCTCGATCTTCAACGACGGGCCGATGAAGAACCTGATCTGCTTCACCACGCCGATCGATTTCCGCGAGCTCAAGCTGTTCTCGAATTTTTCCGACCGCCGCTATTTCGACGTCGACCGCCTCGTCGACAGCGTCGGCAATGTTCCGCCGGAGATGATCCTGTCCTCGTTCGAGATGCTGCGCCCCGCATCGCGTACGGTGAGCCAGATCCAGCTCTGGGAAAACATCTGGAACGACGAGTTCGTGAAGTCGTATCGCATGTTCGACCGCTGGGCGACCGATACGCTGCCGCTTGCCGGCGAATATTTCCGCGCCATCACCAAGGACTTGATGTGGGACAACAAGCTCTTCAACGACAGCATGACGGTCGGCGGCCACAAGGCGCAGCTTGCCGACATCACGGTGCCGATCCTGCATGCGGTCGCCGAGCACGACCACATCGTTCCTTACGAAGCGGCGAAGCATCTGATCGCGAAAATCGGTTCGCAGGACAAGGAAGAGGTGATGCTGAAAGGCGGTCACGTCTCCCTTGTGGCCGGCGCCAATGCGATCAAGCGGCTGTGGCCGAAACTGGACTCCTGGTTAGGTGGACGATCGATATGAGTGAAACCCGTTGCTATCCGCGTCACGCCAACACCGATGCCGGCGAGATCGAATTCCGCCTGATGGCGCGCGCGGACGAAGCCGCCGTGCTCGCCTTCGCGAAAGGGCTGCCGACGCATGATCTCTTGTTCCTGCCGCGCAACATCAGCGAGCCGAAGGTGCTGTCGGCCTGGATCAACGAGATCGAACGCGGCGCGATCACAAGCCTGCTCGCGGTCAAGGACGGCAGGGTGGTCGGCTGCGGCACCCTGGTGCGTGACCCGCATTCCTGGTCGCCGCACGTCGGCGAGATCAGGATGGTGGTTTCGCTCGACGTGCGCGGGCAGGGTGTAGGACGGGCGCTGTCGCAGGAAACCTTTGCCCTCGCGCTCGGCGCGGGTCTGGAAAAACTGTCGGTGCAGATGACGGTCGACCAGCGGGCCGCGATTGCCCTGTTCGAGAGCCTGGGCTTCAAGGCCGAAGCGCTGCTCCGCGACCAGGTCCGGGATGTGGACGGCAAGAAGCACGATATCGTCGTGCTCGGGCACAATATCGCGCAGTTTCAGGCCCAATTGGAGGCTTTTGGCCTGCCGGAGGCGGTTCGGCCTTGAATCCGCTCATTTAGAACTGCTCCGGACTGTATCGATCACAGGTTCGTGATGTCGCGATGCAACATCGATGTTGCATCGCACCATTAGCTATGCCATATGACCGTTGCCCCGGGCCAAATCCGGACGGGGTGAGCCCATAGCTCGAACGTGAGGATGGAAGAGAACCCCATGACCACCGAAACCAACACTGTGTTTGACACCGTCAAGGAAGCCTTCGCCCCCGTCACCGAGGCGATCAAGAATTTCCAGAACGTGGAAGTTCCCGAGGCTGCCCGCGACTTCGTCAAGAAGACCGTCAACAGCGCCAAGGAGCGCGCCGCCGACGCTTACGCCGGCTCGGAGAAGGTGACCGACGCGATCGAGAGCGCCGTAACCGATTCCGTCACCGAGGCTGCCAAGATCAGCCGCAACGTCCAGCAGGCGCTCTATCAGGACGCGGAAGCGTTCTTCGCCGGCCTCGAGAAGCTGGCTTCGGCCAAGTCGATCAACGAAGCGGTCCAGATCCAGTCGGATCTCGCCCGTGCGCGCGGTGAAGTGTTCATCTCGCGGGCCAAGTCGACCGCGGAATACCTCGGCCAGCTCGTCACCAACGGTGCCAAGGCCGCCCAGGACAACTTCGCCAAGGTCTACAACAAGACCGCCTGATCAAGCGTCGATCGGCGGATCATGTCTCAAGGCCCGCGTTCCGCGGGCCTTATTTTTTTGGCCGCCGTCATTGCGAGGAGCCTACGGATCCCGCGCGAAACGCGCGGGGCGATGACAGGCTCCGCGGCGAAGCAATCCACGTTGGCGTCCGAGCGCCCTGGAATGCTTCCGCCTTCGCTCTTCGAGCTACGGCGGACACGTCGCTTCGCTCGCAATGACGGAAGCTGGTATCCTGCAGCGATGACTTCAACCGGCACCACGACCTTCGTCACCCGCGGGGACGCCTTGCGCGCCGCCGAACTGAAGCGCGTCAAGGCGCAGGCGACACTGGTGCTGGCCGGCACGCTCGTGCTGTTCGTGATCGCAAAACTCCTCCTGAACGCCCATCCCGTGTTCGGCTTTGTCGCGGCCTTTGCGGAGGCCGCCACCATCGGCGGGCTCGCCGACTGGTACGCGGTGGTGGCGCTGTTCAAGCGGCCGCTGGGCCTGCCGATCCCGCATACGGCGATCATCCAGAGCAACCAGCACCGCATCGCCGACAAGCTCGGCGAGTTCATCGAGGTGCATTTCCTGGAAGCCGGACCGGTCGAGGCCAAGCTGCGTCAGGTCGATTTCGGCTCCTTCGTCGCGGACTGGCTGCGCGACCGCAAGAAGAGCGACGATCTCGCCCGCTTTGCGCTGCGGCTGTTGCCGGAGGCGTTCTCCGCGACCGAAAGCTCGGGGTTGATGACCTTTATCACCCGCCGCATCACCGCGCAGCTTCTCTCGGTCGATCTCGCACCGCTCGCGGCCGGCACGCTGCGCGTCTTCGTCGAGGAGGGGCGGCACCAGGCGCTGCTGGATGATCTCCTGCGCGTCGTCCACGAGACGATCACGACACCCGAGACCATGGCGATGATCCGCGCGAAAATCCGCGAGGAACTGCCGACACTCCTCAATCTCTATCGGGCCGACAAGTTCCTGCTCAAGAAGATCGTGGGCTCGGCCGGCGCGTTCTTCGATGAAATCCGCAACGATCCCAAGCATCCCTTCCGCGGTGAGTTCAACCGCATGGTGCTGGCCTTTGTCGATCGGCTTGCGACCGATCCGGCCTACGCGAAGCGCATCGAAGGCCTGAAGCGCGATCTGCTCGCGCGGCCGGAGCTCAACGACCTCGCGCGCAACATCTGGTCGAACACCAAAAGCTTCATCGAGCAAAGCGCCGCCGGCCAGACGCAGGTTCTGCAGCGTCATCTCGCCGGGATGTTCGTCTCTGCCGGTGAAGCGCTGGCCGCCGACGCCGAGCTTCGTGCCGAGATCAACCAGGGACTTGTTACCGTCCTGCGCAGCTTCATTACCGACCAGAAGAGCGGCGTCTCGAGCTTCATCTCCGATCAGGTGAAGGCGTGGGACATGGCGCAGTTGATTTCGCTGATCGAAATCAACATCGGCAGGGACCTGCAATATATCCGCTTCAACGGATCGCTGATCGGCGGGCTAGCCGGGCTGGCGCTCTACACCGCCGAATTCCTGCTCAGGATGTTGTGACCCATCGGCCACGCCTAGGCGTTTACTTGTGGCCGGTGTGATCTGGTTGGCTTGAAAGCCTCAAAATGGTTCCCTAGCTTTTCAATCGGGATAGTTGCGTTGCAAACGATTCCACGAGGTTTGCGTCTTTCCATTGATCCGTTGGCCGGCAGCCGCGACTTCAGGTGCCGCGCCCTGAACAGGAGACATCATGTCAGTTGCCGCGCAGACGCTTCGCCCGCCGTCCCGGACCCTGATGTTCCTGGAGGGGCGCGCCATCCATGAACTCGGCGCCTTTGTCGGCGCCTTGCCGCTCTTGTCGCTGGCGCGGCGGGGCGACGGCCATCCGGTGCTGGTGCTGCCCGGGCTGATCGCCTCCGATGTCTCGACGCGGCCGCTGCGCGCTTTCCTCGGCGACAAGGGCTATGCGGTGAGCGGTTGGAATCAGGGCCGCAACCTGGGTCTTCGTCCCGGCGTGCGGGAAGGTTTGATCGACCTGCTGGAAGAGGCGAACGACATCCATGGTCGCAAGGTCTCACTGGTGGGCTGGAGCCTCGGTGGTCTTTATGCGCGTCAGCTTGCCAAGATGATGCCGGAGCGCGTGCGCAGCGTGATCACGCTCGGCAGCCCGTTCGCCGGCCCGCCGCGCTCCACCAATGCCTGGCGAGTCTACGAGCTCGCTAGCGGCCGCTCGGCGGAGGACGCCGATCCTCGTTTCGGCGGATCGCTCTCGGTCGCACCGCCGGTGCCGACCACCGCGATTTACAGCCGCACCGACGGCATCTGCGCCTGGCAGGGCTGCAAGGAGAAGACCTCGGCGATGGCCGAGAGCATCGAGGTCGAAAGCAGCCATTGCGGCATGGGTCACCACCCCGCTGTGGTCTATGCGGTCGCCGATCGGCTCGCGCAGCCGGAAGGTCAGTGGAAGCCGTTCGACCGCTCCGGCTGGCGCGCGATCATCTACCCGGATCCGAACCGGTAAGCCGTCCGGATTGTTCGCAAGCCGCGAACTGCGGTATGCCTGCACGCATGCCGCATCCGCTTGCCCGCATCATCGGAGAGCTCAAGCGCGAGCCGTCGCGCACCGGCTCGATCATCATCACCGTGTTCGGCGATGCCATCGTGCCGCGCGGCGGTTCGGTTTGGCTCGGCACGTTGCTCGAATTCTTCGAGGCGCTCGACATCGACTCCAGCGTTGTGCGCACGGCGATGTCGCGGTTGACGGCGGACGGCTGGTTCGAGCGCGAGAAGGTCGGCCGCAACAGCTTCTACCGGCTGGTGAAGAAAGGCCGGCTCACCTTTGATATCGCTACCAAACATATCTACGACCCGCCGCCGTCGGATTGGACCGGCCGCTTCGAATTGCTTCTGATCGGCAATGGCGAGGACCGCGATGCCGCGCGCGAGGCGCTGAAGAATGCCGGCTTCGGCAGTCCGCTGCCGGGGGTATGGGTGGCGCCCTCAGGCGTGCCCGTTCCGGAGGAAGCCTCAAGTGCGATCCGGCTCGAAGTCTCCGCCGAGGACGACAGCGGCCACAGATTGCTCAGCGCAAGCTGGCCGCTCGAGCGCACCGCGGACGCCTATCTGAAGTTCATGAAGACCTTCGAGCCGCTGCGCGGCTATCTCGATCGCGGCGCGCTGTCGGATGCGGATGCCTTCACTGCGCGAATCCTCCTGATCCATCATTACCGCCGCGTGGTGCTGCGGGATCCTCTGCTGCCGATCGCACTATTGCCGAAGGATTGGCCGGGCAGGGCGGCGCGGGGGCTGTGCGGCGAAATCTACCGAGCGTTGCTGGCTCGGTCGGAACAATGGCTTGACGCCCACGGAACCAACGAGAATGGACCCCTGCCGAAGGCGATAAGCGAGCTCGGCCAACGGTTTGGCGACTAGATCAATATGTTACAAAAATATCTTGCAACGCATATTTTTTGTTATACATTTGATCCTAATCAATGCAAGGGAGGTCGGCATGTACACGCAGGCGCTCAATACGTCCGACGCTGATACCAGCGGCATTGAGGATGCCGTACGCGCGCAAGCCTTCCAGGCGCGGATCGACGTCGACGAGCGCATCGAGCCGAACGACTGGATGCCGGCGGCCTATCGCAAGACGCTGACGCGGCAAATCTCCCAGCACGCCCATTCTGAAATTGTAGGCATGCTGCCCGAAGGCAACTGGATCACCCGCGCGCCGTCGCTGCGTCGCAAGGCAGCACTGCTCGCCAAGGTGCAGGACGAATGCGGTCACGGGCTTTATCTCTATGCGGCGGCGGAGACGCTCGGCTCCTCGCGCGAGGAACTCGTGGACGCCATGCTCGCAGGCAAGGCCAAATATTCCTCCATCTTCAACTATCCGACGCTGACCTGGGCCGACATCGGCGCGATCGGCTGGCTGGTCGATGGCGCGGCGATCATGAACCAGATCCCGCTATGCCGCTGCTCCTACGGCCCGTATGCGCGCGCGATGATTCGCGTCTGCAAGGAGGAGTCGTTTCACCAGCGCCAAGGCTTTGAGATCATGCTGACGCTGTGCCGTGGCTCTGAGGAGCAGAAGGCGATGGCGCAAAACGCGCTCGATCGCTGGTGGTGGCCCGTGCTGATGATGTTCGGCCCGCCCGACAAGGCGAGCCAGCACAGCGATACTTCGACCAAGTGGAAGATCAAGCGCTTCTCCAATGACGAGTTGCGCCAGAAATTTGTCGACGCCACGGTGCCGCAGGCGCAATTCCTGGGGCTGACGATTCCCGATCCCGGCATGACGCAGGATGCGGAAGGTCACTGGCGCTACAGCGAGATCGATTGGGAAGAATTCAAGCAGGTGCTCGCCGGCAACGGCCCGTGCAACCGCGATCGTATGGCGGCGCGGCGCAAAGCGCACGACGACGGCGCCTGGGTGCGCGAGGCGGCAGCCGCCTATGCCGAGAAGCGCCAGCGTCGCCAGCTCGCGCAAGCCGCGGAATAAGGAGCCAGCCATGGCAACGCCAAACACGCCTTTGTGGGAAGTCTTCATCCGCAGCCGCAACGGCCTCGCGCACAAGCATTGTGGCTCGCTGCATGCAGCCGATGCCACGCTGGCGCTGCAGGCCGCGCGCGACATCTACACCCGCCGCGGCGAGGGTCTCTCCATCTGGGTCGTGCCGTCGAATGCGATCACCGCCTCCGATCCATCCGAGAAGGGCATGATGTTCGAGCCGGCGGAGTCGAAGATCTACCGGCATCCGACCTTTTACGACGTGCCCGAGGAAGTCGGGCATATGTGACGTTTTTCGTCATTGCGAGCCAACGGGTCCGCGCGGAGCGCGGCCCGATGACAGGCTCCGCGAAGCAATCCATCGCGCCGCAAGCAAGATGTGGATTGCTTCGTCGCTTCCGCCTTCGCTCTTTGGCCTACGGCGGACAAGTCGCTCCTCGCAATGACGACGGAGCTTATCTAAGCGGATTTGAAACCATGACTGCTGCGTCAATTTCGGTCTCCGAAACCCCGCTGGTGCTCTACACGCTTCGCCGCGCCGACGATGCGCTGATCCTCGGGCATCGGCTATCGGAATGGTGCGGGCATGCGCCGATGCTGGAAGAGGACATGGCGCTCGCCAATATGGGCCTCGACCTGCTCGGCCAGGCCCGCGAGCTTTACACCTATGCCGCCAAAGTCGAGGGCAAGGGCAACGACGAGGACAAGTTCGCCTATCTCCGCGACGTCAGGCAGTACCGGAACCTGCTTCTGATGGAGCAGCCCAATGGTGATTTCGCCCGCACCATGATGCGGCAGTTCTTCTATTCCGCCTTCGCCGATCTCTACTGGCGCGCAATGATGAAATCGTCCGACATGACGCTGGCTGCCATCGCGGCGAAGTCGGAGAAGGAGAGCGCCTATCATCTCCGCCACTCGTCCGAATGGATCGTGCGGCTCGGCGACGGCACCGACGAAAGCCACGCCTGCGCGCAAGGTGCGATCGACGATCTCTGGGCGTTCACCGGCGAGATGTTCGCGGTCGATGACAGCGAGCACGCTTTGATCGAGACCGGCGTCGCGATCGATCCCGCGAGCCTCAAACCGCAATGGCTCAAGACCGTGACCGGCGTCGTCAACGAGGCAACGCTGGCGCTGCCGACGAACGACTGGATGCAGCAAGGCGGCCGCGTCGGCCGTCACAGCGAGCATCTCGGCCATCTCCTCTCCGAGTTGCAGTCGCTGCAGCGAACGTTTCCGGGGGCGACATGGTGACTGCCACTCTCAGCCCTGCTGATTTGCGCCAGCGCGCCTGGGATGTCGCCGCGCGCGTGGTCGATCCCGAAATCCCCGTGCTGACGATCGCCGATCTCGGCGTGCTGCGCGAAGTCAATGTGACCGACGGCGGCATCGAGGTCGCGATCACACCGACCTATTCCGGTTGCCCGGCGATGAACATGATTGCGCTCGAGATTGAGCTGGCGCTGGAGCGGGAAGGCCTTGGCAGGCCCAAGATCCGCACGGTGCTGTCGCCGGCCTGGACCACCGACTGGATGAGCGAGGATGGCCGCCGCAAGCTCCGGGAATACGGCATCGCGCCGCCGCTGGCCTCAAGCTCCCGCCGTGCGCTGTTCGGCGTGCAGGAAGTCGCGTGTCCGCAGTGTGGCTCGATCGACACCGAGCTCATTTCCGAGTTCGGCTCGACCTCCTGCAAGGCGTTGTGGCGCTGCAGGGCCTGCCGCGAACCTTTCGACTATTTCAAGTGTCACTGATCATGCGAGTGCCGTCATTGCGAGGAGCGAAGCGACGAAGCAATCCATTCTTGCATTGCCGCAGGATGGATTGCTTCGCGGAGCCTGTCATCGGGCCGCGCTCCGCGCGGACCCGTTGGCTCGCAATGACGGGAGGAAAGATCTGATGTCGTCTCCGACACCCCGTTTTCACCGCCTTGCTGTCGGCGATCTGCGCCGTGAAACCGCAGATGCCGTATCGCTGACCTTCGTTATCCCTCAAGAGCTCGCAGACGATTACGCCTTCGCCCCCGGCCAATACCTGACCTTGCGCACCACGATGGACGGCGAGGAAGTGCGCCGTTCCTACTCGATCTGTTCCGGCCCTGATGACGGCGAGCTGCGCATTGCCGTGAAAAAAGTCGATGGCGGCGCGTTCTCGTCCTGGGCGGCGGACGAATTGAAGGCCGGCGATCAGCTCGACGTGCTGACGCCGACCGGCCGCTTCGGCGTGACGGCTGCGCCCGATGAAGCGCGCATCTATGTCGGCTTTGCCGCCGGCAGCGGCATCACGCCGATTCTCTCGATCGTGAAAGGTGTGCTCGCACGTGAGCCGGAAAGCCGATTCTTCCTGTTCTACGGCAACCGCTCGAGCGAAGGCGTGATGTTCCTTGAGGCGTTGGAAGAGCTGAAGGATCGCTTTCTGCAACGCTTCTCGCTGTTCCATGTCATCTCCGGCGAGGAACAGGACATCCCGATCCTGCACGGCCGCCTCGACGGGGAGAAGGCGAGGGTGCTGCTGCGCTCGCTCGTTCCTGCCGCAACCGTCGATCACGTCTTCATCTGCGGCCCGACCGGCATGAGTGATGAGTTGGAGGCGACCTGTCGCGACATCGGCATCGCGGAGGATCGCATCCATGTCGAGCGTTTCGTCTCCGGCCTCGGCGGCAAGCCGCGGCCGAAAAAGGTGATTGCACCGAGCGCGCCGCCAAAGGCTTTCGCGTCGCTGATCATCGACGGCAAGCGCCGCGAGGTACCCGTAGCCGAAGGCGAGGCGATCCTGGATGCGGCGCTTCGCGCCGGCGTCGACCTGCCGTTCGCCTGCAAGGGCGGCATGTGCTCGACCTGCCGCGCCAAGCTCGTTGAGGGCGAGGCCGAGATGGACGTGAACTATTCGCTGGAGCCGTGGGAGCTGAAGGCAGGCTTTATCCTGACCTGCCAGGCCAAGCCGGTTTCGGAAAAGATCGTGGTGGACTACGATCACGTGTGAAGTTGTCATTCCGGGGCGATGCAAAGCATCGAGCCCGGAATCTCGAGATTCCGGGTCTGGTGCTAACGCACCATCCCGGAATCTCGAGATTCCGGGTCTGGTGCTAACGCACCATCCCGGAATGACGGAGAATAGGAGCTTGATGTGAACGTGAAGGCCACGCTATCGCCGGACGACCTCGCGCGGGCCTGCGCGGACGCGATGTGGAACGAGGACGATGCCTCCGCCTCGCTCGGCATGACAATCGTCGATGTCGGGCCGGGCCGCGCGACGCTCTCCATGACCGTGCAGCCGCACATGGTGAACGGCCAGCGCATCGCTCACGGCGGCTTCATTTTCACGCTCGCCGATTCCGCTTTCGCCTTTGCCTGCAACAGCCACAATGAGAAGGCTGTCGCAGCGCAAGGCAGCATCACCTTCATCAAGCCGGGCCGGCTCGGCGATCTGCTGGTTGCGTACGCGCGCGAAATTTCGCGGAACGGCCGCTCCGGGATCTATGACGTGCAGGTTAAAGTGGGCGAGGAGGTGATCGCCGAGTTTCGCGGTCATTCCCGGGTCATACCGGGCAGATGGCTGCCCGAGACCGACACCAGGCAAAAATAAGACATTTGAGGAAACGCAGGATGGCTTCGACAAATCTCAAGACCAGGGGAGGCGGTTACACCCCCGAGCTCGACGACGTCGAGCGCGCCTCACGCGACGAGATCATGGCGCTGCAGACCAAGCGCCTCGCCTGGTCGCTGAAACACGCCTACGACAACGTCGCGCATTACAAGAAGGCATTCGATACTGCGGGCGTGCATCCCTCCGACTTCAAGGAGCTGTCCGATCTCGCCAAATTTCCGTTCACGGTGAAGACGGACCTGCGTGACAACTATCCCTTCAACATGTTCGCGGTGCCGCGCGAGAAGCTCGTGCGCGTGCACGCGTCATCCGGCACCACGGGTAGGCCGATCGTTGTCGGCTATACCAGGGCCGACATCGACATCTGGTCGCAGGTCATGGCGCGCTCGATCCGCGCCGCCGGCGGCCGCACCGGCATGATCATCCACAATGCCTATGGCTATGGTCTCTTCACCGGCGGCTTGGGGGTGCACTACGGCGCCGAACACCTCGGCTGCACCGTGGTGCCGATCTCCGGCGGCATGACCGAGCGGCAGGTGCAGCTCATCAATGATTTCCGCCCCGACATCATCACGGTGACGCCGAGCTACATGCTGGCGATATCAGACGAGTTCAAGCGCCGCGGCCTCGACCCGCGCAAATCCTCGCTGAAATTCGGCATCTTTGGCGCCGAGCCGTGGACCAACGCCATGCGCGCCGAGATCGAGCAGACCTTCGACATGGACGCGACCGATATTTACGGCCTCTCCGAAGTGATTGGCCCGGGCGTGGCGCAGGAATGCGTGGAGACCAAGGATGGCCTGCACATCTGGGAGGATCATTTCTATCCCGAGGTGATCGACCCCGACACCGGCGAGGTGCTGCCCGACGGCGAAAGGGGCGAGTTGGTGTTCACCTCGCTCACCAAGGAAGCCTTCCCGGTGATCCGCTATCGCACGCGTGACCTGACGCGGCTGTTGCCGGGCACGGCGCGGCCCGCCATGCGGCGGATGGAGAAGGTCACCGGCCGCTCCGACGACATGATCATCCTGCGCGGCGTCAACGTGTTCCCGACGCAGATCGAGGAGGCGCTGCTCGCGACCCACTGGTGCGGCGGCCATTTCATCATCGAGCTCACCCGCGAGGGCCGCATGGACGAGATGGCGATCCTCGCCGAATCGCGCCCCGAGCACTGGGACGGCGGCGGCCTTGTGGAACACGCCGACAAGGTCGCGTCTTTCATCAAGAACACGATCGGCATCACGGCCGCAGTCCGGATCGTCGCCCCCGACACCCTGGAACGCTCGCTCGGCAAGGCCAAGCGTGTTTACGACAAGCGGCCGAAAGCATAGCTTTCTCCCCTCATGGTGAGGAGGCGCGTAGCGCCGTCTCGAACCATGAGGCCCCAGACGGGCCTACATCCTTCGAGACGCCGCTTCGCGGCTCCTCAGGATGAGGAGTGGGAGCGGAGTGCTCGGAGATGACAAATGGCGAAGGTGCCTTCCTCTATATTCTCCGATGCGCCGACGGGAGCTTCTATATCGGGATAACCCGGACAGCTCTCGAAATCAGAATCGCTCAGCATAATTCTGGCGCGCTCGGCGGCTACACGGCAACGCGTCGACCCGTAACTCTCGTTTTCTCGCAATGGTTCGAGCGGATCACCGACGCGATCGAGAATGAACGTAAGCTCAAGAAATGGAGTCGCGCAAAGAAAGAGGCTTTCGTGCGAGGCGATTTCATGGCACTGCGACAGCTTGCGGCACGCCGATCGTCGCGGCCTCGCTAGCTACTGGAGATGTTGATGAAGCCGGCCTCCAGACCGGATCGTTTTGCGGTCGAAGCCCGCTGCGTGCGGCTCAAGGCCGGGGCGGAGAACGCGGCGGCGCTTGCGCCCGTGGTCGAGCGGCATACGCTCGCGCGCGCCGCGAGCCAGGTGCTGATCGAGATCAAAGCCGCTGCCGTCAATCCCTCCGACGTCAAGGCCGCCACCGGGCTGATGCCCCATGCGGTGTTTCCGCGCACTTCGGGGCGCGACTATGCCGGCATCGTCGTCGACGGCCCGCGCGGCACGGTCGGGCGCGAGGTGTTTGGCTCATCCGGCGATCTCGGCATCCGTCGTGACGGCACCCACGCGACGCATCTTGCCGTCGAGGCCGAGGCGACCGTGGAGAAGCCCAGGGGCCTTTCCTTTGAGGAAGCCGCCGGCATCTGCGTTCCCTTCGTCACCGCGATGGAGGGATTTCGCCGCGCCGGCATGCCAAAGCCGGGCGAGACCGTGCTGGTCATGGGCGTTACCGGCAAGGTCGGACAGGCCGCGGTGCAGATCGCGACCTGGCAGGGCGCGCGCGCCATCGGCGTGGCGCGCAAGGCGGAGGCTTATGAGGGGCATTCGAATTCGAAAGTCGAAATGATCGACGCTTCCGCGGCCGATGTCGCCGCTCGCGTGCGCGAGCTGACGGGCGGCAAGGGCGCCGATATCGTCTTCAACACCGTTGGCGATCCCTATTTCCAGGCCGCGCATAAGTCGCTTGCGCTACGTGGCCGCCAGATTCTGATCGCCGCAATCGACCGCATCGTCCAATTCAATATCCTGGAGTTCTATCGCGGCCAGCACACCTATGTCGGTATCGACACGTTGGGGCTTTCCTCGGTTGCAACTGGCGCTGTCCTGCGCGAACTTGCGCCAGGTTTTGCCGCCGGCAAATTGAAGCCGTTTACGATCAATCCGTCCGCGATCTATCCTCTCGAGGAAGCCAAGCGCGCCTTTGTCGCGGTCGCCGGCTCGTCGCGCGACCGCGTTATCTTGAAACCGTGAACCGAACAGAATCGTCATTGCGAGGAGCGAAGCGACGAAGCGATCCAGATTTGTTCCGCATCTAGACCGCTGGATTGCTTCCGCCTTCGCTCGTTGAGCTACGGCGGACAAGTCGCTTCGCTCGCAGTGACGAGGGAGTACCTATGGATCCAAACCAAATCGCCGTCCTTTCCGGCCTCGTCATCGGCCTGCTCTTTGGGTCGATCGCGCTGCTTTCCGGCTTTTGCATGATGAGCAGCCTGCGCGGCTGGTGGGCCGACGGTGACGGCCGGCTGGTGCGCACCTATGCGCTCGCCATGGGCGTTGCGATCGCGGCCTCGCAATTACTCGCCGCGCGCGGCGCGGTCGATCTCGGCAAGTCGATCTACATGCAGCCGTCGTTCTCGGCGCCTGTTCTGTTCTTCGGCGGCCTCTTGTTCGGCTACGGCATGGTGCTGTCGAATGGCTGCGGCTCTCGCGCGCTGGTGCTGCTCGGGAAAGGAAACCTGCGCTCCTTCGTGGTGGTGATCGTGCTCGGGATCTTTGCCGAGATCACGTTGAAGGGCCTGATCGCACCGGCGCGAATCGCTGCCGTGCAGGTGACGCAGCTCACGGCCAGGATCACCTCGCTGCCGGCGCTGTTGTCGAGCGTTGGCGTCAACGAAATCTATGGACGGATGTTTGCGACCTCACTGGTCAGCGCAGCGCTGATCATCTTCGCCTTCTCGCATGGACCGTTCCGCCGCTCGTTCGGCCAGATCGTCGCAGGCGTCGCGATCGGGCTTCTGATCGCGGCCGGCTGGTACGCGACCGGGCATCTGGGTGCGGATGATTTCAATCCGGTGCCGGTGGCCTCGCTGACCTTCATCGCGCCGATCGCCGACAGCCTGCAATATGTGATGCTGTCGACGGGATCGACGCTCAATTTCGGCATCGCGACCGTCGGCGGCGTGTTCGCGGGCAGCCTGGTGACGGCGCTGCTCACCGGACGCTTCGAATTCGAAGGCTACCGCTCACCGCAGCATATGCTGCGCTCGGCGGGAGGCGCGGCGCTGATGGGCATCGGCGGCGTGATGTCCTTCGGCTGCTCGATCGGGCAGGGGCTGACCGGAATTTCCACGCTGGCGCTGGGATCGTTCGTGGCCGTCGCCGGAATCATGGCAGGCTCCGCGATCGCCCTGCGTGGCGCGCTCAGGGTGCGGCCGCTGCCGGCGTAATGCGCGAGGTCGCGAGCGTCCTCCACGTCAATCCGCGGCTCGGGTCACGATCCGAATCTCCGAGGTGAGGGTGCGGTGCACCGGACATTTGTCCGCGATTTCGAGGATGCGCTTGCGCTGGTCGGAATCAAGCGGGCCTTCGAGGCCGATCGCAACCTCGATCTGGTCGAGCATGCCCTCCCTGGTCTCGCATTCCGCGCAGTCTTTCGCGTAAATCTTGCTGTGGTTCAGCGTCACGGTGGCACGCTCGAGCGGGAACGACTTTCGGTCGGCATAGAGCCGCATGGTCATGGATTTGCAGGCCCCTAAGCCCGCGAGCAGGAAATCGTAGGGGCCGGGACCTGAATCCTCGCCGCCGGCGGAAGCGGGCTCGTCGGCGAGCAGATGATGCGGGCCGATCGTAACGGTGTTCTGGAACTTGCTTTGGCGCGTTTCGCGCACCGTGACCCGACGCGGCTCGGCTGCCTCCGTGGTGTGTTCCGCGGCGGCGAGATCGACGTAACGCGTTGCCCAGGTCGCGATGACGTCGGCGACATATGCGGAATCGCGCCGGTCGCTCAGGAGATGATCGGCGCCCGCGAGGGACACAAAGCTCTTCGGATGCCTGGCTGCGACAAAGATGCGCGTCGCATTGCCGATGCCGACGGTGTCGTCGGTCGGCGAGTGCATCACGAGCAGCGCCTTGTGGAGTTGCTTGATCTTTTCCATCAGGCCGTTTTCGGCGACATCGTCGAGAAATTCGCGCTTGATGGTGAAGGCGCGGCCGGCGAGCGAGACTTGCGCCTGGCCGTCGCTGCGGATGGTCTCGACATGATCCCTGAACAGGCCCGTGACATGGGCGGGGTCTGAGGGCGCCGCGATGGTGACGACGGCCTTCGCTTCCGGAACCTGGGCGGCGGCCGCAAGAATCGCCGCTCCGCCGAGGCTGTGGCCGATCAGGATTGCAGGGGCTTTGCGCGTTGCCCGCAGATGATCGGCGGCGCGGACGAGATCGGCTACATTGGAGGAGAAGGTCGAATTGGCGAAATCGCCCTCGCTCGATCCGAGCCCGGTGAAGTCGAAGCGTAGCGTGGCGATGCCCTTGGCTGCGAGCGCGATCGCAATGCGCCTCGCGGCCAGCACGTCCTTGCCGCAGGTGAAGCAATGCGCAAACAGCGCATAGGCCGTGGGCTCGCCGTCGGGCAGATCAAGCGCGGCCGCAAGCTGATGGCCGCCTTCGCCTTCGAATTGGAATTTTTCGGTGGGCATGCGGGTCTCCTCAGTCGTCGGAATAGCGCTGCTCACGCCAGGGGTCGCCGCGGTTATGATAGCCGCGGACTTCCCAATAGCCGGGCGCATCGTGTTCGAGGAATTCGATTGCCTGCAACCATTTTGCGCTCTTCCAGAAATAGAGATGCGGCACCACGAGCCGTACCGGTCCGCCATGCTCCGCCGCGAGCGGCTTGCCGGACCAGCTATGGACGAGCAGAGCGTCTTCGGCGGCGAAATCCTCCAGCGGCAGGTTGGTGGTATAGCCATCGTAGGAGTGCAGCACGACGAAACGTGCATTGTCGCGCGGCTCGCAGGCCTCCAGCAGCTCGCGTGTCGGCAGGCCGATCCATTGGTTGTCGTAGCGCGACCAGGTGGTGACGCAATGAATATCGGATGTGACCGGCGTTTGCGCGCGCGCCGAAAACTCGGAGAAATCCCAGAAGATCGGATTCTCGATCGCGCCATAGACATCGAGCCGCCAGCGCTCGCGCGAGATTTCCGGCGTGAGCCCGAGATCGAGCGTCGGCCAATCCTTCGTCAAGTGTTGCCCCGGCGGCAGGCGCTGCTCCTCGGGCCGCGCAATCCTGCCGGTGAGGAAACGGCCCTCCTGCGCCCAGCGCCGCTTGGAGCGCGTCAGCTTGGAGTCCGGCGGCGGCTCATGTTCATCGGTCACGGCAGGCCTCCCTTCGGGCGGCCTGCTCTTGTCGCTGATGTCGTCTCAGGCCGTCGTCCCGAATAACATCGGGAGCTGCCGCGGTCCACGCACGGTGCCTTCCGACCAGGTGACCTTGCCGGCGGGATCGAGGCGGAAATCGGGAATCCGCTTCAGCCATTCCTCGAGCGCCACCGTCATTTCCATGCGCGCGAGGTTGGAACCGACGCAGCGGTGGATGCCGAGGCCAAAGGCGGCGTGGCGGTTTTCCTTGCGGTCGATCACCACCTTCTCGGCGTCGGGAAACATCGCGGGATCGCGGTTAGCGGCAGGGAAGGAGAGCAGCACCATATTGCCGGCCCTGACCGGGCAGCCGGAAATGGTGGTCTCCTTCATCACCTCGCGCGCCATCGTCACCGGTGAATAGGCGCGCAGCAATTCCTCCACGGCGAGCGGCATCAGCGCCGGCTCCTTGACCAGCCGCTCACGGTCTGTGGGCGTCCTGGCGAGATGCCATAGCGCCGCGCCGATTGCGCTCCAGGTGGTGTCGATGCCCGCGATCAAAAGCAGCCGCAGCGAGCCCCGCACATGAGCGTCGTCCAGCGGCTTGCCGTCCTTGCCCTTCGCATTCATCAGCGTCGAGATCAGGTCGTCGGAGGGGTGCGTCTTGCGATGCTCGATATGGCCGGCGAAGTAGCTGTCCATTTCCTCAGCAGCCTTCACCAGGGTTTCCTGGTTTTTGATGCCGAGTTCGAGGATCTGGTGAATCCACTGGATGAACTGGTCGCCGTCCTTCTCGGGAATCCCCAGCATATGGGCGATGGCGCGGACCGGAATGTGCTTGGTGTAGCGCGCCGCCGCGTCGCATTTGCCATCGGCGATGAACGCGTCGATCAGCTCGTTGCAGATCGCGCGCACCCGCGGCTCGAGCTTCTTCATCGCGTCGGGCGTGAACGGCGGCAGCAGCAACTGCTTGGCCGGCTTGTGCTCCGGCGGGTCGGAGGTGATCGGCGGTGCTTTGGCCGTCTGCTCGGGACGCACGTCGCGCACGATGACGCGGCGCGAGGAAAAATGCTCGGTGTCGTTGGCGATTGCGCGCACGGCTTCGTAGGTTGTCGGCATATAGCAGCCGAGGTAACGCTCGGTATGCACGATGGGCGAGGCCGCGCGCAGCTCGTCCCAGATCGGGAAGGGATCGTCGGTCCAGCGCGGATCGGTATGGTCGAAATCGTTGACCCAGTCGGTGACCGGGGGATGTTTGGGCAAATAGCTCACAGCATCGGACATAAGGGTGGTTCCTTGTGCTCTGTTCGCTTGGTCGTTCAATACCGGGCGCGCGGAGGGGATTACTCCTCCGTCACTTGAATCGCGATTTCCGGGCAGTTGGTCTGGGCGAGCCAAGCCTTGTCTTCGAGGCCTGCGGGTACGGCGCCGTCGCCGATTTCGTGAGCGTTGCCGTATTCGTCGAGCTCGAACAGCTCGGGCGCCAGCGATTTGCAGCGGGCATGCCCCTGGCATTTGCCCTGGTCTACGTGGATTTTCAGCTTGGCCATGGCAAGCGCTTCCCTCTGTGACGCGCGAACTCGTGGCTTCGCGCGGACGTCCCTGGTTTGGATGATGCGCGGCTTCTTGCGCGCCGCGTCCTGAAGTTATACCATATTACATTCGCGTTCGCCGCATTCGTCAAGTAAAAAGATCACCGTTCACGTGAGGTTCAATGTCGCGCCAACTCGCCCGCAAGCCGCAAAATACCTACCATCACGGCGACCTCCGCGATGCGCTGGTGCAGGCCGCCTTGCGCGAGGCGGAGCAGGGCGGGCCTGAAGCGATCAGCCTCAAGGCGCTCGCGAAGCAGCTGGGCGTGTCGCAGCCTGCGCCGTACCGGCACTTTGCCGACCGGGAGGCGCTGTTGCAGGCCGTCACCGCGGAAGCCTTCCGCCAATTCAACGAGATCCTGCGCGCGGCGATCGACGGGCCCTCGAAACGCTCGAAGCTGTCGCGCTTTGCGCAGGCTGCGCTCGATTTCGGGCTGAAGCGGAACGGCATGTACCGCTTGATGTTCGCTTCGCGCACCATGGCTTGCGCCGAAAAGGACTCAGAGCTGCACGTAGCCGCGCGGGAGTCGCTGCACCTTCTGATCGAATCGTTCGAGGCGCCTGCGGTCGGTCTCTTGCGCGAGCGGCACGCCTTGCAGGTTTGGGCCGCGCTGCATGGCGTAATCTCGCTCGCCGAGCAGGGCCTGCTCACCGGTCAGGTCGCGCAGATCACGCGCGAGGAACTGATCGAGGACATCGTGCAGCAGACCAAGATGGCGCTGCAACTTGCGATCGAGAAAGCAGGCGGCGCTGGAGCCTCGTAGGGTGGGCAAAGGCGCAGCGCGCCGTGCCCACCGTTCATGATCTCGGTGGGAATGGTGGGCACGCTTCGCTTTGCCCACCCTACAATTCGCGGATCAAGCCTTCGCCACCCTTGGCTCGATCGGCGTGGTCCCGCGTAGTTCCAGAATATCCTCCAGCGCCTTTGCACCGGCGAGCAATTGCGCCTCGCCGCGCGGGGCTGCGACCATCTGTAGTCCGATCGGCAGGCCCGATGCGGTGAAGCCGCAGGGAAGCGACAGCGCGGGGCAGCAGGCCAGCGTGATCGCATAGACGATGCCGAGCCATTCGACGTAATTGTCGAACTTCTTGCCATCGCATTCGGCGACGTAGCGGTGCTCGATCGGATAGGGCGGCACGATAGTCGCGGGACAAAGCAAGAGATCGTAGGTCTCGAAGAATTTCACCGCGCGCTCGGCCAATGCGACGCGCTGCGCTTCGGCGCGCTCGAGCTTTTCGACCGTGAGCTTCAAGCCTTCTTCGATATTCCAGATCACTTCAGGCTTGAGCAGGTCGCGCTTGCTGCGAAGCAGCGCCGCCTTGCTCAGCGCAAAATCGAACGCGCGCAGCACATGGAAACACTCGTGAGCTTCGCGCAAATCAGGATGCGCTTCTTCGACCGTGACGCCGGCCTGGGCAAGGCGTTCGGCGGCCTTGCGCGTGACCGCCTTCACCTCGGGATCGACCGGGGTGATGCCGAGATCGGGTGAGTAGGCGACCCGCTTCGGCGTCTTTCCGCTCCGCGCCGATGACAGGAAAGAGACCGGCAGCACCGGCAGCGACAGCGGATCCGCTGGATGCTCGCCGCTCATGGCGTCTAACAGCAGTGCGAGATCCTCGACATTGCGCGCCATCGGTCCCTGGACGCCGAGATTGCGGTCGATCGCGGCCGAGGGCGTGTGCGCGACGCGGCCGATGCTCGGACGCAGGCCCACGATGCCGCAGAAGCTCGCCGGGTTGCGCAGCGAGCCGCCCATGTCGGAGCCGTGCGCGAGCCAGGCCGTACCGGTCGCAAGCGCCACCGCCGCGCCGCCGGACGAACCGGCCGCGCTCTTCGACGTATCCCAGGGATTGAGCGTCGGGCCGAACACCTCGTTGAAGGTGTTGGCGCCGGCGCCGAACTCGGGTGTATTCGATTTGGCGTAGATCATTGCACCGTTGCTCTCGAGATGCTCGACCAGGATGTCCGAGCGGGCCGGGACATTGTCCTTGTAGATTGGCGAGCCCTGCGTCGTTCGCACGCCTGCAACGTTGGTCAGGTCCTTGATCGGCACGGGTAGCCCGGCAAGCAGGCCGCGCTCGGCCGGCTTCTTCTGCATCAGCGTCCTGGCGTGGGCGCGAGCGCGCTCGAAGCACAGCGTCGGCAGCGCGTTAACCTTGCCATCCACCTCCGCGATTCGCTTCTCCAGCACGTCGAGCAGGTCGAGCGGCGTGACTTCGCCCTTTTTCAGCTTGTCGACGATCGCGTTGGCGGTCTCCCGCACCAGTCCCTGATCAGCCAATGGCGTTTCTCCTGAGCAATTTCTCTGTACTGTCATTCCGGGGCGGTCCGAAGGACCGAACCCGGAATCTCGAGATTCCGGGTTCGCCTCTTCGAGGCGCCCCCGAATGACGGCTCTTCCGCAGCTTAGCCCCAGCCCGCGGCTATTCCGCCGTCGACGGTAAAGATCACGCCCGAGGTATAGCCGGAGCGGTCGGAGGCGAGGAACGCCATGAGATCGCCGATCTCACGCGCGCGTGCCGGTCGGCCCAGCGGCATCCCCTTCTGAAATTCCGTGTAGCGGTTCTCGTCGCCGAACTGATGTTTGGCGCGCGTCTTGAGCAGCGTGACGTGGCGGTCGGTGCCGACCGGCCCCGGATTGATGCCGACCACGCGGATATTGTCGGCGAGGCTTTTTCCGCCGAGCGCGCGGGTGAACGCCATCAGCGCCGCGTTGCCGGCGCTGCCGCAGATGTAATTGGCGTCGAACTTCTCGCCGGCCGCGCCGATATCGTTGACGATCACCCCGCCGCCGCGAGCCTTCATCTGCGCATAGATCGCCCGCGTCAGGTTGATATAGCCGAACACCTTGAGCTCCCAGGCATGCCGCCAGGTTGGCTCGTCGATCTTGTCGATCGAACCGCCGGGAATGTCGCCGGCATTGTTGATGAGGATGTCGATGTCGGTGGCGTCCTTCACCAACCTCTGGATGTCCTCGGGCTTACGCAAGTCGACCACATGGCTGGCGGCGTCGATCTGGTGCTGCGAGCGCAGGCGGTCGGTCAGCGCCTTCAGCGCATCGCCAGAGCGGGCGGCGAGGCGAAGATGACAGCCTTCCTCGGCAAAGGCTTCAGCCGCGGCCGCGCCAATGCCTTTGGAGGCGCCGGTGATGAGAACGCGCTTGCCGCGCAGATGCAGGTCCATGGGAATGCTCGCTGGTTCGAAAAGAGGCAGGGGCGGGGGGCAGGTTCTTTGCGGTCAACATTGCACTGCAGCGTTGATCTCAACGCCAGTTTGGTCCATTGCAGGGCCATCAAACAAGCGCTTAAAGCGCAGATCAGACAGTCAAGGACGTTCTCGATGAATAGCGCAAAGAAGACATACCGGATCGCGGTCATTCCCGGCGACGGGATCGGCAAGGAGGTGATGCCGGAGGGCCTGCGCGTCATCGAGGCGGCGGCGAAGAAGCACGGCGTCGCCGTGAAGTTCGACCATTTCGATTTCGCCTCCTACGATTATTACGAGAAGCACGGCCAGATGATGCCGGACGACTGGAAGGAGAAGATCGGCAAGCACGACGCGATCTATTTCGGCGCGGTCGGTTGGCCCGCGAAGATTCCGGATCACATTTCGCTGTGGGGGTCGCTGATCAAGTTTCGCCGGGAGTTCGACCAGTATGTGAACCTGCGTCCGGTCCGGCTGATGCCCGGCGTGCCGTCGCCGCTTGCCAATCGCAAGCCCGGCGACATCGATTTCTGGGTGGTGCGCGAGAACACCGAAGGTGAATATTCCTCCGTCGGCGGCCGCATGTTCCCGGACACCGACCGCGAGTTCGTGACGCAACAGACTGTGATGACGCGCACCGGCGTCGACCGTATCCTCAAATTCGCGTTCGAGCTGGCGCAGTCCCGGCCGAAGAAGCACTTGACCTCGGCGACGAAATCCAACGGCATCGCCATCACCATGCCTTATTGGGACGAACGCGTAGAGGCGATGGCCAAGACATTCCCGAAAGTGAAATGGGACAAGTATCACATCGACATTCTCACCGCGAATTTCGTGCTGCATCCGGACTGGTTCGACGTCGTGGTCGGCTCGAACCTGTTCGGCGATATTTTGTCGGACCTCGGTCCTGCCTGCACCGGCACCATTGGCATCGCGCCGTCGGGCAACATCAATCCGGAGGGCGATTTTCCGAGCGTGTTCGAGCCGGTGCACGGTTCGGCGCCCGACATCGCGGGGCAGGGCATCGCCAATCCGATCGGCATGATCTGGTCGGGCGCGATGATGTTCGAGCATCTCGGTGAGAAGCAGGCCGCGGAAGCCATCGTCGGCGCCATCGAGCGCACGCTCGCCGAGCGCACGCTGCGCACGAAGGACCTCGGCGGCAATGCGGACACCACGGCTTGCGGCAAGGCGGTCGCGGAGATGGTGGATTAGTGCACACCGCCGTCATTGCGAGGAGCGAAGCGACGAAGCAATCCATCGCCCAGCCTGCTGAAGCTTGGATTGCTTCGCTTCGCTCGCAATGACGGCGTCAGCCCTTCGCGATCCTCCGGCAATGCTCCCACGCGGCGTGGATCAAATTCTCGCTTGCTTCGGGCGTGCGGAAGGCCGAATGCGCGGACAGCGTGACGTTGGGGATCCTGGTCAGTTGATGATCCTTCGGCATCGGCTCGATGTTGTAGACGTCGAGCCCGGCGTGGCGGATGTGGCCGGACTTCAACGCGTCGATCATGGCTTGCTCGTCGACAATGGCGCCGCGCGCTGTGTTGATCAGGATCACGCCTTTTCGCATTGCTGCGATCTTGTTGCGCGAGAGGAAGCCGCGGGTCTCGTCGTTGAGAAGCAGATGAATGGAAATCACGTGGCTGTCGGCGAGCAACGTATCGAGGCTCACGAACTCCACGCCGGGAAAGGTCTTCGGCGTCCGGTTCCATGCGATGACCTTCATGCCGCTGCCGGTTGCAATGCGCGCGACTTCCGCGGCGATGCCGCCAAAGCCGATCAGTCCCAGTGTTTTGCCGGTGAGCTGCATGGCGTCCTCGCGCAGCCAGTTGCCGACGCGCATCTCGCGATCCATCTGCGCCAGCACGCGGGCTGACGCCCACATCAGCGCGATCGCGGATTCGGCGACCGCCGTGTCGCCATAGCCCTTGATCAGATGCACGGACATGCCGAGCCCTGCGAGCTCCTCCGGGTTCATGTAGCTGCGCGCGCCGGTGCCGAGGAACACGATGTGCTTCAGCCCCGCGCATTTCTTCGCCACGTCCGTCGGAAGGGCGGTGTGGTCGACGACGCCGATCTCGGCTCCATCAAGGATCGACGGCCATTGCTCCGCCTTGATGTTCGGATCGAGATGCACCTTCACATCGGGATCGCCGGGCTTGCGCTGCCGCTCAAAGATCTCGGCCAGTGAATCATTGGCGTCGACAAACACTCCGCGCACCGAAACCTCCCTTTATTGTTGTTGTCAGGATGCGACGCCGGCCAGCGCCAGCACAGTATGCATCAGCACATTGGCGCCGGCGGTGCAATCGAGCTGCGTGGCGTCCTCCAGTTCGTTGTGGCTGACGCCGTCCTTGCAGGGCACGAACACCATCGCCGCCGGCACGATGGTGTTGAGGTTGCAGGCGTCGTGGCCGGCGCCAGACGTGATGCGCCGATGGCTGTAGCCCAGCGTCTTCGCGGCATTCTCGATCGTCTCGACCAGCTTCGGATTGAAATGCGTCGGCGGCTTGCGCCAGACGAGATCGAGCTTGACGTCAACCTTGCGACGCGCCGCGATCTCGGCGACGGCCGCGCGCAAATCACGATCCAGCGCGTCCATGATCGTGCCATCCGCGCTTCGACAATCTACGGTGAAAGCGATCTCGCCGGGAATGACATTGCGCGAAGGTTTTGCGATCACGGCCTCGCCGATGGTGCCGACCGCGTTGGGGCCGTGCTTCTTTGCGATGCTCTCCATCGCCAGCACGATCTCCGACAATGTCGCCAGCGCATCGCGGCGCAGCGGCATCGGCGTCGAGCCGGCATGACTTTCGAAGCCCGTGATCTTGCCGTCGTACCACAGGACGCCCTGACCGGAATCGACGACGCCGATGGTCTTGCCCTCGGCCTCCAGGATCGGTCCTTGCTCGATATGCAGCTCGACGAAGCCGGAGAATTTCTGGGTGCCGACGGCCGTCGCGCCACGGTAGCCGATGGCATCGAGCGCTTCGGCCACCGTCACGCCTTCGGCGTCCTTGCGCGACAGAATATCGTCCGTCGTGAAGTCGCCGACATAGGCGGCCGACGCCATCATCGCCGGCGCAAAGCGCGAGCCTTCCTCGTTGGTCCAGTTGCAGATGCAGAGCGGCACCTCTGTCTCGATGCCGGCGTCGTTGAGCGTCCGCACCACTTCGAGCGCCGCAAGCGTGCCGAGCACGCCGTCATACTTGCCGCCTGTCGGTTGCGTATCGAGATGCGAGCCGAGACCGACCGGCGGCTTCGACATGTCCTTTCCCTTACGCAAGCCAAACATCGAGCCCAGCGTGTCGACATGCACCTCGAGGCCCGCGTCTTCGCACGCCCTCCGGAACCAGTCGCGGACCTGCTTGTCTTCGGCAGACAGCGTCAGCCGCCGCACGCCGCCCTTCGGCGTTGCGCCGAATTTCGCGGTTTCGTGGATGGTGCCCCACAGACGGGCGGAATCGATCTGCAGGTTGGATGCGATTTTGGTCATTCAGGCTTCCGGAATTGCTTATGCTTCTGGCGGGGCTGCATGGTAGAATTACATGCATAACCTGTCGAGGCACGGAGCGCACACGATGAATGTTGGTTTGACCCGAACGGAGCAGGGCGAGCAGGTCACGCCGAGCCTCAAGGCGCGGCTCGATTGCCGCGCGGGCATGGCCTCTTCCACGGCCGGCATCGCCAATGGCTATGTCCAGGGCAATCTCGCGATCCTGCCGGAAAAGTTCGCCTCAAGCTTCCATCGCTTCTGCCAGCTCAACCCGAAACCGTGCCCGATCATCGGCATGTCCGACGTCGGCAACCCGAAAATCCCTGCGCTCGGGATTGACCTCGACATCCGTACCGACGTGCCGCGCTATCGTGTCTGGCGCGACGGCGAAGTGGCCGACGAGCCGACCGACATCATGGCGCATTGGCGCGATGATCTCGTCGCCTTCGTGCTCGGCTGCTCGTTCTCGTTCGAAGAGGCGCTGATGGCCGAGGGCCTGCCGATCCGCCATATCGAGCACAAGGTACGCGTGCCGATGTACCGCACCAATATCCAGTGCCAGCCGGCTGGACCCTTCGCGGGTCCCATGGTGGTCTCGATGCGGCCGTTCAAACCGGCGGATGCGATCCGCGCGGTGCAGATCACCACGCGCTTTCCGAGCGTGCACGGTGCGCCGGTGCATCTCGGCCATCCGCATTCGATCGGGATCGCGGATATCTCCGGGCCCGATTACGGCGATCCGGTGCCGGTCGAGGCCGATGAAATCCCGGTGTTCTGGGCCTGCGGCGTCACCCCGCAATCGGTCATCGCCGCGGCGAAAATCCCGTTCGCCATCACGCACGCGCCGGGATTGATGCTGATCACGGATCTGCAGAACAAGCATCTCGCGGTGTTATAGCGAGCCGTCATTGCGAGGAGCAGAGCGACGAAGCAATCCACATTGTCTCCGCGGAGATAGTCTGGATTGCTTCGCTTCGATCGCAATGACGCTGGTCTGCCGCAATCGTAGGGTGGGCAAAGCGAAGCGTGCCCACCATTTATGTTGAGGCTTATGACGGTGGGCACGGCGCGTGCGCGCCTTTGCCCACCCTACCAATCGTGCCCGTGCTCGGGCAACGTCAGCCCGAACGTCTTTGTCAAATCGTTGATCTGCGCCGGCGACAAATAACGCGGGTTCATCCCGCGCAGCAGCAGATAGAGCTTTGCCGTTTCCTCGAGCTCCTCGGTTGCGAACACCGCGGCTTCCAGGGTGTCGCCGGAGACCACGGGGCCGTGATTGGCGAGCAGCACGGACGAATATTTTCCGGCCAGGCCCTTGATGGCATCGGCGACGGCAGGATCGCCCGGCCGGTAATAGGGCACGAGCGCGGTCGCGCCGCATTTCATCAAATAATAGGCCGTCATCGGCGGCAGCGCGGCGCGCGGGTCGATCTCCGGCAGCATCGACAGCGCAACCGAATGGGTGGAGTGCAGATGCACCACGGCGCGCGCTGCGGTCCTCGTCTGGTAGAGCGCCGAATGCAGCGGCACTTCCTTGGTGGGCGCATCACCGGAGACGAGCTTGCCGTCGGCCGCCAGCCGCGACAATTTGGCGGGATCGAGGAAGCCCAGCGAGGCATTGGTCGGCGTTACCAGCCACCCGCCGTCCTCTAATTTGACGCTGATATTGCCCGAGGAGCCCGGCGTCAGCCCGCGCTCGAACAGCGAGCGGCCGAAGCGGCAGATGTCCTCGCGAAGCCTTGTTTCACTCATATCACTTCCTGCCATCTTCCCGTTTTTCGCCTTGTCTCATGCTTTGGCAGCGCGGCCAAGCCGTGATAGGCAAAGGCCAAAGCACCAAGAAACGAAGGAACCCCGGATGCCCGCCACAGATAAACCACCCGTCGCCGTGATCGGGCTCGGCTCGATGGGCTTTGGCATGGCGACGTCGCTCAAGCGCGCCGGCTTCGATGTCACCGGCTGCGATGTCACAGCCGACAGCGTCGCCCGCTTCGTCAAGGAGGGCGGCAAGGGGGCCAGGACGCCGGCGGAAGCGGCCAGGACCGCAGGCATCGTCGTCAGTGTGGTCGTCAACGCCGCGCAGACCGAAACGATCCTGTTCGGCAAGGACGGTGTCGCCGAGACGCTGGCCAGGGACGCGGTCTTCGTCTCGTCGGCGACCATGGACCCCGACGTCGCGCGCCGGCTCGCGAAGGACCTGGAAGCGACCGGCCGGCATTATCTGGATGCGCCGATCTCCGGCGGCGCGCAGCGCGCAGCCCAAGGCGAGCTCACCATTCTCGCCTCCGGCAGCGCGGCAGCGTTCGCCAAAGCGCGGCCGGCGCTGAACGCAATGGCGGCCAAGCTTTACGAGCTCGGCGATGCAGCAGGGCAGGGCGCCGCATTCAAGATGATCAACCAGCTTCTGGCCGGCGTGCATATCGCTGCCGCCTCTGAAGCGATTGCGTTCGCAGCCAGGCAGGGCCTCGACATCCGGAAGGTCTACGAGGTGATCACGGCGTCTGCCGGCAATTCCTGGATGTTCGAGAACCGCATGCCGCATGTGCTTGACGGCGACTACGCGCCGCGCAGCGCGGTCGAGATTTTTGTCAAAGACCTCGGCATCATCCAGGACATGGCGCGCAACGCGCGCTTTCCGGTGCCGGTCTCCGCCGCCGCGTTACAGATGTTTCTCGCCACCGCCGCCGCCGGCATGGGCCGCGACGATGACGCTTCGGTTGCGCGGATGTATGCGCGCATTACCGGCACCAGGCTGCCGGGCGAGTCCCACTAATCAGAAGACAAGAAGAGGACAGCGATGCCCCGTTTCGCCGCCAATCTCTCGATGATGTTTACCGAGGTGCCGTTTCTCGACCGCTTTGAAGCAGCCGCGAAAGCGGGCTTCACCGCAGTCGAATTCCTGTTTCCCTATGAGTTTCCGGCGAAGGAAATCGGCGCGCGCCTGCATGGCAATGGCCTCACGCAGGCGCTGTTCAACCTCCCGCCCGGTGATTGGGCCGCTGGCGAAAAAGGTTTTGCCGCGCTGCCGGCGCGTTTCGCCGATCTGCAGCAGAGCCTGCATACCGCGCTGCCTTACGCACAGGCGACCGGCGTGAAGCGCCTGCATCTGATGGCCGGCATTGCGGAGCGCAGCGACGCCAAGGCGGTGGAGCAGTTTTACAAATCTGTGGCATGGGCCGCGGAGTTTTTTGCGCCGCATGGCCTCGACGTCGTGATCGAGCCAATCAACCCGCGCAACGTGCCGGGCTATTTCCTGAACAATTTCATCTTCGCGCGCGATCTCATCAATGAACTGAAGATCCCGAATCTGAAGCTGCAATTCGACATCTATCACTGCCAGATCATCCATGGCGACGTCACCATGCATCTGCGCGACATGATGCCGATGATCGGCCACATCCAGATCGCCAGCATTCCCTCGCGCAATGAGCCCGATGGAGAGGAATTGAACTATCCCTTTATCTTCGCCGAGCTTGACCGCCTCGGCTACAAGGGCTCTGTCGGCTGCGAATATAACCCGCGCGGCAAGACTACCGATGGACTCGCCTGGTTCAAGCCCTATGCGGGAGTAAAGCCGTGACATTGAAACTCGGCTGCATCGCCGATGACTATACCGGCGCCTCCGACCTCGCCAACACGCTGACGCGCGCCGGCCTTCGCACCGTGCAGACGATCGGCGTGCCTGCAGACGATCTCGCGATGCCGGAGGTCGATGCCGTCGTGGTGTCGCTGAAAAGCCGGTCGATCGAGGCTGGCATTGCGGTCGAACGCTCGCGCGCGGCGGAGAAATGGCTGCGCGGCCGGGGCGCGGCGCATGTGCTGTTCAAGATCTGCTCGACCTTCGATTCCACCGACAAGGGCAATATCGGCCCGGTCATGGATGCACTGAAGGAGGACTCCGGCGACAGGATCGTGCTGGTGACGCCGGCCTTCCCGGAGACGGGTCGCACCGTCTACCAGGGCAATCTCTTTGTCGGCACAGTCCCGCTGAACGAGAGCCCGTTGAAGGACCATCCGCTCAACCCGATGCACGATTCCAACCTGGTGCGGGTGCTGGCGCGCCAGAGCAGAACGAAGGTCGGTCTGGTCGACCTCGCGACTGTCACGCGGGGGCCGGAGGCGGTGCACGCCAAACTGGCTGACCTCGCCGGCAAGGGCGTCGGCGCCGCCATCATCGATGCGGTGTTCGACCTCGATCTCGAAACCATCGGGGCGGTGGCCATCGGGCACCGCGTTTCGGTCGGCGCCTCAGGCATCGGGCTTGGGCTGGCGCGGGCGCTTGTGCGCGGCAAGGCTATGCCGTCGGACGCCAGCGCGGGCGGTGCCGTTGGCGGCCCGGCTGCCTGCCTTGCCGGGAGTTGCTCCCAGGCGACGCTTGGCCAGATCGCGAGAGCCGAGAAGATCATGCCGGTGCTGCATCTCGATCCCGACCAGATCATCAAGGGCAACGGGGAAGCAAAGCGCGCGCTGGCCTGGGCCCGCGAACGGCTCGGCAGCGGACCAGTGCTGATCGCCTCGAGTGCTGCACCGGACCAGGTTGCCGCCCTTCAGGCTCGTCACGGCCGCGATGCGGCGGGACACGCGATCGAGCAGGCGATGGCCGACATTGCCGAAGGCCTGGTGCAGTCCGGGGTGCATCGGCTGGTGGTCGCCGGTGGCGAGACGTCAGGCGCGGTGGTGGACCGCTTGCGGATTCCCGGTTTTCTCGTCGGCGCGGAGATTGCCGCCGGCGTGCCGGTGCTGCGCGCCGTCGGCGCGAAAGAGGGCAACATGCTGCTTGCCCTGAAATCGGGCAATTTCGGCGGGCCGGAGTTTTTCTCCGACGCCTTGAGCCTTATGCGCTAGGGCTTGTAGGGTGGGCAAAGCCAACGGGTCCGCGCGAAAGCGCGGCCCGATGACAGGCTCCGCGTGCCCTCCAACATCCAAAACTCGCGATAGAGGATTTTGGTGGGCACGGCGCTAACGCGCCTTTGCCCACCCTACGATTTTTTTGATTCTTATCCCACCCGCCACTGCGGGGTTCCGTCTTCGGCCATCATGATCTCGCCGAGAGAGCCGACCGGACTGCGGTCCATGTTGCAGAGACGCGCGAGCGTTTTCTCGTCGCTCGCGGGAATGCGACCCAGCGTTCGCCGTCCATCTTCCGTACGCAGCATGACGACGCCGTGCTCAATCTCGCCATTGTTGCGATAGATCACCGTGAAGGCCTCGACCTTGCCCTTGCCTTTTGCCTCGGTCACGAATTCCGGCACGGCGTGCTTGCTGCGATCGGCTTCCGACTGCACGGAGGTCGCTTGCGCGATCGCCTCGCGCGGCGCTTCGCGCGACAGCACCAGGCCATGATGCTTGGTGACGAAGCCGCCCTGGCCATAGAGCAGGCCGAGCTTTGCGCCATTGCGCATTGTCCGCACCATGGCGCAGGCCGCATGCGTCATGTACGTATTGAGCGGCGCACCAAAGAAGGTGAGCCCGCCGGTCACGGTAGGCCTGACGTCGGGGCCGAGTCCGAGCGTGCGCCGCGCCATCTTCGGCACGCAGGGAAAGCAGCTATAGAGCTCGATGGCATCGAACGTCTTGCCATCGCCGCCGACGAGGTTCATCACCGCGTTCAGCACCGCATTCTGCGGATGGCTCTCGTAAAACTGGTCGCGGAGCAAATAGTCGCGCGGCTCTTCCGCCGACGCACCACCGATAGGGTATACCAGCCGCTCCTCGGCTATGCCGGCCGCACGCGCTTTCGCAAGACTCGTCAGCAACACCGCCGCGCCCATGTTCACGGTGGGATTGGCGACCATCAGCTTGGTATAGGGCCAGGCGATCAGCCGGTTCTCTGGGCTGGGCGTCGTGATGTCATCCGAGGAGAAGCTTTTCTTCAGCCATGAGTTGGGATTTGCCGACGCGACGCCGGCATAAGCCGACCACAGCGCGCCGGATTCAGCGAGCGCCTCGCGCGGCGTCTGTCCCCAATGCGCCGAAGTCGCGGACTCATAGAGCGGATAGACCGTGATCGGGCGGAACACGCCGAGCTTTACCGCAAGGGGCTTCTGGAATGCCGCGCCGCGTTTCGGCTCCGGCACGTCATGCGCAAACGGCGTCCAGGGAGGGGTGACGTGTGCGCGCTCCGCCTTGGTCGCGGTCGATTGCGCTTCGGCACCGCAGACCGCGGCTACGCTGCATTCGCCGCGCGCGATGCGTTGGGCCGCTTCATGCAAATAGCGGATCGGGCTCTCGCCGCCGACCGGACCGTAATAGCAATGCGCCGGCTTGATGCCGAGGTGCTCGGCGAGCAGCTTTTCGGGATCGCGGTAGCGCCAGCTCAAGAAGTTGACCACGTCGAGCGAGCCGATCTCGCCGAGCAGTTTTGCACCGGAGTCGGCCTCGGCGCGCTTCAGCGCCTGTTCCAGCAAGACGAGAGGTTCGAGTCCTCGCGCAATTTCCTTGGGCCGGTCGACGATTTCGCCAACGCCAACGATGACGGGGATGCGGTCTTCGGGGATGGAAGATTTGCTATTTGCCATTTCTTCTTGTTGCTCTCACACATCTGCTTATCTGTCATTGCGAGATCCGTAGGGTGGGCAAAGGCGCGCTAGCGCCGTGCCCACCATTAGGCCTCTCGCGACAAAGCGGTGGGCAGGCTTCGCTTTGCCCACCCTACAAGTTCCGGATTTTCGCTTCGCTCGCACTGACGAAGTCACTCCGCGACCAGCGCGTTCATGTGCTCGATCGCCTCGATGAAATCTTCCTTGAACTCCTGCACCACGCTGCCCGCGGATTTCACGCTGTCGATCAGGCCGACGCCCTGGCCGACGAAGTAGCTCACGAGGTCGCGCGCTTTGGCGTTGCCTGCGGCCGCCGAACGGTCGATGGAGTTGAAGGCGTCGCGGCTGACGATCGATTGCAGCGGCATCGGGAGCGCGCCGGGGCTTTCGGGCGAGTGGTCCCAGGCATCGGTCCAGACCGAGCGCAACTGTCGTGCGGGCTTGCCGGTGCGGCCCTTCGAGCGCACTGCGTCGCGCGAGGAGGCTGCGATCATCTTCTCGCGGAAAATTTCGCTCGTCTCCGATTCCACGGTCGCAAGCCACACCGAGCCGGTCCACGCACCCGCAGCGCCCATCGCCATGCAGGCCGCCATCTGTCGTCCCGTCATGATGCCGCCGGCAGCGAGCACCGGCACGTCGCGGACCTTTTTGATCGCCTTGATCACCTCGGGCACCAGCACCATGGTCGATACCTCGCCGCAATGGCCGCCGGCCTCCGTGCCCTGCACGACCAGGATGTCGACTCCCGCCGCGACTTGGCGCAGCGCATGCTCCTTGGCGCCGACAAGCGCCGCCACCGGCACGCCATGCTTGCGGCCGCGATTGATCATCTCCTTCGGCGGCACGCCGAGCGCGTTTGCGATCAGTTTGATCGGATGGCGAAACGAGACGTCGAGCAATTGCAGCGCTGTCTCCGCGTCGAAGGGCTGCGGCTGATTGTCGGCGACGTTCCTGCTGGTCAGCTCGATATCGTACTTCTTCAGGAGATCGCGCGTGAAGTCGCGGTGCGCTTGCGGGACGCGCGCTTCCAGGCTCTTCCAGGTGACGTTCTTCTCGCCCGCTGTCGAGATGTTTTCGGGGATCAGCACATCGATGCCGTAGGGCTTGCCGTCGGCGTGGGCGTCGATCCACTTCAGTTCCTGCTCCAGCGTCTCCGGGGTATGCGCGGTCGCGCCGAATACACCAAAGCCGCCGGCCCGGCTCACCGCCGCCACCACGTCGCGGCAATGGCTGAAGGCGAACAGGGGAAACTCGATGCCCAGCATGTCGCAGATCGGCGATTTCATGGATCTCTCTCCCCGGGGAAGATTTTTCTGATCTTGCTTGAGTGAGCGAAACGCCGGTCGCGCGGGCGTGTCAAGTCTGGCAGGCGCTTTCCGCTTCGCAGAATATCTCCGCTGCGGTTTTGGCACTTGTGCTTTGGCGCTGCGGAGAGAATGCTTGCACGCAAATCGTCGATAGGAAATTCGGAAAGAGCCAAGCCAAATGACTGATGCCCCCGTCACCGAAAAGCCCGACTACGAACCGCCGAAGGTGTGGACCTGGAACAAGGAAAGCGGCGGCCGCTTTGCGTCCATCAACCGGCCGATCGCAGGTCCCACCCATGACAAGGAGCTGCCGGTCGGCAAGCATCCGCTGCAGCTCTATTCGCTGGCGACGCCGAACGGTGTCAAGGTCACGGTGATGCTGGAAGAACTGCTGGCGCTTGGCCACAAGGGCGCAGAGTATGACGCCTGGCTGATCCGCATCGATGGCAACCAGTTCGGTAGCGGCTTTGTCGCGGTCAATCCGAATTCGAAAATCCCGGCGCTGATGGATCGCTCCGGCCCCGAGCCGATCCGCGTATTCGAGTCCGGCTCGATCCTGTTCTACCTCGCCGAGAAATTCGGCGCGTTCCTGCCAAAAAACGCAAAGACCAGGGCGGAATGCATGTCCTGGCTGTTCTGGCAGATGGGCGCAGCACCCTATCTCGGTGGCGGTTTTGGCCACTTCTACGCCTATGCGCCGACCAAGATCGAATACGCGATCGATCGCTTCACCATGGAGGTGAAGCGCCAGCTCGACGTGCTCGACCGCAGGCTCTCCGACAATGAATATCTCGCGGGCAGCGTCTACACGATCGCCGATATGGCCGTCTGGCCCTGGTATGGCGCGCTGTCGAAGGGACTGCTCTATGGCGGCGGCGAATTCCTGTCGGTGCAGGACTACAAGAACGTGCAGCGCTGGACCGACCAGATCGCCAAGCGCCCCGCGGTGCGGCGCGGGCGGATGGTCAACCGCGTCTCCGGTGATCCCGCAAGCCAGTTGCATGAGCGCCACGACGCCAGCGATTTCGAGACGAAAACGCAGGACAAGATCGGAGAACCAGCCAAGACGTAGGCCGGCGCGAGACCGGGCAGGGAGGAGTCTTGATGAGTTTTTACGAGAAAGGCCCCGTTCGCATCCACTATGAGGAAGCCGGCGCCGGCTTTCCGCTCTTGGTGATCGCCGGCGGCGGGTTGAACTCGACCATTGCCGGGCTCTCCGGGCCGTTATCGCCTTACAATCCGATCACGGAGCTCAAGAGCGAGTATCGTGTCATCGCCGCCGACCTCCGCAACGCCAATGCCGGCCAGTCCTCAGGCCCGCTCGAGATCGACCGCCCCTGGGACTCCTATACCGACGACCATCTCGGCCTGATGGATCATCTCGGCATCGACAAGTTCATGGCGCACGGCTTCTGCATCGGCGGGCCGTTTATCTGGAATCTGTTGAAGCGCGCACCCGATCGCATCGTCGCAGCCGTGCTGGCGCAGCCGAGCGGCTCGCGGCCGGAGATGCCCGATCTGTTCTACGACAACAACATGAAGGGCTGGGCGCCGGAGCTGGTCAAGCGGCGTCCGGACATCACCATGGCGCAGGTCGACCAATTCCTCACCAGGATGTACCGCAGCAATCCCGATTTCGTCTTCACGGTGACGCGCGACTTCGTGCGCCAATGCCGGACGCCGGTCCTGATCCTGCCGGACGATGTCCCCGCGCATCCCTACGCGGTCGCCATGGAAACGGCGATGCTGGCGCCGAAGGCGGAGGTCAGCCTATTCCCCTGGAAGGAGCCGAAGGAGCGCGTCCCGCTCGCGGTGCGCCAGGTCCGCTCCTTCCTGCGCGCGCACCGGCCGGCGGTGGCGTAGATCTCCGTCGTCATTCCGGGATGCGTGCGCCAGCACGCAGGCCCGGAATCCATAATCCCAGGCCGATGGTTATGGATTCCGGGCTCGCGGCTTCGCCGCGCCCCGGAATGACGAGAGGTTTGTGACTGTGTCAGCTGATCGCCCGCGCCCCCTCGGCCGCCGGAAACACCACGCGGTCGTCGGTGCGGCAATAGCGGTCGGCAAACATGCGCCCCATCGGGTGGTAGCGCTCCATATGCACGCGCATGGCTTCGTCATCCCATAATTCGTCGCGAATGTAGAAGTTGATGCCTTCGCCCATGATGAGGACGCGGTCGCCGTTGACGTCGATCTCCTTCCAGGTCCTGCACTCCATCGACCAGGGCGCGTCGGCAAGCCGCGGGGCGGCGACCTTGGAGGAGGGGGCAAGCTTCAAGCCGAGATAGTGGGGCTCTCCGATCTCCGGCGGGAAGTCGCCACTGCTCTCATGCATGGCGCGCGCCAGAGGCTCGTCGGCGATGTTGACCACGAACTCGCCCGTGCGCTGGATGTTGGCAAGCGTATCCTTCATCCGCCCGTCCGGCCGCTTGTTGACGGCGAACATGCAGAGCGGCGGGTCCTCGCAGAAGACGTTGAAGAACGAAAAGGGCGCGGCATTGACCACGCCCGTCGGCCCGACCGAAGTCACCCACGCGATCGGGCGCGGCAGGACAAAGGAGGTTAACACCTTGTAACGTTCGCGCTGGGAGAGATCGGCGGCGGTGTATTCCATGATGCATTTCCCCAAGCCCCAGAGGCACCCTTGCCGCGCTTGCGCCGCAGGCCCGCGCCTCTCTTATCGGAGGCGCGTTCGCAAGAGATGCGCCAGCGTCGAACAGGCACAAAATCGCATCAACAGCTTTATACCCACAAGAGCGAAGACAGGTGTCCGTTGGCAATGCCGTCATGCAAATCTGCTTCATTTTCCAGCCATGAGATCAAAGGGGCGGGTAGGTCCGGGCACCGGCGAGGTTAAATCCATGAAGCGAGCCGTCATCTTGATGAACCGGTCCGCCCATTGGTGGCAGTGGGTCCGACACTTCGGCGATTTCGTCACGATCCCGCTGGCAATCCTGACGTTCGCGGGCCTTGCCGGCCTGTCGCGCCTCTATCTGGTGGTGGTGGGCTTGCTGGCCTGGACGCTGGTGGAATACCTCATGCACCGCTTTGTCTTTCACCACTTCCCACTGGCCCGGCACCTTCATCAGCTTCACCATGACCATCCGGCCGATCCTGACTCGGAGCGATCAAGCCTGAGTACGCCTTTAGTTGTGGCGCCCTTTGCATTGCTGTCGCTTGGCATCGCTGGCGTAGAGGATGGGTCGGCGATTCTTGCAGGACTGCTCGCAGGCTACCTGATTTTCATCGCGGTCCACCATGCTGTGCACCGCTGGCCGGTCAATCCGAGATCTCCGCTCTACTCAATAAAGCTCCGGCATCTCGTCCATCACCATCTTGAAGATTGCAATTTTGGCGTGACCACGGGCTTCTGGGACGTCATCTGTCGCTCCAGCGCAGGGGCGGTCGCAAAACGCCGGCTCCGATCTCGCCGATCTCTGGCGGGACGTCGCCGCCGGCCTCGCACATCGTATGAACCCGCTGGGTCGCATCGCCAGGGTGAGGAACGTACGGCTCCGCCCGCGTGTTAACACTCCGATTTCGGCCGCTGGCTTCCCAACAAAGTGGTTTGATCCGCGCCGGGTTGGCGCTAGCCTGACCCTTCGTCCGGAATCGGAGATCATGGGAAGCTTGGTTTTGCTCGACCTGATGGGTGGTGTCGCGCTGCTGTTGTGGGGCCTGCACATGGTCCACAGCGGCATCCTGCGCGCGTTCGGCCCGGATTTGCGGCGATTCTTGTCGAAGGCGCTGAACGACCGCTTCACGGCGTTTGCCGCGGGCCTCGGCCTCACCGCGCTGCTCCAGAGCAGCACGGCGACGGCTCTGATCACGAGCTCGTTTGCCGCCGAAGGCCTGGTCGGCCTCGTTCCGGCGCTCGCGATCATGCTGGGCGCCAATGTCGGCACCACCCTGATCGTGCAGGTGCTGTCGTTCAACATCACGGCGGTGGCGCCGGTATTCTTCATCGTCGGCCTGCTCGGCTTTCGCGCCGGTCCGCGCTCGCGCATCAAGGACGTCGGCCGCGTGTTTATCGGCCTCGGCCTGATGCTGCTGTCGCTCCATATCCTGCTTGATACGCTGGCGCCGGCGGAGAACGCGCCGACCGTTCGCGTGCTGCTTGATGCCGTCACCGGCGATCCCGTGCTGTGCATCCTGATCGGCGCCGCCGTCACCTGGGCCGCGCACTCCAGCGTCGCTACCGTGCTCCTGATCATGTCGCTCGCCTACGCCCATTTCGTCACGCCCACGGCTGCGCTGGAGCTGGTCCTCGGCGCCAATCTCGGGAGCGCGATCAACCCGCTGATCGAGGGCGCCAGGCGCGATAATCCCGCAAGCTACCGGCTCCCGCTCGGTAACCTGATCAACCGGATCGTTGGCATCGCTTTGGTCCTGCCGTTCCTGCGCCTATTCGCGGAGCATCTGGAGGCCTGGCAGCCCGATCTCGCCAAGCTCACCGCCACCTTTCACATCGCCTTCAACCTCGTGACGGCTGTCCTCTTCATTGGCGTGCTCGACGCGCTGGCAAGATTCCTGACCTGGTTGCTGCCGGACCGCGTCAAAGACACCGATCCGGCGCGACCCCGCTATCTCGACGAGACCGCGCTGGAGACGCCTTCGCTCGCGCTTGCGGACGCCGCCCGCGAGACGCTGCGGATGGGCGACATGGTCGAGACGATGTTGCGCAATGTCATGACTGCGATGATGACCAACGACCGCGCGTTGGTCGGCCAGGTGTCGCGCGCCGACAATGTGGTCGATCGGATCGATGAAGCGGTCAGGCTCTATCTTACCAAGCTCACTCGTGGCAGCCTGGACGAGCGCGAGGGCAGGCGCGCGATGGAGATCATCGCCTTTGCCAGCAATCTCGAACATATCGGCGATATCGTCGACAAGAACCTGAGCGAGCTCGCGACGAAGAAGATCAAGCGGCGTTTCCAGTTCTCCCAGGAGGGGGCCGATGAGCTATCCGCCTTCCACCGCCGGATCATGGATTCGCTCCGGATGGCGTTCGGCATCTTCATGTCGGGCGACGTCGACGAAGCGCGCCGGCTGCTCAACGACAAGGCCGCGCTCCGCAACGCGGAGCTCGCCGCGACCGAGCGGCATCTGGAGCGCCTGCGCGAAGGACGGCCGGAAAGCCTGGAGACCACCTCGCTGCACCTCGACGTCCTGCGCGACCTCAAGCGCATCCACAGCCATATCTGTTCGGTGGCCTATCCCGTACTGGAGGCCGCTGGACAGCTCGAGGCCTACCGTCGCGAAAGAAGTGAGCCCGCAGCGACTGCCGCGTCCATCACCCATCCCGTTTCGCGATAATCACCCCTTCGGGAACAGCTTGTCCCTGATGTAGCGCGAGGTCGCGGTCAGGCGGACGCCGCGCGGCTTGCGCCAGTCGGCGCGATCGATCTCGCGCTTGTCGCCGATCGCCAGCCGCCCGGAGGCCTTCTTGGCGATGAAAATGGCGTCGCTCATCCTGCGGCCGGAGTGGCGATTCTTGGCCTTGACTTCCTTCCACAGGCGAAGCCGGCCGAGCTTCAGTTTCGGCAGCTCTTCCTTGATCTCGCGCTTGAGACAAGCCTTGTCGTTTTCCTTTTGGCGCTTGCGGCCACCTGGAAACATCCAGCGACCGTCACGCCGCCGTCTCACCAGCAGGACTCGTCCCCGCTTTGCCGCCACGAGCTTGGATGACTTCGCCATTTTCTGTCGGGCACCGCCTTTTACCAAGAATCGCCGCGATTTTAGCGGGCTTTGGCCCAAACACCAAGATCACCAGGGTGAGCCGGTAATCCTACGGAGCCCGGCGCGGCGCCGTCGAGGGGTCTCAGCGCCTTCCTCCACGGTGCGGCAAAGGGCTTCGAGGGGACGACTTTGAGCTAGAATGCCGTGTACCCGCCGTCGATCACGAAGCAGTCCGCCGTATGGTACGACGAGGCCTTGCTCATCAGATAGACCGCGATGCCGCCGAAATCAGAGGGCTCCCCGAAGCGGCGCACCGGGATGCGCGGCATCACCGCGCCGACAAACTTGTCGTCGGCGAGCACGCGGGCGGTCATGTCGCTCTTGATCCAGCCGGGCAGGATCGCATTCGCGGTGACGCCGTAGCGTGCCAGTTCAACGGCGAGCGCCCGGCACAGCGCGTTGATGGCGGCCTTGGTGCCGGCATAGTGCTCGTTCCGCGCGGTGCCAAACAGCGAAGCAAGGCTTGAGGTCGCAACCAGCCGGCCGAAGGCGTCGCCTCCTTGCGCGCGCTCGGTCATGTGGCGAGCCGCGGCCTGGAACACATGGAACACGCCGTCGAGATTGGTCGCGAACATTTTGCGCCATTCTTCCTCGCTGCGCTCGATGAACGGCTTCCGTCCGCCGCCGCTAATGCCGGCGTTGGCAAAGCAGCCGTCGACGCGGCCGAACGCATCGAGCACAGCCTTCATCGCCTCCTTCACGGAAGCGGGATCGGCGACATCGCAGATGCGGGTGTCGACCTTGCCAGGTCCCTGGGCCATGGTCGCGGCGGCCGCCTTGTTCTTCTCGGCGTTGCGGCCCCAGATCGAGACGTTGCAGCCACTCAACGCAAGTGCCTGTGCGATTCCGAGGCCAATACCGCCGTTACCGCCGGTGATCACGGCCACGCGGCCCGAAAGGTCGAAGATGCTCATGGGTTTCTCCCTGGGACGTGCGTTGCCATGTTTGTATGACGCACGTCAGATAGCTTTCCCAAGCATGGACAAGCGCGTCTCAAAAATCAAATATGCGGCCCATGTCCATGTGATTTACCGCGGCACGGACTACGAGAAGCCGCTTGTGGAAAGAGGAAACGATGCAATTCAGGCACTGCACGCTCGACTTTGACGGACCGGTCGCGGTCCTCAAGCTGGATCACCAGGAGGTCATGAACGCGGTCTCGATGGACATGCTCGCCGGCCTTGGTGAAGCGCTCGACGAGATCGAGGACCGCAAGGCCGAGGTGCGCGGTCTGGTCCTGACCGGCGCGGGGCGCGCCTTCTGCACCGGCGCCAATCTGCAGGGCCGCAATCAGCCGCAGAAGGCGGGCCGCAGCAATGCCGGTCAATCGCTCGAGACCGGCTTCCATCCGTTCCTGCGGCGCGTCCGCAACCTGCATTGTCCACTGGTGACTGCGGTGAATGGACCTGCGGCGGGCGCGGGCATGAGCTTTGCGCTGCTCGGTGACATGATCCTCGCCGCGCGCTCGGCCTATTTCCTGCAAGCCTTCCGCCGCATCGGCCTCGTGCCCGATTGCGGCTCGACCTGGCTGTTGCCGCGCCTCGTCGGCAAGGCGCGCTCGATCGAGCTGTCGCTGATGGGCGAGCGGCTGCCGGCCGAGAAGGCGCTGGAATGGGGGCTCATCAACCGCGTCCATGATGACGCCGAGCTGATGAAAGAGGCGATGAAGCTCGCGCATGAGCTGGCCAACGGCCCAACCGTGGCGCTGTCGCTGATCCGGCAGCTCTATTGGGACAGCCCGGAAAACTCCTTTGAGGATCAACTCAACCTCGAAGCCAGGTCGCAACGCATGGCCGGTGCGACCGAGGACTTCAGGGAGGGCGTCACCGCGTTCCTGGAGAAGCGGCCGGCCAAGTTCAAGGGAAAATGATCGAGCAAGCGCTTCACCGCTGCGTCGCCTCCTTCTATCCCGGCGCGACCGGTGTCGCCGGCGCTGCAAAGCTTTCGGGCGGCGCAAGCCAGGAAACCTGGTCGTTCGACATCGTCCACGCCGGCGGCACCTTCGGCGCGATCCTGCGCCGTTCGCCCAAGGGCTACGGCGCGGCGCCGACGCGCGCGGCGGGGTTGGGCGCCGAAGCCCGGCTGATGCAGCTTGCGCATGAGGCCGGCCTGCCATCGCCAAAGGTGATGCATGTGCTGAGGCCCGAGGATGATCTCGGCACCGGCTTCATCATGGCGCGCGTGGAAGGAGAGACCATCGCGCGCAAGATCCTGCGCGACGAGCAGTTCGCGAAAGCGCGGCCGATCCTGGCGCGCCAGCTCGGCAAGGTCGCGGCTGGCATCCATGGTCTGCCGCGCGAAAAGCTCCCCGCGCTGCGCGAGATGTCGGCGACCAGGGAGATCGCCGAGATCGGGCGCGAATATCGCAGCTTCAACTGGCCGCGTCCGGTGTTCGAGCTGGCGCTGCGCTGGCTCTCTGACCACGACCCCGGGCCGTCGACCGAGGTGACGCTGGTGCATGGCGATTTCCGCCACGGCAATCTCATCATCGGGCCCGACGGCGTGCGCGCGGTGCTCGACTGGGAGCTCGCGCATCTCGGCGATCCCATGGAGGACCTCGGCTGGGTCTGTGTCAACTCCTGGCGGTTTGGCGAGATCGACAAGCCGGTCGGCGGCTTCGGTTCGCGCGAGGAACTATTCGCGGGCTACGCGGAAGGCGGCCGGCGCGTCGAGCCGGCTCGTATAAAATTCTGGGAAGTGATGGGCACGCTGCGCTGGGGCGTGATGTGCTGCGGCATGATGCAGCGCTTTCGTCTCGGTCCCGATCACTCCATGGAGCGCGCGATGATCGGTCGGCGCGCGTCGGAGACCGAGATCGATTTGCTGAGGCTTTTGGCTCCGCGGGCATGACCCCCGGATAAGGGTCATGCCCAATGAGATGAGGAGATGGAGATGCAGGACGAACCGACGCCGATCGAGCTCACCAGGTCCGTCGCGGATTTCCTCCGTAACGACATCACGCCGATGATTTCGGGCCACAACGCCTTCAAGCTCCGCGTCGCCATCAACATTTTGGACTTGGTAACGCGGCAATTGACGCTTGCCGAGGCCAGCGACGCCGCGGAAGCGCAACGGCTGACGACGCTGTTGGGCTCGGAGGCCTCGCTGATCGAGCAGAACCGCGCACTCGCCGAAGCGATCGCAAGCGGCGAGGTCGATCTATCGACGCCGGGGCTGTCGGACCATCTCTGGCAGACCACGCTCGCCAAGCTCGCGGTCGATCAGCCGAATTACGCGTCGTACAAGAGGGAGTTGGAGAGGGGCAAGGATGGCGCCTAATCCTCCGTCGTCATTGCGAGCGAAGCGAAGCAATCCAGAATCTGCCCGCGGAGGCGGTGTGGATTGCTTCGTCGCTAGCGCTCCTCGCAATGACGGCGCACTATCTCCCCAGCCACTTCGGCGCGCGCTTCTCGGAAAAGGCCTTCGGGCCCTCGACATAATCCTGCGAGGCCGCCATCGCTTTCACTGCCGGGTACTCGCGCTGGTCGGTCATCGCCTTCTCCAGCGAGACCTCCATGCCCATCCGGATCGCCTGCTTGGAGGCGCGGATCGACATTGGCGAGTTCTTGCAGATGGTTTCCGCCCAGCGCTCGGCAGCGGCAAGCGCTTCGCCTGCCGGCACCACCTCGTTGACGAAGCCGAGCTCAAGGCCTTCCTTGGCGGAGACGTGACGGGCGGTGAGGATCATGCCCATGGCGCGCTTCAGCCCGATCTGCCGCGGCAGCCGCTGCAGACCGCCCGCAAGCGCGGCGAGGCCGACGCGCGGCTCGGGCAGGGCGAAGGTTGCGTTTTCCGAGGCGATGATGAGGTCGCAGGCGAGCGCGATCTCGAAGCCGCCGCCCATCGCAACGCCATTGACGGCGGCGATGATCGGCTTGTCGCAATCGAAGCGCGCAGTGAGGCCGGCGAAGCCGCCCTTGTCCCAGCCGCGCTTGCCGCCCGCCGCCTGCCACTTCAGATCATTGCCGGCGCAGAACGCCTTGTCGCCGGCGCCGGTGACGATCGCAACCCATTGCTCGGGATCGGCGGAGAAATCGTCAAAGACCTTGTTGAGCTCGAAATGCGCGTCGATATGCAGCGCGTTGTAGACTTCAGGCCGCGCCAGCGTCACGATCGTGATCCGTCCCTTGCGCGTGACTTTCGAAAATTTCAGCTCCATCGTTCCTCCCAAACATTTTTCTGTGGCGCGGAATGGCCGATCCTGGCCGCAACGCCCGGCTTCGCATCATCCAATTACGCAAGCGGAGCCCGCGCCACAAGCCGCCTTCGCCTGGTTGACTTGATTTCTTCTCACCCTCATCGATCGCCACAACGATAAGCAAAGCGAAGGGAGCAGAGCCTTGGATTTCAACCTGCCAGCCGACCTGATCGCCTATCTCGACGAGCTCGACCGCTTCATCGCGCGCGAGATCAAGCCGCTCGAGGAAGCCGACGACAACATCCGCTTCTTCGACCATCGCCGCGAATGGGCGCGCACCGATTTCGAGAATGGCGGCCTGCCGCGGCCTGAATGGGAAGCGCTGCTGCGCAAGGTGAAAGACCGCGCCGATGCCGCCGGCCATTTGCGCTTTGCGATTCCGAAGCGCTATGGCGGCAAGGACGGCTCCAACCTCTGGATGGCCGTGATCCGCGAGCATTTTGCCTCGAAAGGCCTCGGCCTGCACAATGACCTGCAGAACGAGCATTCGATCGTCGGCAATCTTCCGATCGTGACGATGCTCGACCGCTACGGCAGCGATGCGCAGAAGGCGATGATCGACGGCTCGATATCAGGCAAATACCGCGTTACCTTCGGCCTGACCGAGCCCGAGCACGGCTCGGACGCCACCCACATGGAGACCAAAGCCCAGCCCGCAACGCGCGACAACGTCAAGGGCTGGCTCATCAATGGCGAGAAGATGTGGACGACCGGCATGCACGTCGCGACGCACTGCGCGTTGTTCGCGCGCACGTCAGGCAATGACGGCGACGCGCGCGGCATTACCTGCTTCCTCGTGCCGGCGAAGAGCGCTGGCGTGAAGGTCGAGCAATATATGTGGACCTTCAACATGCCGACCGATCATCCGCGCGTCAGCTTCACAGACGTGTTCGTGCCGGAGAACGCCCTGTTCGGCGAGATCGGCAAGGGGCTGTCGCTGGCGCAATGCTTTGTGCATGAGAACCGCATCCGCCAGGCCGCGAGTTCGCTCGGGGCTGCGGTCTATTGCATCAACGAGAGCGTGAAATATGCGCGAGAGCGCAAGCCGTTCGGCAAGGCGCTCTCGGAGAACCAGGCGATCCAGTGGCCGTTGGTGGAGCTCGCGACCCAGGCCGAGATGTTGCGGCTTTTGATCCGCAAGACGGCGTGGGAGATGGACCAGCTCACGCAGGCGCAAGTCGAGCACACGCTGTCGGACAAGGTGTCCATGTGCAACTACTGGGCCAATCGCCTCTGCTGCGAGGCCGCCGACCGCGCCATGCAGGTGCATGGCGGAATGGGCTACTCGCGCCACAAGCCGTTCGAGCACATCTATCGCCACCATCGCCGCTACCGTATCACCGAAGGCAGCGAGGAGATCCAGAAGCGCAAGGTCGCCGGTTTCCTGTTCGGCTACATGGGCGCGGGAAAGCATTAGGGAGAAGCCTATGGAAGGCGGCTGTACGTGCGGCAATATTCGTTTTCGCCTGACCGGCAGGCCGCTGATCGTCCACGCCTGCCACTGCACCTGGTGTCAGCGCGAAACCGGCACGGCGCATGCGCTGAACGCGGTTTACGAGGCCGACCGTGTCGAGCATCTCAAGGCCGAGCCGGAAATGATCCTGACGCCCTCCGCGAGCGGCAAGGGCCAGCGCATCGCGCGCTGCCCGGTCTGCAAGATCGCGATCTGGAGCAACTATGCCGGAGCCGGAGAAGCGACGCGGTTCGTGCGCGTCGGCACGATGGATGACCCAAGCCAGTGCCCGCCGGACATCCATATCTTCACGTCATCCAGGCAGCCGTGGGTGACGTTCGGCCCGAACGAGAGGGTGGTGCCTGAGTTCTATAATCTGAACGACGTCTGGTCGGACGAGGCCAAGGAGCGCCGCCGCATCATGCGCGAGCGCGCGAAGAAATAAATAGCACGCTCGCTTGCAAGACCAATGAGCCGCATCGCCGCCGCATATCTTGCGCGGCGGCGACGCGAGCCCGTGGTGCGCTGATCCGCCGTCAGGCGTGATGCCACATCAACTCGAACTGGTGGTGGCCATGGCCGGGGCCACTATTGTTCACGGCAAAGTTCCAGAAGCTCGGGACCGGACGGCCGCCATCATGGTGGGAATGGCCGCTGTTGTGGTGGCAGGGATCGCCTTGGCCACCCTGGTTGCCGTCATCATCACCGCCGCCCGAAGCAATCTGGCCGCCACCCTGGCCTTGGCCGCCGTTGCCCTGACCGTTTCCGCCCTGGCCGCCACCTTGTCCGCCACCCGATGCGGGCGCCCCTGAGGCCGTGGGACCAACCGGGATCGTGCCATGCGCGACACCCGCGACCGAGGTTGCACCCGCAACCGTCGTCGAGGTGCCGACAAAGCTTCCGCCACCGAGCGGGATGTTGTTGCCGGAAACGTCATTGGCGTCGGCGACAAAGCCCTGGCCGGCGGCCTGGATCTGCGCCTGGTCGGCTGCGAGCGCAGCCCCGGTATCGCCGTTCAGGATGCCCTGCAGGCCGTGGACCGCATTGTTGGTGTCGGCGAGCAGCGTGCCGCCGAGCAGCTCGTTGTCAAAGCGCGCGCCAAAAATGCCGCCCTGGCTGTGATCGAATGCCGCGCCGAACTTTTGATAGTTCTGGATCTCGGTGATGAGAGCCTGCAGCTCGCCGGGCGTGGTGTTGTTGCCGGCGGCAACGTTATCAAGCTGATTGTTGATGACGTTACCCTCGGCGATGAACTTGGCCCAGAAGTCGGTCTGCGCCTGATTGTCCTGGTAGTGCGTGATCGTGCCCTCGAGATAGGACGGCATTTCGGCAAAGCCGCCGACCGTTCCCGGATTGCCGTTGCCGCCCGCGGCCGTGTTCAGTGTCGCATCGCCCTGTACGATGTCGATGATGTCGAGCAGGTTGTCGTTGGTCGACCTGGCGGCAATGTTGGGATTGGTCGCGTAATCTTTGTCGAAACTATTGATCTGCAAGTTGATCTGGTCGAGCACTGTATCAAGGTGAATGGTAGTCAGCGCAGCGTCGGTGGGATTGAGACCCTGCTCGATTTGTGCAAGCGCGGTCGGGTTGTTGACCAGGCTGGTCAGGCCCGCCGCGACCGCCTTCATGTCGGTGTCGAACTGGCCGATATTGGTGTGGTTGAGCCCGCCGACGGCGAGATCGGCCGCTGCATTGAATACCGAGCCGATCTGCGCGAGCGTAGCGTTCGGGCCGGATGCCGCCGCCAGGGAAGCTGCATCATCCGCGCCGGTCGGCAGCGCCTCGAATCCGACATTGTTGGCGCCGGTTCCGGTTGCATAGGAAACGCCGGCTAGCGCCGTCGCAAGCGTGCTATCGCCATTGATCTCGTTGAGGATCGAGGTCTGCGTGGTATGGATCAGCTCCTGGTTCATCGCCGCATTGGCGCCGTGCCCAACCGAATGGTTGGCTTCCGTCAGCAGCGTCTGCAATTGGCCCTGGACCTGGGAAAGCACGGCGGTGTCGTTGGCCGATAGCGCATAAGCCGTGCCGCCGACGGTGGTGCCACCGGGATTGGCGAGAACGGCGTTGACGTCGTCGAGCACGGCCGTGATGTCGGTCGTGTACATGCCGAGATAGGCGATCTGGTTGTTGCTGTCGGCGGGCGTGCTCCACAATCCGCCGTCGAGTAAACGTGTCGCATCGTTGAATACGGCGCCCGCTTGCGCGAGATCGGTCGTGGTCGAGAGCGCGTCGTCGCGTACGGTTGTTACTGCCATTTACTTTGCCTCCGACTGAAGAACGTACCGCGCTCCGAGGCCGAATCATCTCATTTGAGGGTGTCGCAACTGTGTCTGCACTTGGGCCCGGCCATAATATGAATGCGGCAACTCGCGGGTCGGGCGGAATACCTTCATGGCTCGACGAATGCGCGCCGCATTTGCTCGGCGATCGGCTTGAACACATAGCTCGCCATGGTGCGGCTGCCGGTTTGCATGAACACTTCCGCCGGCATGCCGGGGACGAGCTGCTGGCCGGCGAGCCGGCGCCGCTCGTCTTCGGGAAGAGTAACGCGGACGGTGAAAAAAGACGTGTTGGTCTGCTGATCGTGGCTGGTGTCGGCCGATACGTAAGACACGGTGCCGGTGAGCTGCGGTGTCGTGCGCTGGTTGAAGGCGGAGAAACGCACGAATGCCTTCTGCCCGGCGTGTACATGGTCGATGTCCTGCGGTGGCAGCCGCGCCTCGACCTGCAGGTCATCGCTATCGGGAACGATTTCCATGATCGTCTCTCCAGCCTTGATGACGCCGCCGATGGTGTGGGCGGCGAGCTGAAGGATCACGCCGGAGGTTGGCGCGCGAATTTCGATGCGGTCGAGCTGGTCGCGCGCGGCGACGCTGCGCTCCACGAGCTCGGCTTCCTTCGCCTCGGCATCGCCGAGATCCTTGACGACTTCGGTGCGGAAATCCTGATCGATCCGAACGATCTGGAGCTGGGCCTCGCCGATCTTGGATTTGGTCTCGGCGATGGAGGCCGTGAGCTGCCCGCGTTCGCCGTCGATGCGAGCGGCTTCGCGCTGCAGCGTGGTGAGGCGGGTGATCGGCACCAGGCGCTTGTCATAGAGGTCCTGCACGCCGGCGAGTTCTCCCTGGATCAGCTCAAACTGCTTGGCCCTGGAATCGACCTGCACCTGGAGCCCGGAGATCTCCTGTGTGAGCTGCCCGACCTTGCTCTGCAGCAGATCCTTCTGGCTGTGCCGCGCGCTGGAGCGGGCCTTGAACAGCGACTCTTCCGACGCGAGCAGGCTTTTGACGGTCTCGTCGCCTGCGCGAGAGGAAAGTTCCGGCGGAATCTCGATCTGGGCACGATCATCGCGCTCGGCGGTGAGGCGTGCAATCTTGGCGCGCATCTCGTCGAGCTGCTTGTTCACCATCTCCAGGCTCGCCTGTGCCTGCGTTGCATCGAGCCGGACCAACAGATCACCGGCCTTTACGTGGCTGCCGTTCTGCACCGCGATTTCCGCAACAACCCCGCCGGTCGGATGCTGGATCGTCTTGACGTTGGACTGAACAACGAGGTTGCCGGGCACGACCACGGCGCCCGCAAGCGGCATCAAGAAGAACCAGCCGCCGCCGAGCACGCCCGCGACAAGGAGAATGCGAAGCCCGGTACGCAATTCGCGCTCGTAGGACCAGCTTGCCTTGACCGTCAGGCTGCCGTCGGCCGGGGGTGCTTCGCCATTGCTGTTGACGATGAAATTGACTCCCGCCATGACGCCGCTGCGGCAGGTTTCCACCAGCTTCGCGACCGCGGTCCCGGGTTTTGCCGGGCGCGGCTGAGCGGAATCGGGACTCTCCAGGCCGATCGACGGACCAAGGTCGAACGGCCCGGCAATTTCCGGCGCGAGCTTGGTCAGGTCCATCGCGAGCAGATTATCGGGAGCGATCGTCGGGCTCGCGCGGCGCGGCGGTGGCCGCTCAATATCGAGCGGTGGGGGGTTGCGCCGCTCTGCAGGCTCCGCCGGCGCCTTCAGTCCGAATTGCTGGAGACAGACGTCGATGACCTTTCCCACGCGGCTCTTTCGCCGCCGCTTCGGCGGTGGTGCGCGCCGGCGCTTCGGCTGCTCCGCGCCGCGGCGTTTCGGCGCACGAGGTTTGCGGGCATCGGTGTTCTCGGCCTCGAAAGCCTGCCAAAGGCGCTGGAGCTCCAGAATGAGCGCTGCGCCCTGCGGCCCGAATTCGTTCGCACGTGGATCGTCGCGCCAGTGCCCTCTTGTATCCTTGCCTTCTTCGACAACCCTCGTCACGACAGTCTCTCCGCGACCACGGCGCGCCGCGGTGTCTTGTTGGTGGATACTTGCGCTTGTGGCGCGGCCGGCGGGCGTCCCGCATGGACTCGCGCGAATACTTCCTGGCTCGGGCCGAACGCGATCGCCTTGCCGTCATACAGCACGAGCGCCATATCGAGCGCCGCCAACGCGTTGGGCCGATGCGAGATCACAATGACGATGCTGCCGGCGCGGCGCAGGAGCTGGATGGCGCGGCCAAGCGCGTTCTCGCCTTCGGCATCGAGATTGGCATTAGGCTCGTCGAGCACCACGAGGAAGGGATCGCCGTAAACGGCACGCGCGAGCCCTACGCGCTGGCGCTGGCCGGCGGAGAGCGCCGCGCCGCCCTGGCCGATCCGCGTCGAATATCCCTCCGGCAGCCCTAGGATGACATCATGGACGCCGGCGATCCTTGCCGCCTTGAGAATCGCTTCCGACGTCGCGCCGGGGTCGAAGCGACTGATGTTCTCCGCAACGGTGCCGTCGAACAGCGCCACATCCTGCGGCAGATAGCCGATATGACGCCCGAGGTCCTCATTGCGCCATTGGTCGATCGCCGCGCCGTCGAGCCGGACCACGCCGTGCTGCGCCGGCCAGACGCCGACAAGGGCTTTCGACAAGGAGGTCTTGCCCGAGGCGCTGGCCCCCAGCAACGCGAGCCCCATGCCGGCCTTCAGTGCAAAGGAGACGTTTTGCACGATCGGCCTTTCCGTACCGGGGGGCGCGACCGAAAGTTCCTGCACGGTGAGCTCGCGGCAGGGCCTGGACAGCGTCACCGTTGGCGCAGCCGGTTTGGCTGTCAATTTGCAGACGTCGCGGAGCCGCGCGATGCCTTGCCGCGCGGCGACGAGCTGCTTCCAGCTCCCGAGCGCGACCTCGACCGGCGCCAGCGCGCGTCCCATCATGATCGAGGAAGCGATCATGATGCCGCCGGAGGCCTTGTCGGCAACGACCAGATAGGCGCCAATGCCGAGCATTCCGGACTGCAATACATAGCGCAGCACTTTGGCGCCCGAGCCGAGATTGGCATAGACGTCGGTGGCACGGATGTTTTCGCGTAAATAACGTTCATTCACGCGCGCCCAGAGAGCGCCGAACCTGTCGACCATGCCGAGCGCCCAGATCACTTCGGCGTTGCGCTGGGTCGTGTCGGCGAGCACCTGACGCTGCGCGCTGGAGTCCATCGTGGCCTTTGCGGCGCTGCGCGACATCCGCTCCGTCACGAGCGTCATGGCGACGATCGCAGCGGTGCCGAGCACCGCGGTCATGCCGATTGCCGGATGAAACAGAAACAGCGCGATCAGGAAGATCGGGATCCAGGGCATGTCCAGGAATGCGGTCGGCCCCATGCTCGACATGAAGGCGCGGATCTGGTCGAGATCGCGCAGCGGCTGCTGCATCACCATGGGCCTTGCGCCGCGCAGCGGCAGCGTCGCCAACGCGGTGTGGATCGAATCCTGCAGACTCACGTCGAACAGGGTTGCGACCCGGCACAACATGCGCGTGCGCAGCGCATCGAAATAGCCCTGCATCAGATACGCAAACAGCACCATCAGCGACAGCCCGGCGAGCGTCGCGATGTTCCGGCTTGGAATGACGCGGTCGTAGACCTGCAACATATAGAGAGAGCCGGAGAGCATCAGAAGATTGATCACGCCGCTGAACAGCGCAATCCCGATCATCTTGCGGGCGCTCGCGTGCAATCCGCGCGACACCGGATCATCCGCTGGCGTCGCCACGAAAGGATTCATGGACGCGAAAGGCGAAGTGGTTGGCAGGCGGCTTTCAGCAATTCCCATCCCGTACAATTACTCCGATGAGTTGGTTCGCTGGCCGAGAGGCAAGCTGGCAGCCCATACCGACCATATTTCGGCGAGAATAAGACGATAATGAATTCAGGTGTTATGATACGGGCGATTTCCCTGTCATAGAATCGTCCACCTATCACCTTGCTTACGTGCGGATTGATCGCTGCGCGGGCCGATTGACGCCATGAAACTCAATGAAGTTTGCGCTCAGTCGACAGCGCGGATCAGTCTCAGGCAGAAGCAGGGGAACAAGAATGAACAACCTCGCTCACGACGTACACAACCGGATCGATCGATCGATCGTCCAGTAGTCAACCACGCAGCATATCGGCACATCGTTCGGGCAGCGGGGCATTGCCGCCTGGATCATTGCTGCTGACCAACCCACAGGGAGATGGCTTCCGTTCGCCGCTGGTGGCGAACCGATTTCCGGGGAACAGGTAGTTTGGGTAAGAGTACAGGTGTCTTGCTGGTGCTCGCGCGGCGCAACCCGATTTGCGAGCACCAAATTTTTGCACATGTCGGCGGCCTGCCCGGGTGGGGGAGGCGCGCATGAAGCCGCGCAAGACCGACTACGGCACCATCATCCTGCATTGGCTGCTGGTGGCCGCGGTCGGCGTTGCCTTCGTCACAGGCTTGCGCATCGCGACCGAAGCGCCGGATCGGACCTGGATCAATGCGTTCGATTTCATCCTGCCGAGCGCCAATGTCTGGACATCGCACATCGAGGCCGCGACAGGGCTGGTGGCGATCTCGATCGCCTACGTGACCTATCTTTCCCTGTCCGGCCTCGGCCGCCGCGTGCAACTCGACAAGGTCCGCCTGCGTGGGCTCCTCGGCACCCGGCAGACGCGGCTTGGTGCGATCAACGTGATGCTGAGCTGGATCTTCTTTGTCACGATCGTGGCACTGATGGTCAGCGGCGGCTTGCTCTATTTCGGCGTGCTCGCGGGCTACGACGTGATGATGCTGCATTGGTGGGCGGCCTGGGTGGTGCCGACCTTTGCCGGCCTTCACATCCTCACCCACTTTTGCATCGGCGGCGCATCGCAATTGTCGCGGATCTTCCGCCCCGAAGGCGTACCGCCGCCGCCGCCGCGGCTCGATGCGGTGGAGTTGCTCACGCTGCTCGCCGAGAGAACGTCGCCTACGGCGCGGGATGCAGGGGATGCGCCACCGCCAAGCCTGCAGCCTCAACAGCCGTCGCACGAGCACCGGCAGCCGGGGGATGGAGTGCGCGGAAGGGCCGCGCGTCACGGCGCAAGGCCGCCGAAGGCGAAACGGAAGAATGTGACGCTGCAGGCCAATCCCTTCGTGGTCGCGGCGGCGGTGGCGATCACCGGCGCATCGGCCTTTGTTGCGACCGATTATCTTGCCGTCGATACCCTCACCATTCGTCGGATCAACAGCGCCGATGCGCCGGTCCTCGATGGCGACACGTCCGATCCGGTCTGGCGAAACGCGCAGCCTTATTCGCTGATGACCAACCAGGGAGGCAATTTCGACGGCAGAGGCGAGTCGCGGGTCGAGATACGCGCCGTGCATGACGGCACCTGGGCCTATTTCCTGTTCACCTGGGAAGACCCGACCCGCTCGCTGAAGCAACTGCCACTCATCAAAAAGATCGACGGCTGGCATTTGCTGCACGACGGGTACGAGCGCGGCGACGAGCAGGCTTTCAACGAGGACAAGTTCGCGGTGCTATTGACCACATCCGACGCCGACCTCGCTGGCGATCACACATTCCATGCGAGCCCGCATCCGATTCCCGACGCACCATCGACCATGACCGGACGCGGCCTGCATTTCACGACGACCGGCGCTTATGTCGATGTGTGGCAATGGAAGGCGACGAGCACGAACGGATGGATGGACGATGATCATTTCGGCCCGCCGCTTCCGCCGACGCCGATGCAGGTGAACGATACCGTGCCCTATCGGGGCGGGTTCGAGCCGGATCCCGGCTCGGCCAACTACTCCAATAATTTCGAGTGGCCAACTGATACCGCGGAGGCCGATCCGATCGCGACGCCGCGGCGCCTGCCGAAGGACCTTGCAGCGATCGTGAAGGCTATGGGGCAGATCTCGCTCGATCCCCATGTCGGCGAGAGTGACGGCGCGCGATGGTTCATGACGGCGAACGAAACTGAGCCATATACGACCGAAGTCGATCGGCTCATTCCCGTCGGCACGGTGCTGCCCGGCGTCATCCTGTCAGGCGACTTCTCCGGTGATCGCGCCGATGTGCGTTGTGCGGCGCGCTGGGCGTCCGGCCATTGGGCGCTCGAGGTCGCGCGGCGCCTCGATACGAAGAGCAAATACGACGTGCCGCTGAAGACCGGCGTCTTCATGCGGGTGGCGGCGTTCGATCACAGCCAGATCAGGCACACCAGGCACGTCCGTCCAATCCGTCTCGAGGTGGAATGATGCGGAAGATCTGCAAAGTGACGCTGAACAAGCAGGCGTTCCACGCCAATTGCGGCGATCTCCTGCTCGACAGCGCGATCATGAACGGCATCGACTTTCCGCATGACTGCCGCAGTGGCATCTGCGGCGCCTGCCGCGTGCGCCTCGTCGACGGCAGGGTGTTCGGCGGCACGGAAGCGGGCAGCGACATGATCCACGCCTGCCAGGCGCGGATCGTGTCGGATCTCCGGCTCGTGACCGAGCCGGTTCCAGACACGATATCAATGCCGGCGCATGTCGCCGAGCTGACGCGGCTCGCACCCGACGTGATCGGCGTCAGCCTCGAGCTGCCGCGGCCTCTGCCGTATCTTCCCGGCCAGTATTGCAAGCTGCAATTCCGCGCCTTCCCGGAACGGTGCTACAGCCCGAGCTATCCGCTCGAAGGCGCGCCCGACAACCGCTTCCTGCATTTTCAGATACGCCGCTTTGCGGACGGCGTGGTGTCGTCGGCGATCGGCGAGCGCATCCGCGTCGGTCATCGCGTGAGATTGACCGGTCCATTCGGCAGCGCCTTTTTCCGGCCGGATCATCTCGGCCGCATTGTGCTGGTTGCAAGCGGCACCGGCTTTGCGCCGATGTGGTCGATCGCCACTGCCGCGATCCTGGAACAGCCGCGGCGCGACTTGATATTCGTGGTCGCGGCACGCAAGCTCCAGTCGTTCTATATGCACGCGGCGTTGTGTCGCCTGGCGCTGTTTCCGAACGTCGTGATCATCCCCGTGGTCTCCGAGCCGCAGCAGGTGTCGCCGGCGGTCCGCCTCGGCCGACCGACCGACTTCCTGCCGGCGCTCAAGTCGGATGACGTCGTCTACAGCTCGGGCGCGCCGATGATGACCAATGCGGTCGCGCGGATCGCGCGCGAAGCGGGGGTGGTCTGTTACACCGATCCTTTCGTGCCTCATGCGCGCGAGGCGGAGCGCGCGGGCCTGATGGACCGTTGGTTCGGCGTGCGAGAAGCCACGCGAAGGAGCGAGGAATTGCTGCGGGTAGCTTGAAGGCGAACCGCCCGCGTCTAGTTCACCTGCCGACCCTTGCCCACCCAATAGGGATCGCGCAAATGACGGCGCAAAATCTTGCCGGACGGATTGCGCGGCAGGGCCTCGATGAAGTCGACTGATTTCGGCGTCTTGAAGCCCGCGATGCGCTCGCGGGTGAAGTTGATGATGTCGGTCATGCTTGCTTTTCTGCCCGGCTTCATCACCACGATCGCCTTCACGGCTTCGCCCCATTTGTCGTCGGGGACGCCGATCACGGCGGCTTCGGCGATATCGGGGTGATCGCAGAGCGCGCTCTCGACCTCGGCCGGGTAGACGTTCTCGCCGCCGGAAATGATCATGTCCTTGATGCGGTCGTGGATGTAGAGATAGCCTTCCTCGTCCATGTAACCGGCATCGCCGGTGCGGAGCCAGCCGTCCTTGCCAAGGGTTGTCGCGGTTGCTTCCGGCAGATTCCAGTAGCCCACCATGTTCGAGCCGGAGCGGGTCGCGATCTCGCCGACCTGCCGCGGGGCCAGGCGATTGCCATTGGGATCGAGGATTGCGAGCTCCACGCCGGGCAGCGCTTTGCCGGCCGAGCGCATCCGCTCCAGCCCCTCGACATGGTCTTCCGGCGGCAGCGCCACGATGGTGCCGGTCGTCTCGGTCATGCCGTACATCTGTACGAAGCCGCATTTGAAGACTTCGATGCATTCCTTCAGCAGCGCGGCCGGAATCGGCGAGGCGCCATACAGCATGTATTTCAGCCGCGAGAAGTCGACCTGCCGCGCGCGCGGCTGCCGCACCACGAACTGCATCGCAGCCGGCACCATGAAGATCTTGGTGATGGCGGACTGCTCGAAGAAGTCGAGCACCTTGGTCGGATCGAACTCGCGCGCGATCACGCCGCGCGCGCCGTGATAGAAGGTCATCACGCCCCAGCCGGAGCCGCCGATGTGGAAGATCGGCATGGCCACCAGCGAGACGTCCTCGCTGGTCCATCTGTTCCATTCGGGCTTCTCGGCCTCGTTGCCGGACTGCACCAGATTGAGGAAATTGGCGTGCGAGAGCATCGCCCCTTTGGGTTTGCCGGTCGTGCCCGAAGTGTAAAGCTGGATCGCGACGTCCGTCGTCGCGATCGCTTCATCAGGATCGCCGGTGCTCTGCGCATCGCGCCAGCGGGCGAAATCCGGCCATTCCGGCGCTCCGCCTTCGGCCGTGATGATGGTGCGCACGCCTGGAAGCTTGTCCCTGATGTTGCGTGCCAGCGTGATGAATTCGGGACCGACGAACAGGAGCGGTGCTTTGCAGTCCTCGACAATGAATGCCACCTCGGGACCTGCAAGCCGCCAGTTGACGGGCGCCACCACGACGCCGGCCTTGATCGCGCCCAGCAGCAGCTCGAAATAGATGTCGCTGTTCTTGCCGAGATAGGCGATGCGCTCGCCGCGCTTCACGCCCGATGCCTTCAAGGCGTTGGCGACCTGGTTGGTCTTGCGGTCGAATTCGGCGAAGGTGGTGGTGCGTCCCTCGAATTCGAAGGCGATAGCACTGCCGCGGGCCTTCGCCCGCATGCCGACCATCTCGGCAAGATTCCTCGGCTGTTCGGCTGCGGACATGTTGCTCCCGAAGATTACATTTTGCGCAATGACGACACCAATTATCCCCGCGCTGCGCGGTCCTTTTCGTTCTGGGCCTTGATCGCCTCGCGCGCCTTGGTCCAGTCGTCGTCGCTCCAGTCGCGCAGTTGGTAGAAATTGCCGCCCATCGCGAGCCCCTGCGCGCCATCCATTGCAATGGTTTCGCCGTTGATCCAGTCGCACCCGCCCGAGATCAGGAACACCGCCAGATTCTGCAACTCCTCCATGGTGCCGACGCGGCCCATCGGATTCATTGCCTTGGTGCGCGCACCGGCCTCATCGCCCGGCTTGATCCGCTTGCTCATGCCCTCGGTCGGAATTTCGCCCGGCGCGATGGTGTTGAGTCGAATGCCGTAGCGGCCCCATTCGGTCGCGAGCGACATCGTCATCGCGTGCACGGCCGATTTGCTCATCGCCGACGGCACCACATAGGGCGAGCCGTTGCGCACCCACGTCACGGTGATGGACACCACATTGCCGCGCAGCTTGCCCGCGATCCAGCGCCGTCCCACCGCATGGGTGACGTAGAAGGTGCCGTGCATGACGATGTTGGCCACCGCATCGAAGCCGCGCGCAGACAGCTCTTCCGTGCGCGAGATGAAATTGCCGGCCGCGTTGTTGATGAGATCGGTGAGGGGACCGCCGGTCCAGATCTGCTCGATCATCTCGTCGACGGCCTGCGCGTTGCGAATGTCGACGCCGTGACTGACCACGCGCCCGCCAAACTCGTCCATCAATTCGGTCGCCGTCTCGTCGCACACGATCTTGCGGCGTCCGCAGATGTGGACTTCGGCGCCCAGCTCGAGAAAGCGCGCGGCCATGGATTTGCCCAGGCCCGTGCCGCCCCCGGTCACGAGAATGCGGCGGCCTGCGAGAAGTTGGTCCTTGAACATCGTTTCCACCCCGGCAGATGTCTGTTAATTGGTCGATTGACTAAATCCGGCCAACGCCGTTCTGTAAAGCTGCATCTAAGAATAAGGCCTTTAGGAGAATTCTGATGGAGGAACGCGTCTCGATCTCGATCACGGAGGGCGTCGCCGACGTCCGCCTGATCCGGGCGGACAAGATGAATGCGCTCGATGCCGCGATGTTCGACGCGCTGGTGGCCGCGACCGACCGCCTGTCGAAGGAAAAGGGGTTGCGGGCGGTAGTATTGTCGGGCGAGGGCCGCGCATTCTGCGCCGGCCTCGACATGGGCCGCTTCGCCGCCATGAAGGAGCAGGGCGGCAATGGCATACCGGGCGGCGAGAGCCGGGATCTGACCAGGCGCACCCATGGGCTCGCCAATTTTCCGCAGCAGGCGGTCTGGGGCTGGCGGCAATTGCCGGTGCCGGTGATCGCCGCGATTCAGGGCGTGGCCTTTGGCGGCGGTTTTCAGCTCGCACTCGGCGCCGACATGCGTTTTCTCACGCCGGACGCGCGGATGTCGATCATGGAGATCAAATGGGGCCTGGTGCCGGACATGGCGGGGACGCCGATCCTGGCGACGCTGGTGCGCGACGACATCCTGCGCGAGCTGACCTATACGGGGCGCATCTTCTCCGCGCAGGAGGCGCTGAGTTACGGCCTTGCGACCCGGGTCTGCGACGACCCGCGCGCCGCGGCCTTCGAGGTCGCGCGTGAGATCGCGGGTAAAAGTCCCGACGCGATCCGCGCCGCCAAGCGCATGCTCAACAAGCTCTCCGTCGATCCGGGTCCGGCGCTGCTTGCCGAATCCGTCGAGCAGCAGAAGCTGATCGGCGGCGCGAACCAGCTAGAGGCCGTCCGCGCCAACATCGACAAGCGCGCCCCGCGCTTTGCCGAGGTGGGATGACCTACCGTCATTCCGGGATGGTCCGCAGGACCAGACCCGGAATCTCGAGATTCTCAGGTGCGCAATTGCGCACCATAGTTCGCGCTACGCGCGCCCCGTCGGAAATAATAATGGAAACGTCCTCCCCCTACCTCGGCATCATCTCGGGCGAGCGCCGGCGCGACCACGCCGAGATCGCCGACCGCGTCACGCGCATCGCAAGCGGATTGCACCAGCTTGGCGTCAAGCAGGGCGACTGCGTCTGCATCCTGATGCGCAACGACATCGCATTCATCGAGGCCGCGTACGCGACGATGCGGCTCGGCGCTTATGGCGTGCCCGTGAACTGGCACTTCAAGCCGGAGGAGATCAACTACATCCTGCGTGACTCCGGCACATCGGTGCTGGTCGGCCACGCCGACCTGCTGCATCAATTGCGCGAGGCGATCCCGTCCGGTGTCACCGTGCTCAGCGTGCCGACGCCGCCGGAAATCCAGAGAACCTACAAGATCGATCCCGCCCATCTCGCCAAACCCGGCTTCGCGATCGATTTCGAACCCTGGCTGGCGCAGCAAGCGCCCTACGATGGCCCGGTGGTGCCGCAGCCGTCGAACATGATCTACACTTCCGGCACGACCGGTAATCCCAAGGGCGTGCGTCGCGACGCGCCGACGCCAGCGCAGAGCGCGGCCGCCGAGGGCATGCGCGCGATGATCTATGGCCTCGAGCCGGGCGCGCGGGCGCTGCTGCCGGGGCCGCTCTATCACTCCGCGCCGAATTCCTTCGGTCTTCGTTCCGGGCGGCTCGGCGGCGCGCTGGTGATCATGCCGCGCTTCGAGCCTGAGGAATTCCTGCGGCTCATCGACGAGCAACGCATCGATACCATCTTCATGGTGCCGACCATGTTCATCCGCCTGATGCGGCTGCCGGAGGACGTGCGCCGGACATACGACATGTCCTCGCTGCGTCACGTCATTCACGCCGCCGCACCGTGTCCGCCCGACGTCAAGCGCGCGATGATCGAATGGTGGGGGCCGGTGATTTACGAGTTCTACGGCTCGACCGAGTCGGGCGCCGTCACCTTCGCCAATTCCGAGGACGCGCTGAAGAAGCCTGGCACGGTCGGCAAGAACTCGCCGGGCGCGGAGCTGCGCTTCGTCGGCGAGGACGGCCGCGTGCTGCCGCAGGGCGAGATCGGCGAAATCTATTCGCGGATATCAGCCAATCCGGACTTCACCTATCACAACAAGCCGGAGAAGCGGGCCGAGATCGAGCGGGACGGTTTCATTACGTCCGGCGATGTCGGCTATATCGACGCCGACGGCTACGTCTTCATCTGCGACCGCAAGCGCGACATGGTCATCTCAGGCGGCGTCAACATCTATCCGGCCGAGATCGAGTCGGTGCTGCACGCGGTGCCCGGCGTCCACGATTGCGCGGTGTTCGGCATTCCCGACCCGGAGTTCGGCGAGGCGCTGATGGCGGTGGTCGAGCCGCAAGCGGGCGTCACACTCGATGTTGTCGACATCAGGGGGCACCTGAAGGCGTCACTGGCCGATTACAAGGTGCCTAAGCACGTCGAAATCCAGGAGAACCTGCCGCGCGAGGATTCCGGCAAGATTTTCAAGCGCCGCCTGCGCGATCCCTATTGGGAACGGGCTGGACGGCGGATCTAGGAGCCAGGACGTGGACTTCCGCTTTCGGCGGCATAGTGGACTTGGCCGGACTTGCTACTGGCTGCTCCGGTCGCGAATGACCCCAACCGGACTTCCTGGCGTGGCGCGAAATGCAGGATTTGCATAAGATATGGACCTTGTCGTAGCCGACCTGAGGGAGCGAAATGCGGCAACGTGGTCGAAGCGGGCAACCGGTCAAGGATCGCCGCGCGAATAGGCCCAAGACTCGCAAAGGATCGAGCGCAGCTCCGTCCATTGCCGACCTGCAAAAGCAGGTAGGCGCTCTCACCCGCGAACTGAAAGAGGCGCGGGAGCAGCAGACGGCGACCGCTGAAGTCCTCCAGGTCATCAATTCCTCGCCCGGGGGGCTTGCTCCAGTCTTCGACGTGATGCTTCAAAAGGCGCTGAGCCTGTGCGGAGCAGCTTTCGGTCAACTGGTGACTTTTGATGGCGTGGCATTTCGCGCCGCCGCCTGGCGGGGTTACGAACCTGGACCCGGCGCGACCACTCCCTTACCGGGTATGGCGCTCCACCAGCTCGTCCGCGGCGAGCAAATCGTCCACATCCCTGACATCACCGCCGATGATGTCTACCGCTCGGGAAATCCGGTACGACGGCGACTGGCCGATGAGTATGGTGGACGCACCGCGATTTGGGTAGCGCTCCGAAAGGACGAGCAGCTCCTTGGTGCGTTCGTGATCTTCCGAACCGAGGTTCGGCCGTTTTCCGACAAACAAATCGCACTACTGCAAGGCTTCGCAGCCCAGGCGGTGATCGCGATGGAGAACGCGCGCCTGTTCGATGAGGTCCAGGCCAAGACCCGCGACCTGCAGGAGTCACTGCAACAGCAGACCGCGACCGCCGACGTGCTCAAGGTCATCAGCCGTTCGGCGTTCGATCTGCAGACAGTGCTGGACACTCTTGTCGAATCTGCCGCGCGGCTGTGCGAAGCTGAAATGGCGTTTATCCACCGTCGCGAGGGGGAACGATATCGGGCAGCAGCAACTTTCGGGTTTCCGCCTGAATTTTGGGTGTTCATGCAAAACTATCCGATCACCCCCAGTCGAGGGTCCATTGCCGGTAGAGTGGCTTTGGAGCGGCACACTATCCAGATCGAAGACGTGGCGGTCGATCCAGAATACACGCTGAGCCAGGCCACTTCGCTCGCCCGACAACATACGACCCTCGGCGTCCCGTTGTTGCGCGAGAACGAGCTAATCGGCGTCATTGTACTCGCGCGCCAGCGCATCGAGCTTTTTACTGAAGAGCAAACAGCCCTGGTTACCACTTTCGCCGACCAGGCCGTGATCGCGATCGAGAACGCGCGCCTTTTCGACGAAGTGCAGGCCCGCACCCGCGATCTGCAAGAATCCCTACAACAGCAGACCGCGACCGCCGACGTGCTCAAGGTCATCAGCCGCTCTGCCGTCGATCTGGAGACGGTGCTCGATACGCTGGCAGAGACAGTGACGCGCCTCTGTCGCGCCGACTTTTCGAGTATGCTCCGCCGGCGGGATGACAAGTATCACCTGGTTGCGTTTCATGGCCACCCAGAGGAGGCAAAGGAATTCTTCCTCGCTCACCCCCTGACGCCTGACCGCGGCACGCTGAGCGGCCGTGTGGAATTGGAGCGTCGAGTTGTCCATATCCCCGATGTCTTGCAGGACCGGGAATACACCTATCGGGAAGCACAGAAGATCATCGGCTTCCGCACGATGCTTGGCATTCCGCTGCTGCGCGAGGACTCGCTGATTGGCCTATTCGTCGTCGCCCGCACGCACGTCGAGCCGTTCACGGACAAGGAGATCGAGCTGGCCACCACCTTCGCAGACCAGGCGGTGATCGCAATCGAGAATGCGCGGCTCTTCGAAGAGTTGCGCGACCGCCAGGCCGAGTTGCGCGTCACCTTCGACAACATGGGCGACGGTGTTGTGATGTTCGGCGCCGACACGCGCCTTGTTGCGTGGAACCGTAATTTCCAGGAAATTCTTGATCTGTCCGACGCCTTCCTCGCCCGGCGGCCGAGCTATACCGACTATTTCCGCTATCTCGCCGAGCGCGGCGAGTACTCGGCCGGTCTCGAGGCGGAACTGAGCCGCACTCTCGACGATCCAAGCCGGGAGCTGCGCTTCGAGCGTACTCGCCCGGACGGACGGGTCGTCGAAGTGCGCCGCAACCCGGTGCCGGGCGGTGGCTTCGTGCTCATTTACGCCGACATCACCGAGCGGAAGCGTGCCGAGGAGACAGTCCGCGCTGCGCGGGACGCCGCCGAGACGGCACTGCGCGAGTTGCAGACGGCGCAGGCGAGCCTGGTCCATGCCCAGAAAATGGCGGCGCTGGGGCAATTGACCGCCGGCATCGCACACGAGATCAAGAACCCGCTAAATTTCGTCAACAACTTTGCCGCTCTCTCGGTCGAGCTGCTGGACGAACTCAAGGAATCGGCGGCGCCGACGATCGGGCAGCCGGATTCCGACAAACGGGCGGAGGTTGTCGAGACGATCGGAATGCTGACGGGAAATCTAAAGAAGATCGTCGAACACGGTCGTCGCGCCGACGGCATCGTCCGGAGTATGCTGCAGCATTCACGTGGCAGCACCGGCGACTGGCAAGCGACGGATGTGAATGCGCTTGTCGAAGAGAGCCTGAACCTCGGTTATCACGGCGCCCGGGCGCAGGACCAGGATTTCGAGGTCGCGCTGGAGCTCGACCTCGACCGCAATCTCGCGCCGATCGAGGTGGTGTCGCAGGATGTCAGCCGCGTGCTGCTCAACCTCATCAGCAACGGCTTCTATGCCGTTACCAGGCGTGGCCGCGAAAGCCACGGCGACTTCCGCCCCGAACTGAGAATTGCGACCCGCGAGTTCGGCGAAGGTGTCGAGATTCGGGTCCGCGACAATGGCGTTGGCATCCCCCCGGATCATTGCGAGAAACTGTTCCAGCCGTTCTTCACAACCAAGCCTACCGGCGAAGGTACCGGGCTTGGCCTGTCGATCAGCTACGAAATCATCACCCAGCAGCACGGCGGTACGATCACGGTCGACAGCGAGGTCGGCGACTTCACCGAGTTTACCGTGCGGCTGCCGCGACACCGGCGAGGGGTGGCATGAAGAAAACGGCCCAGCACCGGGCTAATGTCGGGTATTGATGGCCGTCGCGACCAAATCCGGCGATCGTCTACATGTCGGTTGTCAGGGGGAAACGCGACATGGCGAGCGCGAGGCATAATCGACGCGAGTGACCCCAGGGCTGACGTGGTCACAGCGCCAGGGCGGAGGCAGCCTTGCGTTCTCCAGTATCGTCACGCAAGCTTGGTATGCCCTCTCTGGAGACTCGAATATGCGGATACTGTTTATCGGCGATGTCGTAGGTACGTCAGGAGTCACAGTCCTATCTGAAATGCTTCCAGGCCTGAGGTCGCGCTGGAGCATCGATCTAACGGTGGTGAACGGTGAGAACTCCGCAGAGCAAGGGTTCGGCATCACGTTAGAGACGTATCGAGCCATCAGAGATGCTGGCGCTGACGTTGTGACACTCGGAAACCATTCTTGGAACCGCAGGGAGGCACTCGAACTGGCAGCGCGGGACCATCGTCTTGTACGGCCCATCAACTACTTGCCCAATACGCCGGGGGCCGGCTTCGTCAAGGTTGACACCGCAAATGGAAAGCATGTTCTCGTCATCAACGCATTGGGGCGGTTGTTCATGGAGCCGGTGGATGACCCTTTCGGCGCCATCTCTCGAACCTTGGACCTTTATCCATTAAGCCATGAAGTCGATGCGACCGTGCTTGATTTTCATTGCGAAGCGACGGGGGAAAAACAAGCGATGGGACGTTTCTGCGACGGTAGGGTCAGCGTGATTGCGGGCACTCACACTCACACTCCCAGTGCGGATCATCGTATCCTGTCCAACGGATCAGCTTACATCACTGATGTGGGCATGACCGGAGACTACAACTCGGTCGTGGGCATGGATTGGCGTGAGCCGGTCAACCGCTTTGTCACAGGTCTGACAAACGACCGTTTTTTAGCTGCTAAAGGCGCTGCCACACTATGCGGTTTGGCCATTGAGGTCGAAGACCGCACAGGTCTGGCAGCGCGAATAGCTCCGATTAGAATCGGTCCGCATCTTGAACCGCACGAACCCACGTTCTGGGCTTGAACTGCTTTGGTCATGGATTTTCTGCTGTCGGCTCATCGAGTCATTTGGCTGCGCTGCCGAATTTGGTCGCTGTCGGTGCAAAGCGGACTCTGGCAAGCTTTTTCCGCTCGGCAAATTTGTGGGGTCACGGCCTGGTGCCAAAGCGATTGAGGACCGTCCCCGGAATGAGGGGTGCC
>Ga0070730_10000046_pt1 | contig 150127 bp, 128 predicted proteins | sample Coa_R1_3_FD_66447 | JGI IMG/M metagenome (GOLD analysis project Ga0070730, IMG submission 66447) | Surface soil microbial communities from Centralia Pennsylvania, which are recovering from an underground coalmine fire - Coalmine... | ecosystem: Environmental > Terrestrial > Soil >... | reverse complement strand
ACGGCGGATCGATCGCCTCCTCGATCCGCCTCCGCCAATCATCAAAGATCAGCGACAGATGAGCCTCAGCCTATGCCAAAGCTAAACCGGACAGCCGTGGGCTTGACCCGGCCATCCATCGCTAAGACAGAATCCTCTTGAGTTGATGGATGCCCGAGTCAAGCCCGGGCACGACGAGTGGTGAGAGTTTGCGCAGCTTCGACACGCCCCTTCCGATCGACACGGTGCTCGACGAGCTCGCGCGCACGCTGCAGACGCGCCACGCCGCGGTGCTGGTGGCGCCGCCCGGCGCCGGCAAGACCACGCGGGTGCCGCTGGCGCTGCTGGATGAACCCTGGGCCAAGGGGAAGAAGATCATCGTGCTGGAGCCGCGGCGGATCGCGGCGCGCGCCAGCGCCGAACGGATGGCCAAGACGCTCGGCGAGCGCGCCGGCGAAACTGTCGGCTATCGCGTCCGCTTCGGCTCGAAGGTGTCGCGCGCGACACGGATCGAAGTGGTGACCGAGGGCATTTTCTCCCGCCAGATCCTCGACGATCCCGAATTGAAGAGCGTTGCCGCCGTGCTGTTCGACGAGTTTCACGAGCGCTCGCTGGACGCTGATCTGGGCCTTGCGCTCGCGCGCGAGGCGCAGACCGGCTTGCGCGAGGATATGCGCCTGCTGGTGATGTCGGCGACGCTCGACGGGGCGAGGGTGGCAAAGCTGCTTGGGGACGCGCCGGTGGTCGAAAGCGAGGGCCGCGCCTTTCCGGTCGAGACGCGCTATCTCTCACGCAAGGTGGACGTGCCGTTGGAACGGCAGATGGCGGACGCGATCGCAACCGCGCTCCGCACTGATCCCGGCTCGGTGCTGGCGTTCCTGCCGGGCGCGGCCGAAATCCGCCGTACGCAGAATTTGCTCGAAGAGCGGGTGAACGACGCCTCGACCGAAATCGTGCCGCTGTTCGGTGCGTTGGAGGCGAGCGTACAGGATCGCGCCATCGCGCCCGCCCCGAAGGGCCACCGCAAGGTTGTGCTGGCGACGTCGATCGCGGAAACCTCGCTCACGATCGAGGGCGTGCGCATCGTGGTCGATTCCGGGTTCGCCCGCGTGCCGCGTTATGAGCCGGATATTGGATTGACGCGGCTGGAGACCGTCCGCGCCTCGCGCGCGGCGGTCGATCAGCGCCGCGGCCGCGCCGGCCGCACCGAGCCGGGCATCTGCTACCGGCTGTGGGACGAGCCGCAGACGGCCTCGTTCGCACCTTATACGCAGCCGGAAATCCTCTCGGCCGATCTCTCCTCGCTGGTGCTCGATCTCGCGCAATGGGGCGTCGGTGATCCCGCGACGCTGTCGTTTCTCGATCCGCCGCCGGCGCCGGCACTGAAAGAAGCAAGGAGCCTGCTGCAGGAGCTCAATGCGCTCGACGCCGACGGCCGCATCACCGCCGAGGGCAAGCGCCTGCGCGCGCTGGCGCTGCCGCCGCGGCTCGCGCGCATGATCGTGGATTCCGCTTCCTTCGGTGCGGGCGAAGCCGCAGCAGAGATCGCCGCTATCCTCACCGAGCGCGGCCTTGGCGGCGACAGCGTCGATCTCGATCACAGGCTCGATCAGTTCCGCCGCGACCGGTCGCAGCGCGCCTCCGCCGCGCGCGATCTCGCCCGGCGCTGGGCCTCGCAAGTGTCTTCGGCATCCCGGGCGCAAGAGCGAGAAGAGCTCTCTACCGGCATCATGCTCGCTTTCGCGTTCCCCGATCGGGTCGCAAAGAACCGTGGCAATGGCGGCTTCGTGCTCGCCAACGGCCGCGGCGCCGCGGTGGAGCAGGCTTCCGCACTGGCGCGCGTGCCCTACATTGCGGTCGGCGAATTGACCGGCACGGCGGCCAGCGGCCGCGTCCTCCTGGCGGCGCCGATCACGCAAGACGAGATCGAGACCCAATTCGCCGACCACATCGAGACCGCCGACGAGATCAGCTTCGACCGCGGCGTGCTCGCGCTTCGTGCCCGCCGCAGGAAGACGCTGCACGCGATCACGCTCTCTGAAGCGCCGCTCGCGCTGTCGCCCTCGGCAGACACCGCGCGCATCTTCGCTGATGGCCTCATTGCCGCCGGCCTCGACAAGCTGCCGTGGTCGAAAGCTGCCAAGCAGTGGCGTGATCGCGTGATGTTCCTGCGCAAGGCGGAGGGCGAGACCTGGCCCGATCTATCCGACGACGGGTTGATCGCAGGGGCTGCGGACTGGCTGGTGCCCGCGCTCTACGACAAGACGTCGCTGCGGGATGTTTCCGCCGGCGATCTGTCGGAAGCGCTGCTCACGCTGTTGCCGTGGGAATTGCGCGCCCGGCTCGATCGCGAGGCGCCGACCCATTTCGAGGCGCCGACCGGCACCATGCTCGCGATCGATTACGAGGCCGAGCAGGGACCGACCATTGCCGTGCGGCTGCAGGAGCTGTTCGGGCTTAATACCCATCCCTCGATCGCGAAGGGAAAAGTGCCGCTGGTGCTGGAACTGCTGTCGCCGGCGCAGCGCCCGGTGCAGGTGACGCGCGATCTCCCCGGATTCTGGCGCGGCAGTTACGCGGCCGTCCGTTCCGACCTGCGCGGCCGCTATCCCAGGCATCCCTGGCCCGAGGATCCCGCGACCGCGCTTCCGACGCGCCGCGTCAAGCCGCGCGGGACCTAGCTCAAGCCCGCGCATGACGACCTTCTGCGTTAACCCTTCGCTCATCCTTTTCGCGAAAATGGCAGCCTTGGCAGGCCTCATACAGTCGTCCCGTCGTGGGCGGCGTGGTGAAATCAGGCCGGCCCATCCGGATTAAGCGTGGCGTCATGCGTAACATTCTGATTGCAGCGGCCATCATGGTCGGTCTCGGCACCTTCATGGCGCAGATGGCCGACAAGATTACACCGGCTGCCGCCTCGACCTCCGCGCAAAAGCAGGCTGAGGCTCCCGCCGCGGCGCCGGTCACATCCGGCCTGCGCAGCCTCAACATTCCCCGCGATGCGCGCGGTCATTTCGCGACCGAAGGCCGCATCGACGGCCAGCGCATCGCCTTTATGGTCGACACCGGCGCGTCCGTGGTGGCGCTGAACGAAAGCTCTGCTGCACGGTTCGGCCTGCGTCCGACGCCCGGCCAATACACCGCGACCGTCACCACCGCCAACGGCAAGGTCAAGGCGGCGCGCGCGCGGATCGCAAGGCTCAATGTCGGCGGCCTCATCGTGCGCGACGTCGACGCCATGGTGTTGCCTGACGAGGCGCTGTCGGAAAACCTGCTCGGCCTGTCGTTCCTGTCGAAGCTGAAACGCTTCGAATATGCCAACGGCCAGATGGTGCTGGAGCAGTAAGGGTTCACGAAACCCTCCCCGTTGGCCATTTGGCTTCCATGAGAAAGAACTGTGGCACTCGGACCTATGATGGGCTCCTTGCTGCCACAATGATTGTCGCTCAATTTCTCTCCCGCCTTCCCCTTTCCACGCGCATTCGCTAATGGCTGCCTGACAAGCTTTTCCGCGTTCCCGACGAGGCCCTGATGTTCCCGAAGCCGAAACCTTCGCTCCTGCCCAACACCTATGCCTTCGAGTCAGAGCCGATGGTGAAGGCGACGGGCTTTCGCGAATACGACGCGCGCTGGCTGTTCAACAAGGAAATCAACCTGATGGGCGTGCAGGCGCTCGGCATGGGGCTGGGTGCTCTGATTGCCGAGCTCGGCGTCAAGCAGGAGATCGTCACCGGGCATGATTTCCGCGGCTATTCGGCCTCGATCAAATATGCGCTGATTTCGGGCCTGATGGCGGCGGGCTGCAAGGTGCATGACATCGGGCTCGCGGTGACGCCGATGGCCTATTTCGCGCAGTTCGATCTCGACGTGCCCTGCGTCGCCATGGTGACGGCCTCGCACAACGACAATGGCTGGACCGGCGTCAAGATGGGCGCCAACCGGCCGCTCACCTTCGGTCCCGACGAGATGAGCCGGCTGAAAGAGATCGTGCTCAACGCCGAATTCAACAACAAGGCCGGCGGCGCCTACGTATTTCATGAGAATTTCCCCGCGCGCTACATCGCCGATCTCACCAACCGCCCGAAGCTGAGGCGCAGGCTGAAAGTTGTCGCAGCGTGCGGCAACGGTACCGCAGGCGCATTTGCGCCGCAGGTCTTGGAAAAGATCGGATGTGAGGTGATCCCGCTCGATACCGAGCTTGACCACACCTTCCCGAAATACAATCCGAACCCCGAAGATATGGAAATGCTGCACGCGATCCGCGACGCAGTGCTCGCCAACAAGGCCGACGTGGGGCTCGGCTTCGACGGCGACGGCGACCGCTGCGGCGTCGTCGACAATACCGGCGAGGAGATCTTTGCCGACAAGGTCGGCGTGATGCTGGCGCGCGATATGTCGGCGATCCACAAGGGCGCGCAGTTCGTGGTCGACGTGAAATCGACCGGGCTGTTCCTGACCGATCCGGTGCTGTCGAAGCAGGGCGCGAAGACGAGCTACTGGAAGACCGGCCATTCCTACATGAAGCGACGCACCAATGAGCTCGGCGCGCTCGCGGGCTTCGAGAAGTCAGGTCACTTCTTCTTCAACAAGCCGTTTGGCCGCGGCTATGACGACGGCCTGGTGTCGGCGCTCGCGGTCTGCGACATGCTCGATCGCGCCGGCAACAAGTCGATGGCCGACCTCAAAGACGCGCTGCCAAAGACCTGGTCGTCGCCGACCATGTCGCCGCATTGTGCAGACGAGATGAAGTATAATGTCGTCGACGCGGTGGTGAAGCATTTCGAGGCGGCGCAGAAGAAGGGTGAGATGATCGGGGGACAGGCGATCCGCGATCTCGTCACCGTCAACGGCGTCCGCGTCACCGTTGAGGATGGAAGCTGGGGCCTGGTGCGCGCGTCCTCCAACAAGCCGGAGCTCGTCGTCGTGGTCGAGAGCCCCGTGTCGGAGAAGCGCATGCGCGACATGTTCGAGATGGTCGACGGCGTGCTGCGCGGCCATCCCGAGGTCGGCGAGTACAATCAGAAGATTTGAGGGCCAGTGGTCATTGCCGGGCTTGACTCGGCAATCCATCAACTTGAGAGATTCGTCTTTCGGATGGATACGCGGGTCAAGCCCGCGTATGACGAGTTATGTTTGTGGCGACGGCGAGCGCTCCTACGCCACGGCCGGCACCGGCAGCGCGGTCACCGATTTGATCTTCTCCATGGCGAAGCGCGAGGTGACATTCTTCAGCGGCACGGTTGCGATCAGCTTCTTGTAGAAGACGTCATAGCTCTGCATGTCGGCGACCACGACGCGGAGCATGTAATCGACGTCGCCGGCCATCCGGTAAAATTCCATCACCTCGGGCATGGCGCTGACGGCGTCGGCGAACCTCTTGAGCCAGGCTTCGGAATGATCGGAACTCTCCACCGAAACAAACACGGAGATGCCGAGCCCGATCTTGTTCTGGTCCACCAGCGCCACCCGGCGCAGGATCACGCCGTCGGCCTCGAGGCGCTGGATGCGCTTCCAGCACGGCGTCGAGGACAGCCCGACCCGGTCGCCGATCTCGGCTACCGAAAGGGAGGCGTCCTCCTGGAGGACCATCAGGATCTTGCGGTCGATGGCGTCGAGGCGGCGGCTGGGTTCGTGAAGCTGAACGGCGACGTCGGTCATGAGAAGAATGTTCCATATTTGAGGTTGATGTACCTAATATATAGAAAATTCTTCTATGGCAAGCCCGTCAAATAGATGTCCGGATCAGAGAGGCGATGCCGCCTCGCCGCAAAACCTCTTCCATTTCAAGACGTTGCGGGGCTGCAAGGGCGCCGCCAAAGCGGGTGCATTTCAGCGCTGCGGGGGCGGGAGCGAGAAGAAGCGCTTACTTGCCTCCATTCCCCCCGCCATGCACCCAGCGGCCGAGCAGATGATGGGCAATCGCGAAGGGGTGGGGACCCGCGAGGCCATCGGGATGCTTTCTCGTGATCATCAGCCGCGCCTCGTCGCGATCGAACCAGCGCGCGTCCTCCAGTTCCGTGCGATCGACCACGATGTCCTCGTTCAGCGCGCGCGCGGCGCAGCCGATCATCAGCGACGACGGATACGGCCAGGGTTGCGTCATGTAGTAGCTGACGTCCGTGCAGCGGATGCCGGCTTCCTCGAACACCTCACGGCGGACCGCGTCCTCGATGGTTTCGGCGGCTTCGACAAAGCCGGCAAGGCAGGAATACATGCCGGGCAGGAAGCGCTGCGCGCGGCCGAGCAGGCACTTGTCGCCGTGCGTCACCAGCATGATCACGACCGGATCGGTGCGCGGAAAATGCTCGGCTTTGCAGCCGGGACATTCCCGCTTCCAGCCGCCTTCCTTCATCGCGGTGCGCTGGCCGCAATTGGCGCAATAGCTGTGGCGTTGATGCCAGTTCACCATCGACTTGGCCATCGCGATCGCGGAGAGCTCATTCGGAGGCACGAGGCCCTGCATCGCCATGCCGCGCAATTCGGAAACGGCAACGTCGTCGCGATTCATGAGCTTCTCGACGGCGGGTTGCGAGATTCCCATGCCGAACACCGCCACGCCGTCGCGCAAGCCCAAGAAGATCGTGCCCGGATTGGCGCCAAACTTCAGCGCTTCATCGATGGTGAGCAGCGCGCGCGATGCGTCTCCTTCCTTCCTCACGACGAGCGAATCGCGATGCACGACGTAGGCGCGCGTCCGGGGATCGCTTTCCAGCGCGAACAGCTTTTCGTCCTTGGTGCGCAGATGCGCAGCGCGATCGAGGATATTGTTGACGAAGCCCGGCTGCCCGAGCGGAAAGGATTCGAATGCTGACATGTCTTGTCTCAACCCAACCAGATTTTGCGGCGGAGCGCGCTGATGAAATGTTGTACTTCCGCGGCGTCATGTGGAACCGCCGGCGCCACGCCCCAGACCGGGCGCGGCCAGGCGGCGTCGTTTGTGCGGCGCGCGATGATGTGGACATGAAGCTGCGACACCATGTTGCCGAGCGCTGCGATATTCAGCTTGTCGCATTTGGTGATGTCTTTGAGCGCGCGTGCCACGCGGGCAATCTCGGTCATGAGCTGCGCCTGCTCGACCTCCTCGAGATCGATGATCTCGACCGCCTCCGGGCGGCGCGGCACCAGAAGGAGCCAGGGGTAGTTGGCGTCGCGGATCACCAGCACGCGCGCCAGCGGCAGGTCGCCGATGTCGATCGTATCCTTCTTGAGCTGAGGGTGCAGCGACCAGGCGGAATCGGGCATATCGGGTTCCCAAAAACCCGATGTGTGTCGGGCTCATGCTGTGCCTTCTGCGGGGCACTGGAGCGGTTTCATATCAAGCCGTCATCATCCGCGAAAGCGGATGATCCAGTACCCCGAGACCGCTCAGTATCGAGGGATTGGAGTTTACTGGATACCCCGCTTTCGCGGGGTATGACAGTCGATTACCCCGCTTGCTTTCCGGTGCTTTTGGCCCCAAATAGGGGCCGGGAGATTGGCGGTGGACGAGCCTCTCGCCAACCGGGTCAGGTCCGGAAGGAAGCAGCCCTAACGAGGTCCGGATCGGGTCGCTCGTCAGTCTCCTACCTGTTTTTTCGAGCGAATCGCGCTGGCCTCGCTTGTCGCGCCTGCCCTTCGCTCCTTTCCGCAAAAGCCGGCCGAGAGAATTGACATTGCGGATCGACCGATGACCGACGCTGGCGCTCCTGATCACAAGCAAGTTGGCGCCGACCAGGGCGGCTTCGACCTCGGCGGGGCCAAGCCCGCGGCAGGCGATGCAAAGCCTTATCGCGTGCTGGCGCGCAAATACCGCCCTGCCAATTTTGGCGATTTGATTGGCCAGGACGCCGTGGTGCGCACGGTGTCGAACGCCTTCGAGACCGGACGGATTCCACAGGCCTGGATCCTGACCGGCGTGCGCGGGGTGGGCAAGACCACGACCGCGCGCATCCTGGCGCGCGCGCTGAACTACGAACTGCCGGATGGCTCGGTGAAGGGCCCGACCATCCACATGCCGACCCTTGGTGTGCATTGCCAGGCGATCATGGAAAGCCGGCACATGGATGTGCTGGAGATGGACGCCGCCTCGCACACCGGCGTCGACGACGTCCGCCAGATCAATGACAGCGTGCGCTATGCGCCGGCCTCCGCGCGCTACAAGGTCTACATCATCGACGAAGTTCACATGCTGTCGACGGCGGCTTTCAACGCGTTCCTGAAGACGCTGGAAGAGCCGCCGGAGCACGCCAAGTTCGTGTTCGCGACCACAGAGATCCGCAAAGTGCCCGTCACCGTGCTGTCGCGCTGCCAGCGCTTCGACCTGCGCCGCGTCGAGGCCGATGTGCTGATGCGGCATCTGTCGAATATCGCGGCGAAGGAAAGCGTGGAGATCGAGCCGGAGGCGCTCGGCATCATCGCACGCGCCGCCGAAGGCTCGGTGCGCGACTCGCTCTCGCTGCTCGATCAGGCGATCGCGCACGCGGCGGGCAGCGTGCGCGCCGAGGAAGTCCGGCAGATGCTGGGGCTTGCCGACCGCACGCGTGTGATCGATTTGTTCGAACAGCTCGTGCGCGGCGATATCGCGAGCGCTTTCCGCGAGTTTCGCGAGCAATATGATGTCGGCGCCGATCCCATCGTGGTGCTGTCCGATCTCGCCGAGTTCGTGAATTTCGTCACCCGCGTCAAGATCGTGCCGGCAACGGCCGATAACGTCGCCTTCAGCGAGACCGAGCGTCTGCGTGCCCGGGACTTCGCTGCAAAGCTCTCGATGCGGGTGCTGTCGCGGATGTGGCAGATGCTGCTCAAGGGCATCGCCGAGGTGCAGGCCGCGACGCGCCCGGCTGCGGCCGCGGAGATGGTGCTGGTGCGGATCGCCTATGTCGCCGACATGCCGACACCCGACGAGACAATCCGCATGATCGAGCAGAATGGCGGTGCTTCGCCGGTCGCCACGGCAAGCGCGCCTTCGCGCGGCATGCCGGCGCCGAGCACATCGGCTGTTGCCGCCGCGCCCGCCCGCGCTGCGGCTGCGCCGCGCACTGCGCCCGAGATTTCCGCGCGGCCGCAAATGGTGACGGCGCCGGCGCCGGAGGCGCAATCCGCGCCCGTGCGCCGCATTTCGAGCTTCCCGGAACTCGTCGCGCTCGCCGGCGAGAAGCGTGACCTCCTCACCAAGTCCGCGCTTGAAACCGATGTGCGGCTGGTGCGTTTCGAGGATGGGCGCCTGGAGCTGGCGCTGGAACGCAACGCCCAACGCTCGCTTGTCAACGATCTCTCGCGCAAGCTCGAGCAATGGACCAATCGTCGCTGGACCGTGATCGTCTCCAACGAGGCGGGGCAAGCGACCTTGCGCGAGCAGCATCTCGTGGCGAAAAACGAGCGCGAGCGCGCCGCCGAGGCCGATCCGCGCGTGATGGAAGTGCTCGCGCGCTTTCCCGGCGCCAGGCTGGTGGAGGTGCGCAAGCTCGCCGCCGAGCCGCCGGAATCCGATGCTGACGCTGCGGGTCTGATCGATGACGGCGGCGACGAGCCGTTCGACGATTCCGGCGACGATTTCTAGGTGTTTCCAGGGGAAGCAGCGATGCCCGATTTTCTCGGCATGATGAAGCAGGCGGCGCAACTGCAATCGAAGATGCAGGCGATGCAGGAGGAGCTCGGCCAGGTCGAGGTCGAGGGCCTTTCCGGTGGCGGCCTCGTCTCCGTGCGCATGACCGCGAAGATGGAAGTGAAGGCGGTGAAGATCGATGCCTCCCTGATGAAGCCGGAGGAGCGCGAGATCGTCGAGGACCTTCTCGTCAGCGCGCTTGCCGATGCGCGCCGCAAGGCGGAAACTGCGATGCAGGAGAAGATGCAGTCGCTTGCCGGCGGGCTCGGCCTGCCGCCGGGACTGCTGCCTGGTTCTTGAGATGCCCGCGGTCGCCGGTCCTGAAATCGAACGCCTGATCCAGCTTTTGGCACGCCTGCCGGGGCTCGGCCCACGCTCGGCGCGCCGCGCCGCGCTGCATCTCATCAAGAAGCGCGAAGCGCTGATGACGCCGCTCTCGGCGGCGCTGCAGGTTGCGATCGACAAAATCCAGGTCTGCAAGACCTGCGGCAATATCGATACGCAAAATCCCTGTACGGTCTGCACCGATCCGCGCCGCGATGGTTCGATCATCGTTATCGTCGCCGATGTCGCCGACCTCTGGGCGTTGGAGCGGGCCAACGCCACCAATGGCCGGTATCATGTGCTCGGCGCCACATTGTCGCCGCTCGACGGCGTCGGCCCGCAGGATCTGACTATCGACGCGCTGGTCAAGCGCGCGCATGATCCGCAAGTTTCCGAGATCATCCTGGCGCTGAATGCAACCGTGGATGGGCAAACCACAGCGCACTACATCACCGATTTGTTGCAGGACGCCAATGTCAAGGTGACTCGGCTCGCTCATGGCGTCCCGGTCGGTGGCGAGCTTGATTATCTCGATGAAGGTACGCTATCTGCAGCGATGCGGCAGCGAACGCTTTTCTAGCCAGTAAAACTACGGGACCACCGACATGACGAAATCCCGATTCGCCAGGCGCTGGGCTTGTGCGTTGATCGTGACGGCGCTCGCAAGCCCGCCCGCGTTCGCGCAAGGAGAGGAGCCTGCGAGCAAGCCGGGCAAGCCGATCCATGCCGGCGACGTGCTGTCGGGAGAACTGACGGCGATGCGCGTCAAGAGCGGGAACAAGGGCAAGCGGGTCGCGACCTACCAAATCACCAGCGAACCGCGTCGCCTTCCCGCGCCAAACGGTCTGTGCAACCTGGAGACGGGGCCGGAGACGTTCCAGCTCGTCACCACCAGCGACGCGCAGGTCGCGCAGCTCAAAGCAATGGTCGGCAAGGAGGTCTCGGTCAAGGTCGGCGAGATTTCCTGCGCGCAGGATGCTGGCCAGATGACCGAAGCCGTCGTCACCAGATGGAGCATGGTGACGAAGCGTTGAGCCAATTGCTCCTTCCCTGCGAACTGGATCACCCGCTTTCGCGGGTGATGACAGCGGAGCTAGCTAGGGCTTCCGCACCTCAAGCTGCTCAAAATGTCCGCTGCGCTGCAGATAGGCGAGCAGGATAAAGCTCGGAACAGCGGAAGCCGCACATACCGCGAAATAGCCGGCCCATCCGGTCGCGTCGGCGAGATAACCGCTGCCCGCCGCGAACACGGTGCGTCCGAGTGCGGTCAGTGCGGTCAACAGCGCATACTGCGTCGCGGTGTGCAGGGGATTGCCGCACAGCGCCGAAAGATAGGCGACCAGCGTCACCGTGCCGAGGCCGGCGGTGAACTGCTCTGCGGTGATCGTGAAGGTCAGCCACGCCAGGTCGCGGCCGACCAGCGCCTGCCAGGAGAAGGCGAGGATCGCGATGGTCTGCAGGATGCCGCCGATCCACAGGCTCTTGCTTAAACTGAACGTGCGGGCGACGAAGCCGCCGGCAAATCCGCCGAGCAGCGCCGCGGCAAAGCCGACGCCTTTGAGGATGGCTGCAAGCTCGACGCGCGAGAAGCCGATCTTCAGCGCGAACGTCGTGTTCATGGCGGTCGCGAGCGCATCAGCGAGCTTGAACAGGACGACGAACAGCAGGATGGCGATCGCGGCATCGCGGGACAGGAAGTCATTCAGGCTGGCGAGCGCCACCTCGGCCATGCGCCGTCCGCGGGCACCCGTATGCTCGGCGCTGGCGCGGCCGGATGATGCGGGCTCGACGGCGAGCAGCGATGCCAGGAGGCCGACCACGATTCCAAGCCCCATCACGACATAGGTCAAGCTATAGGCGCGCTGCTGGTCGAAGCCGAAATTGACGAAGCCGGAGACGAGCAGCAACGCGCCGGCGCCCGAGACCAGCGCCGCGACGCGGTAGGCCGCGACGTAGGAGGCCATGCCGGCGGCCTGCTCGCTTTCCGGCAGGCTCTCGACACGGAAGGCGTCGATGATGATGTCCTGGGTGGCGGAGGCGGTGGTGACCAGGAGTGCTGCGATCGCCACCGCGATCGGCGACGATTGCGGGTTGCAGGACGCCAATATCGCGATCGCCACCATCAGCAGTAACTGCGTCAGCACGAGCCAGGCGCGGCGGCGACCAAGCCACCTTGTCAGGAGCGGAATGTCGAGCGCGTCGACAGCCGGCGACCAGAACACCTTGGTCCAGTAGGGGGTGCCGACGAAGGCGAACAGGCCGATGGTCTTGATGTCGACGCCGCTTTCGGTGATCCAGGCCTGCAAGGTCTGGCCCGTCAGCGAGAATGGAAGACCTCCCGAAAATCCCAGCATCAGCACCACGAGCACGCGCCGTTGCAGATAGACCATCAGGCCGTCGCGCCAGGAGGCGCGCGTTGCGGTAGGCTCGGGTGATGATTCGGCGATGGCTTCGGGTGCGCTCATGCCGCGGTGTTAGCAGATTCTGGCGCCGCTGCCTCTCCTCCCTCTCCCCGCAGGCGGGGGCGAGGTGAGAGGAACCTCACTCCCCCGCCTGCAACTTGCGGACGGGGAACAGCTCGGCCGTAGCGCTCTTGACGAGGCGGGGCGGCTCGGGGGGCGGGTCCTTGGAGAAATCCAGCTCCTCGATGCGGCCGGCGCGCTTCTCGATCTTGTCGGCGGAGATCAGGATCTGGCGGACGTCCTCGTTGACGTCGCCAAAGTGCTTTTGCAGCTTCAGCACGCGGTCGCGCAAGCGGGTGAGGTCGTCCCCCAGATGCATCACCTCATTGCGAATCTGGTCGGCGGCATCGCGGATGCGCGCATCCTTCAAGATCTGCTGCATCACCTGGATCGCCAGCATCAACAACGACGGTGACACCAGCACCACGCGGGCGCGATAGGCCTTCTGCACCACGTCGTCGAAACTGTCATGGATCTCGGCGTAGACCGATTCCGACGGCACGAACATCAGCGCGGTGTCCTGGGTCTCGCCGGGGATCAGATATTTCTCGGCGATGTCGCTGACATGCTTCATCACGTCGCTGCGCAGCCGCTGGCAGGCGAATTTCTTCTCCTCATCGGTGCGCGCATCATGCAGCGCGGTCATCGCCTCCAGCGGAAATTTCGCGTCGATGCAGAGCGGGCGCTGATCGGGAAGGAACACCACGCAGTCCGGCCGCTTGCCGGTCGACAACGTATACTGGAACTCGTAGGCGCCGGACGGCAGGCCGTCCTGCACGATCGCCTCCATCCGCGCCTGGCCGAATGCGCCACGTGCCTGCTTGTTGGCGAGCACGTCGCGCAAGGTCGTGACCTGGGTGGTGAGGTCGGTGAGGTTCTTGTGCGCGCTGTCGATGATGCCGAGCCGCTCATGCAGCATGCGGAGGCTGTCCATGGTGTGGCGCGTGGTCGCTTCCATCGACTGGCCGACGCGATGGCTGACCGAATCGAGCCGCTCGTTGACCGCGCGTGCCATGTCGGCCTGCCGTCCGGCGAGCGCCTGGGCCATGGCATCGACCCGGCCGGAAGCTTCCGCCTGCGCCCGCATCATCTCGTTGAGGCGCTGCTCCAGCTCGTCGGCGCGCGCCGCCTGCGTCATCTCATGCTCGGCCTCGCGCTTGCCCGACCGCGCCACCACGATGGTGATGGTCAACAGCAGGAGCAGCGTCGCGGCGGCAAAGCCGATCGCGACGTCGGTGATGTGGACCGGCCAGTCGCCGATCATGAAAAGAATCGCGTTCATGCCGTCCTCTGTATCCGATTCGCTGGCTTGCGCGAACGAAGAGGGAACATTTATGGTTAATCGGGGGTGAATTTTTATGGTTAATGGAGTGCTAATTTTTATGGTTAGCGCGCGGTTAATGCGCATCCCCTCGCATTGACCGAGCTTTGTCAGCGCCTTAAATCGCCCCCGGGACACTGGAACATATGGCCTTACGAGAAATCATCATCCTGCCGGACAAGCAGTTGCGGCTCGTCTCGAACAGAATCGAGAAGGTGACGCCGGAGATCCGCAAGCTGGCCGACGACATGTTCGAGACCATGTACGACGCGCCGGGCATTGGGCTGGCCGCGATCCAGGTCGCGCAGCCGGTGCGGCTGATCACCATGGACCTCGCCAAGAAGAGCGAGAATGGCGAGACCACGCCGCAGCCGCGGGTGTTCATCAATCCCGAGATCATTTCGGCTTCCGAGGAAAAGTCGGTCTATGAGGAGGGCTGTCTCTCGATCCCCGAGTATTATGAGGAAGTCGAGCGGCCGGCGAAGGTGCGGGTGCGCTTCCTCGATCTCGACGGCAAGCTGCACGAAGAGGATGCCGAGGGCCTCTACGCCACCTGCATCCAGCACGAGATCGATCATCTGAACGGTGTGCTGTTCATCGACTATTTGTCGAAGCTGAAGCGCGACCGCGTGAACAAGAAGTTTTCCAAGGCGGCCAAGCGCGCGGAGGAATAGCGCAGCTTTCCCTCCGTCGTCATGGCCGGGCTTGTCCCGGCCATCCATGTCTTGGCGGCCATCAAGAAAGACGTTGATGCCCGGCACAAGGCCGGGCATGACGAGCAGCAACAATACGCCTAGAGGCACGCACGCAAATGCCCCTTCGCCTGATCTTCATGGGCACGCCTGAATTTTCCGTGCCGACGCTGCTCGAGCTCGTTGCCCACGGCCACGAGATCGTGGCGGTCTATACCCGCGCGCCGAAGCCCGGCGGGCGCGGCATGAAGCTGCAGGCCACTCCCGTGGAGATCGAGGCGAGGCGGCTCGGCATCCCCGTGCTGACGCCAAAGACGCTGAAGACGCCGGAGGCGCTGGAAGAGTTCCGCGCGCATGACGCGGACGCCGCGGTCGTGGTCGCCTATGGCATGATCCTGCCGCAGGCCATTCTCGATGCGCCAAAGCTCGGCTGCTTCAATCTGCATGCCTCGCTGCTGCCGCGCTGGCGCGGCGCAGCTCCCATCAACCGCGCGATCATCGCGGGCGATGCCGAGAGCGGCGTCATGGTGATGAAGATGGATGTCGGTCTCGACACCGGCGATATCGCGATGGCCGAGCGGCTCCCAATCACGGATGCGATGACCGCTTCCGACCTGCACGACAGGCTCGCGCGCCTTGGCGCCGACCTGATGGTGCGGGCGATGGCCGCGCTGGAACGCGGCGCGCTGCAGCTCGTCAAGCAGAGCGAGCAGGGCGTCACCTATGCCGCCAAGATCGAGAAAGCCGAGGCGCGGATCGATTGGAGCAAGCCTGGGCGTGACGTGCTGCGTCATATCCACGGGCTTTCGCCGTTTCCCGGAGCCTGGAGCGAGATCGTCGATGGCGGCGAGGCCGCACGCGTGAAGATCCTGCGTTGCGAGCTGGCAAAAGGATCGGGCGAGTCGGGCCGTGTGCTCGACGATCAGCTCACCATCGCGTGTGGCGAGGGTGCGATCCGCATCATTGAGTTGCAGCGCGCCGGCAAGGCGCCGATGAAGGCGACAGAATTCCTGCGCGGCGCGCCCCTGAAGGCGGGGGCCAAGTTCTCCTGACACTGTCATACCCCGCGAAAGCGGGGTATCCAGTACGCCGCGGCCCATGAGAGTGAAACGAGACATCACGGAGTGCTGGATCGTCCGCTTTCGCGGACGATGACACCGAGTAAAAATGCCCCGCTACAAGCTCACCATCGAATATGACGGCGCGCCGTTTGCTGGCTGGCAGCTCCAGGCGGACCATCCGACCGTGCAGGGCGCACTGGAAGCCGCTGTCAAGGCGACCTGCGGCGAGGAGGTGCGCGTGCATGGCGCGGGCCGCACCGATGCCGGTGTGCATGCGCTGGGGCAGGTCGCCCATTGCGACATTGGCAAGCATTTCACGCCGGGGCGCTTGCGCGACGCCATGAATGCGCATCTGCGCCCGGCACCGGTCACGGTCAAATCGGCGGAGATCGTGCCGGAAACATTCGAGGCGCGGTTCTCGGCCGTGAAGCGGCATTACCTCTATCGCATCGCCAACACCCGCGCGAACCTTGCGCTCGACGTCGGTCGGGTGTGGCGTGTGCCACGGCGGCTCGATGCGGACGCGATGCATGCGGCCGCACAGCGCCTGATCGGTAAGCACGATTTCACGACCTTTCGCGACACCGAGTGCCAGGCGAAATCGCCGGAAAAGACGCTCGACCAGCTCGATGTGATCCGCGACGGCGACGCCATCCGCATCGTCACCTCGGCGCGCTCGTTCCTGCACAGCCAGGTGCGCTCGATGGTGGGATCGCTGGTCTGGGTCGGCGAGGGCCGCTGGAGCGAGGACGATCTCGCCGCCGCGCTCGCCGCGCGCAACCGCGCCGCTTGCGGCCCCGTCGCGCCGCCGGAAGGGCTGTATCTGGTGAAGGTGGATTACTAGGACGACTTGCGCAGCACGAGGTGCGTGGCGTTTGCGGTTGCCACATGCTCGGTGTGCTTGTAGCCGAGGCTTACGAGATCGAGATCGGTGAAAAGGTTCTCGCCCGATCCCAGCAGGGTCGGCGCAATCGCGATGTGGAGCTCGTCGACCAGGCGTGCGCGCAGATATTGCCTCACTGTCGCGACGCCGCCGCCCAACCGGACATCCGTGCCGCCAGCGGCCTGTCGGGCGCGCTGCAACGCCGCCTCGATACCATCGGTCACAAAGTGGAAAACCGTGCCGCCTTTCATCTCGATCGGCGGCCGGGGGTGGTGCGTCAACACGAACACCGGGCAGTGATAGGGCGGCTCATCGCCCCACCAGCCTTTCCAGCTATCGTCCGGCCACGACCCGCGCACCGGCCCGAACATGTTGCGGCCCAAAATCCAGGCGCCGATGTTCTCATATCCGTGGGCGGCAAAATCATCGTCCGGCCCGGTCGTGCCGTCGTCCTTGCCGAGGTGCGTCTTCTGAAACGTACGCGTCGGGAAAACCCATTCGTGCAATGCCATCCCGCCGACACCGATCGGATTGTTGATGTCCTGGTTGGAGCCTGCGCCGTAACCGTCGGCCGACACGGAAAAGCAGCGGATCACGAGTTTGGCCGGCTCAGCCGGCAGGTTCGTTGACATGGATGGTCCTCAGGAGTTTGTGATGCAGCCTCAATCCATCGACGAACGAGGCGGTGGCGATCCTACACGGCGCGGTGATAATTTTTGGCGTTTGGGCGCCGGGCATGTCACCCAAAATACCGGTCCAATATCCCGCGATAGACCTTCGTCAGCGTCTCGATGTCCTTCACCGATGCGCGCTCGTCGATCTGGTGCATGGTCTGGCCGAGCAGGCCGAACTCGATCACCGGGCAATAGCTCGCGATGAAGCGCGCGTCGGAGGTGCCGCCGGTGGTCGAAAGCTCGGGCCTGCGTCCGGTGACGTCCTCGATCGCTGACACTGCGAGATCGGTAAAGGCGCCGGGCTTGGTCAGGAACACGTTCGAGTTCGACGGCTCCCACACGATGCGCGCCTTGATGCGATTGCCACAGGCATTCGCAAGGCGCGTCTCGACCAGCTCGCGCAAGCTCGCCTGTGTGTGCAGATCGTTGTAGCGGATGTTGAAGGTCGCGCGCGCTTGTCCTGGAATGACGTTGAGGGCGCTGTTGCCGACATCGACCGAGACGAATTCGAGGTTGGACGGCTGGAACTGCGCGCTGCCGTGATCGAGCGGCTCGTCGCTGATCGCCACAATCAGGCGCGCAATATCCGGCACGGGGTTTGATGCGCGCTGCGGATAGGCGACATGGCCTTGAAGGCCGTCGACGATCAGCGTGCCGGATTGCGAGCCGCGGCGGCCGATCTTGATGCAATCGCCCATCACCTGCTGGTTGGAGGGCTCGCCCAGCACGCAATGATCGAATGTCTCGCCGCGGTCGGCGACCCATTTCAAGAGCTTCACCGTGCCGTTGATGGAGGCGGCTTCCTCGTCACCTGTGATCAGGAACGAAATCGAGCCTTTGCCGTCTGCTCGCGGCTTGCCGCCGTTGTCGGCGAGATATTGCAGCACGGCGGCGACGCTGCAGGCGATGCCGCCCTTCATGTCGACCGCGCCGCGGCCATAGAGGTAACCGTCCTTCACCTCGCCGGAGAACGCGCCATGGCTCCACGCCGCTTCGTCGCCCGGCGGCACCACGTCGGTGTGGCCGGCAAAGGTGATATGCGGCGCCGCGGCGCCAAGGCGCGCATAGAGATTGTCGATGTCATGGGTGCCGGCTTCGCTGAAGGTGACGCGATGCGTCGTAAAGCCGTGGGCTTTGAGCAGGTCTTCGAGCACGCCGAGCGCGCCGGCATCGACGGGTGTTACAGACGGGCAGCGGATGAGGGCTTGGGCAATAGCGAGTGCATCATTCATGCCTCCCGCTTAACATGCATGGAGGGCGGCGGGCTAGCTCTGTGGGGTGTGAGTTCGATTTCGCTCGTCTGGTCCCAAGCGGTGGTCGCGCGCAGCCTTGTTTGCGTGCTGCGCCGTCTCATCTGCTGCTTGCCCAGCGGGTTCGAGCCGAACTGGTTGATCGATGCACTTCCTTTCAGACAATAGAGCTCGATAAAGCCCCAAATCATCAGCGCGAACACAGCGAGCGCGACCGGCAGCAGAAAATAGGAGTCGGGCAACCGGGCCTCGAACTGCTGGTAGAGGCCAGGCACGGCGAAGAACGGGATCATCCACCAGCCGCTCCTGTCGCGGTCATGCAGCCGCTTGATGGAGGTGGCGAGGTAGATCCACAGGAAGACGGGCATTCCGACCACGTTGATGAGGATCGGGATGACATCGGCTCGTGACAGCGCATGAAACGAGGCGGGGTCGAACAGGGCGAAGATCGCATTCGTGCCGAAATGGATTTTCCTGGGTATGGGCAGGTAGCCGTTGGCCATGAGCTGCAGGCAGAGATAGATCATCCAAATGACGAAGATCATCCAGCCGACCAGGACCAGCCCCGACAGCCAGTATTTGGCGCGGTTGATGCGCCCCCGAAAGCCGAACAGAAACCAGGCCCAATCCATCGCGACCTCCGGACCGCGGTCGGTCCACGGCCCCGAGATTTGGTCGCTTTGAACCGGGGTTAGCTTCGGTCAATCCCGCAGCAGCTCGTTGATGCTGGTTTTCGAACGGGTGCGCTCGTCGACGCGCTTGACGATGACAGCACAGGCGGTCGCAGGACCCGGCTCGCCGTTCTTCAGCGGCTTTGCCGGCCGCGTCCCCGGCACCACGACCGCATATTCCGGTACCTCACCGACAAAGACTTCGCCGGTCTCGCGGTCGATGATCTTGGTCGAGGCGCTCAGGAACGTTCCCATCGCCAGCACCGCGCCCTTGCGCACGATCACGCCCTCGGCGACCTCGCTGCGCGCGCCGATGAAGCAATCGTCCTCGACGATGACGGGCTCGGCCTGCAAGGGCTCCAGCACGCCGCCGATGCCGACGCCACCAGAAATGTGTACGCGCTTGCCAACCTGGGCGCAGGAGCCGACGGTCGACCAGGTGTCGACCATGGTGCCCTCATCGACATAGGCGCCGACGTTGACGAAAGATGGCATTAGCACGACGTTCTTCGCAATGAAGGCCGAGCGGCGCACGATCGCGCCCGGCACCGCGCGAAAACCGGCATCGCGAAAACGGTTCTCGCCCCAGCCCTCGAATTTCGACGGCACCTTGTCCCACCAGGTGGCGTTGCCCGGGCCGCCCGCAATCGTGGTCATGTCGTTGAGGCGGAACGACAACAGCACCGCCTTCTTCAGCCACTGATGCACGTTCCATTTGCCGCTCGCCTCGCGCTCGGCGACGCGGGCTTGGCCCTTATCCATCAGCTCTAGCGCATGGTCGACGGCGTCGCGGACCTCGCCCCGGGTCGAGGTCGAGATGCCGTCGCGCGCCTCGAAGGCGTTGTTGATGGTGGTTTCGAGCTGGTTCGCGGACATCGGGATTCCTTGGAAAACGCTGATTTAGCGGTAGGGGAGGCTTTTCGGGATTTGAGCGGCAGGAGTCAACCCTCGTTACACTCCGCTGTCGTCCCCGCGAAGGCGGGGACCCATAACCACAGGACGTTGTGGTCGCAAAGAAGGTGGTGCCGGATTCGTAGGGTGGGCAAAGGCGCTCTTGCGCCGTGCCCACCGCTTATCGATGAGGCAAAACGGTGGGCACGCTTCGCTTTGCCCACCCTACGATTCTTCAGACTCGCAGCCCCTGCAAAAACCCGGTCAGATCATCCGTGACATAGTCGACATGGGCGGCGTCGCGACCTTCCAGCTCCCAGTCTTCGCGCACCACTTCCTTCGTGCCGTCAGGCACCACCAGCACCGTGGTCATCCCGAGCCGATGCGGCACCACGAGGTTGCGCGCGAGGTCCTCGAACATCGCCGCGCGCGTCGGATCGACCGCGTGCAGCGCCAGGAACTTCTGATAGGTCTGCGGCGACGGCTTCGGCTCGAGATCGGCGGCGATGATGTCGAAGATGCCGTCGAAATGTCCGCCCAGGCCGAGGCGGGAGAGCACGGCGTCGACGTGGTCGACCGAGCCGTTGGTCAGGATCAGCTTGCGGCCCGGCAGCTTTTTGATCGCCGCGCCCATCTGTGGATTGGGCTCAAGCGGCGCGTGGTCGATCTTGTGGACGTAAGCGAGGTAGTCGTCGGCGGAGACGCCGTGCTCGGTCATCATGCCGCGCATGGTGGTGCCGTAGCGGCGGTAATAGTCTTTCTGAATGATCCGCGCTTCCTCGGGCGAGATTTTCAGCCAGGCCGAGACGAACTCGCTGATCCGCGCGTCGACCTGCTGCCACAGATTGACGTGATGCGGATACAGCGTGTTGTCGAGATCGAACACCCAGGTCTCGACATGGGCAAAGGTGCGTGGTGATTTCATCGTTGTCTTCTCGCTGTCATCGCCCGGCAAAAGCGCGAAGCGCGTCTTTCAAACAAAAGACCGGGCGATTCGGTACACTGCGGCACTGCCTTCGTGGGTGGTGACGGTTGAGTTTGCGTCATCACGGCATCGCAAAGCGCAGCGTCTTGCCGCCGGTCGACAGATCAACCGCGGCAAAGCCGGTCGCGGCGAAGCCACGGTTCGCGCAGTCGCCCTGCTCATTGGTCTCGAACTTGCTCTCGCGGGTGCAAAGCGAGGTGCTGCCGCCCCAACTCAAGGCCTTATCCTTGATCTTGATGGTGCGGTTCTCGGCATCGACGGCTTCCGCGAAGCTGAACACCTGTTTCGGCTGGCCGGTCACGTCAGGATGCAAGCATTTGCCGGGCTCGATCCCGTACCAGCCGCGGCTCACGACCGACTTGCCGTCGGCGGTCGCGACCGCTGCCATGATCTTGTGCGGCGTGTCGTTGCACCAGGTCAGCCCCGTCGCGGACGGTGACTGCACCGCGTCGATCATGGTCGCAAAGAAGGTCGGCGACTGCAGCACGTCGCGCGTCAGCCCATGGCTCTTGAGGAACGCGTCAAGCGCCGTTTGGGTCTTTGGTCCGTCGACGCCATCGATCGGCGCCGCATCGTAGCCGCCGATGACAAGCAGCCGCTGGATGCCGGCGAGCCGCGCCTGCTCGTCGTCATATTCGCTGGCCTCGGCCAGATAGGCGACGAGATTGCCGTCATCGGCCTGGGTCGGCGTGATCTGGGTGAAGGGGGCCTGCGTCTGCCCGGCGCGGCACTGGCGCGCCGCGGCGATGACGAAATTGCCTTGCGCGACGCAGAGCGTATCGCTGCCGTTCTGCGGGATCGGCGAAGCGCCATAGACCGGCAGCGCACGCGCATTGAGCAGTATGCGGTCGGCATTCAGCGTGCCCTGCACCACCACGCGGCAGGTTGCGGGATCGATGCGGAACCAGCCGCGCGTGGCGGTCGCAGCCTTGTCGTCGATGCCGATCGCGGCCTCGACCACATAGCTCATGCGGTTGCAGATCTTCAGGTCGGCGACCGCCGGCTCCGAGGAGAGCAGGAAGGAGATCGCTGCGGCCGGCAGCGCCAGCAGGACGCGTGTCAGGTTGGACCATTGCGCCGGTCTGGCGGCGTGCGTGTCGCTTCGGCGCCTGTGGCGATCAGAAGTGGCCTTGATGGCCGGAATGTATCCGGCCACGATGGCCCTTTCCTGCGTCGCCATTTCTCGCGTCACTTGTGGATCAGCGTGCCGGTGCCCTGATTCGTGAACAATTCCAGCAAGACCGCATGCTGCATTTTGCCGTCGATGATGACGACGCCCTGCACGCCCTGCTCCAGCGCGTAGATGCAGGTCTCGACCTTCGGGATCATGCCGCCGGAAATGGTGCCGTCGGCGATCAGCTTGCGCGCATCCTTGATCGACAATTCCGGGATCAGCTTCTTCGACTTGTCGAGCACGCCCGGCACGTCGGTGAGCAGCAGCAGGCGCCTGGCCTTCAGCGCGCCGGCAATCGCGCCGGCAAAAGTGTCGGCGTTGATGTTCAATGTCTGGCCGCCTTGCGAAGTGGCAAGCGGCGCCAGCACCGGGATCAGCTCGTAGCCGATGAGCTGATTGAGTAGCGTAAGGTCGACCTTTTCGGGGTCGCCGACGAAGCCGAGATCGATGGCTTTCTCGATGTTCGAACCGGGATCGACCATAGTCCGCGTCGTCTTCGACGCCTTCACCATGTTGCCGTCCTTGCCGGAGAGGCCGACCGCCTTGCCACCGGCCTCGTTGATGTAGCCGACGATCTGCTTGTTGACCGAACCGGCCAGCACCATCTCGACGATTTCGATGGTGGCGGCGTCGGTGATGCGAAGCCCCCCTGCGAATTCCGAATGGATCCCGAGGCGCTTCAGCATGGAGGCGATCTGTGGTCCGCCGCCATGCACGACCACCGGGTTGATCGCGGTCTGCTCCAACAGCACGATGTCGCGCGCAAACGCCCTTGCGGTGTCCTCCGCCCCCATGGCATGGCCGCCATATTTGATGACGATGGTTTCCTCGTCATACTGCTGCATGTGCGGCAGCGCCTCGGACAGGATGCGGGCCTGATCGAGCGGAGAGATTTCGGTCATTGGGCTGATCTCTTGTTCGGCGGATTGGCCGGTTTCTATCCGATTGCGGCGTGCGGCGCAAAGCGCCTGTTTCGTCGCCGGATTGTCGCACCCGGCGTCACGCCTTTCCTATGCCTTCCTTGGCCAAGCCGCCGCAAGCGCGAGCACGAGCCAGCTTACGATCAGAAGCGTGCCGCCGGTCGGCGCGGCGAAAGGGAAAAGGCTTCGTCCGGCAAATTGCCGCATTGCCAGGTCGGTGGCGAACAGGCTTGCCGCAATGACGAAGCCGAAGCAGGCGACTGGACCGATCCGTCCATGGAGGATGCCGCGCTCGGCCATCGCGACCGCTCCCAGCACCGCACAGGCATGAAACAGCAGCATTGACGACGCCGCAGCGAGCCGCGTGGCGTCGGGCAGATGGGCGGCGCCTGCCGCCAGGGCGACGCCGGCCGCGCCCATCAGGCCGGCGAGTGCGACGAGGGTGCGATAGACCTTCGCCATCAGCGCCGTTCCTCGAGCAGCTTCGCGACCGCAGCGCGCAATTCGGCCATGCCGGCGCCCGTGCGCGAGGAGGTCGCGAGCACCTCGGGGAAGGCGGCGGGATGCTTTGCAAGCGCCGCCTCCGTTTTGCCGCGGCAGGCTTCCAGTTCAGCGGCCTTCACCTGATCGGCCTTGGTCAGCACAACCTGGTAACTGACCGCGGACTTGTCGAGCGTCCTCAGGATATCGAGATCGACGTCCTTCAGCCCGTGCCGCGCGTCGATCAGCACATAGACCCGCCCAAGCGAGGCGCGGCCCAGCAGGAACTTGTGGATCAGCGCTGTCCACGACGCGACCTGCGCCTTCGGGGCAGCGGCATAGCCATAGCCCGGCATGTCGACGAGGCGCAGTCCCGCTCTTTCGGGGCCGGCGAAGAAGATCAGTTCCTGGGTGCGGCCCGGCGTGTGCGAGGTCCGTGCCAGATTGTTGCGGCCGGTCAGCGCATTGATGAGGGAGGATTTGCCGACATTGGAGCGGCCGGCAAAGGCGACCTCGAGCCCCGCCATCGGGGGCAGCGTCTCGATCGAGGGCGAGGCGAAGACGAACTGCCAGTCGCCCGCGAACAGCTTCCGCCCCGCCTCGATCAGCTTCGCATCTGGGTCGGTGGTCATGCGAAGATTTCCAGTCTTCGTCATGCCCGGCCTTATGCCGGGCATCCACGTCTTACGATTTCGCCGAGAGCGAAGACGTGGATGGCCGGGACGAGCCCGGCCATGACGAATGAGAGAGCATTCAGTGATCGGTCAGGTCTTCGACTCGGCCTTCTTCCACATGAAGGTGGATTTGAGATTGTCCAACAGCTCCACCTTCACGCCGTTACGGCGCATGATGAAGCTCTGCTGCACCACCGACAACGTGTTGTTCCAGGCCCAGTAGATGACGAGGCCGGCCGGGAAGCGCGCGAGCATGAAGGTGAAGATGACGGGCATCCAGCTGAAGATGATCTGCTGCGTCGGATCCGGCGGTGTCGGATTGAGCTTCATCTGGACCCACATCGTGACGCCCATGATGAGCGGCCAGATGCCGAGCGCGAGGTAGTGGCCGAACACCGGGAGCTGCGTCGGGTCGTAGTGCAACAGCCCGAACAGGGTGAACACATTGGTCGGGTCGGGCGACGAGAGGTCCTTGATCCAGCCGTAGAACGGCGCATGCCGCATTTCGATGGTGACGAACAAGACCTTGTAGAGCGAGAAGAACACCGGGATCTGGATCGCGACGGGAAGACAGCCGGCGATCGGATTGATCTTCTCCTTCTTGTAGATCTCCATCATCTCCTGCTGCTGCTTCACCTTGTCGTCGGGATAGCGCTCCTTCAGCGCCTGAAGCTGCGGCTGCACCGACTTCATCTTCGCCATCGAAGCGTAGGACTTGTTGGCGAGCGGGAAGAACAGGAGCTTCACGATCACGGTGACGAGCAGGATCGCGATGCCGAAATTGCCGACCAGGCGATAGAAGAAGTCGAGCGCCAGGAACATCGGCTTGGTGATGAAGTAGAACCAGCCCCAGTCGATCATCAGGTCGAAATGATTCAGCGCGAGCTCGCGGTTGTAGCCGCCAAATCCCCAGATCGGGAAATTGAGGCCGACGAGCTTCGCTTCCTTGGCGCCGGCAAACAGCCGCGCGTTGACGCTGCCGGTGCCGCCGATCGCGATCGTCTGCGGATCTTCCAGATAGTCGGTCTGGTAGGTTCGGATGTTGCCGACAAGGTTCGACGAATAGCGCGCCTTCAAACGCGCGTTGGTGTCGGGCAACAGCGCCGAGGCCCAGTATTTGTCGGTGATGCCGAGCCAGCCGTTGGTGACATTGAAGTTGACGTTCTTCGCCTCGTCGATTTTCTTGTAGGTGTATTGCTGCAGGCCCTTGTCGCCGAGATAGCCGATCAGGCCTTCATGCAGGATGTAATAGCCCGAGACCTGCGGCGTGCCGTGCCGCGAGATCAGCGCGTAAGGGTAGAGCGTCACCGGTGCGTTGCCGGTATTGGTGACCTCGTCCTTGACGGTGAAGAGGTAGCGGTCGTCGACCGAAATGGTGCGGCGAAAGACGAGGCCCTCGCCATTGTCATATTTCAGCACCACCGGCGAGGACGGCGTGAGCGCGCCGGAGTTCTCCTGCTGCCACACGGTGTTCTGGTCGGGCAGGCGGACGGTCGAGCCGGTAGCGCCCACCCAGCCGAATTCGGCGTAGTACGGTTCAGCGCTGCCGGACGGCGAGTACAACACGATCGGCGGCGAATTGGCGTCGACGGTTTCGCGGAACTTCACCAGCGACAGGTCGTCGATGCGTGCGCCCTTCAGCGAGATGCTCCCGACCACGCTCGGCGTTTCGATCTTGACGCGCGGCGTGGCCGCAAGCGCGGTGTCGCGGTCGACCACCGGCGCGTTGGAGACGACCGGCGTGTTCGCCGGTGCCGGCGCGGCCCCTGCTTGCGGCGGCGTGCTGGTCGGAGTCGCGGTGCTACTCGGCTGGTTCGGTTTCGCCGGAGCGGCATTCTTCTGCAGCTCGGACTGGGCCTGCTGCGCGGCGCGCTGCTTCTCCATCTGCGGGATGTTGTAGAAATATTGCCAGGCGATCAGCACGAGGCCGGACAGGATGACGGCGAGGATGGTGTTGCGGTTTTCGAGCATCTTGCAAAATCTCGTCGTTCAGTCCGGTTGGTGCTTGCGTTTCGAGGCCTGCCGGTCGAGGCGTTTCAGCGCCGAGCGGAGGTCGTCGAGCATGGTATTGAAGTCGCAGGCGAGCGCGGCACGGCGCCCGATCAGCACATAGTCATGGTGAGGCTGCATCGCCACGGCGTCGATCCGCCTCACGGCTTCGCGAAGGCGGCGGCGGATGCGGTTGCGCTCGGTCGCGGTGCCGCTCTTCCTGGTGACGGTAAAGCCGACCCGGATCGGGCCCAAATCATCGCGGCGGCGGCCTTGCAGGGCAAACGCTCCTGCGTTGACCCGCGCGCCATTGGCAACGGCGAGGAAGTCCGCCCGCTGCCTCAGCCGATCCATGATGAAGGTCTCCGGGGAGGTGCCGACCTCAGGCACTCAGGCGTTTGCGGCCACGCGCGCGGCGGGCGGCGAGGACCTTGCGGCCGCCGGCAGTGGCGAGGCGGGCGCGGAAGCCGTGACGGCGCTTGCGCACCAGTTTGCTGGGTTGATAAGTCCGCTTCACGGGGTCGTTCTCCGCTGACCGGGCAATCTGCCTGTTAAGACTGAGAGGAAGTCCGAATGACAACCGGCCCGAAACGGGCCGTTTCCCGGCCCCAAAGAGCCGCCTCCGGGGCTAGCCGGGTCATCCCTGACAATTGGCGCGGCTTATAAGGGAGCGACCGGTTTTCGTCAACGTTGGGAAGGCCTTTGGACGCGTTTCTTTGAAACGTCGTATTTCGACAGAATAGTTCGGTTTTTGCGGTGTTTTTGTGGGCGAGCATGGCGGTTCGGGCACCCGGTCCCTAAATGCCGGTAACGACTGACATTAGCGATCCGTAATTTGACCGTGCGAGGCGGCGGATCGCATCCTTGTGGGGCAGGGCCAGCGAAGGCAGACAGCGTGTCAGTAACGGACGACCAGCCGACGACCGAGACGCCGCGCGGCACGCTGCCGCGCCGCCTAGGCCTATCCGGCAAGCTCTTTCTCCTGACCATCCCGCTGGTGGCGATCGCCTGCCTGCTGATTTACGTGCCCGCCATCGCCAACTTCTGGACCAACCGGCTCAATGACCGCTTGGCGGCGGCCAACACCGCAGCGCTGGTGCTTGATGCGGCGCCGCTCGGCATGGTGCCGGATTCGCTGTCGCAGCAGATATTGACCAGCATCGGCGCGCGCGCGGTCGCGATCAAGATGGGCCAGCAGCGCCGGTTGCTTGCGAGCGCCAACCTGCCGGCCGCGATCGACCATGACATCGATACCCGCGCAATGACGGCATGGGACGCAATCACAGGTTCGCTGCAGATGCTGCTCGAGAGCGGGAACCAGACGATTCGCATCATCGGACCTGCGCCGGCCGGCGCGCAATTCCTCGAGACCGTGGTCGACGAGCGGCCGCTGCGGCAATCGATGTACCGCTTCTCGCGCAATCTCTTGCTGGTTGGCCTCGGTATCGGCGTCCTGACCGCGAGCCTCGTCTACATCGCCCTGCATTTCCTGTTCGTGCGGCCGATGCGGCGGCTGACAGCCAGCATGGTCGGGTTCCATGAAGATCCGGAGAGCGCCGCCAGGATCATCGTGCCGAGCCAGCGCGGCGACGAGATCGGCGTGGCCGAGCGCGAGCTTTCGGCCATGCAGCGCGACCTGGTGTCGATGCTCAATCAGAAAAGCCGGCTGGCCGCGCTGGGCCTTGCCGTGTCCAAGATCAATCACGATTTGCGCAACCTTTTGGCGTCCTCGCAGCTCTTGTCGGATCAGCTTGCGACAGTGCCGGACCCGAGAGTGCAGCGCTTTGCGCCGAAACTGATGCGCTCGCTGGAGCGGGCGATCGCCTTCTGCCAGTCGACCCTGTCCTATGGCCGCGCCCAGGAAGCCGCGCCCGACCGCCGCATGATCCCGATCGAGCCGGTGGTGGCCGAGGTGCGGGAGACCGCGGGGCTCGCTTCGGACGCCTCGATCACCTGGATCACCGCGATCGAGCGTGGGCTCTCCGTCGATGCCGATCCGGACCACCTCTTCCGCGTGCTGCTCAACCTCGTGCGCAACGCCGCGCAGGCGCTGGAGACCCACCCGAAGAACGATCCGGCCAGCATGCAGATCCGCGTCACCGGCCGGCGCGAAGGCGCGGTCGCGATCCTCGAAGTCTCCGATACCGGCCCGGGCCTGCCGCAGAAGTCGCGCGAGCATCTGTTCGAGGCGTTCCAGAGTTCGGGCCGCCCCGGCGGCAGCGGGCTGGGACTTGCGATCGCGGCCGAGCTTGTGCGCGCTCATGGCGGCGAGATCCACCTCGTCGAGGGCACGATCGGCGCGACCTTCCGCATCGCCATCCCTGACCGTCCGGTGGAACTCACGACGGTGCGCAACGAACGGGCGCGGGCGTAGCCGGGGCTCGTCATTCCGGGACGTCCGCCAAGGAATCCCAGGTGGTTCACGGGATTTTGGCTCGCTGCCGAGCGGTGCCCCGGAATGCCTCCCAAATGAATGCTGGGCGACCCGTTCCAGACCTTGCCAATTGGCCTTGGAGCGGGTAGCTAGAGCCCTCTTTCGCGGCCTTCCCCGACGTTTCCGCGGGATGGCAAGCGGGCGGAAAGCCCGCGGATCACAGGCGAAACACGCGCCCGTAGCTCAGCTGGATAGAGCATCAGACTACGAATCTGAGGGTCGGACGTTCGAATCGTTCCGGGCGCGCCACTTCGGTACAGAACCGGGCACGCCAAAACCTGCCGTTTTTTGCGCTTTCAGCAGCGACGAGCGTGCAGAGCAGCACGCTTTGTGACCCAATGATACGAACTTCTTTCACGTCCGCCTCAATGCGCTGGGCCAGCGCGCAGGTGGTCGCCGCCCGATTCGGTCCGCATGCGCCTGCGGGCCTGGCTAGCGAAGGGTCTTAGGCGCTTGTGTAGACAAACACTTAGAACCCTCGACGGCCCGCAGCAACCTTATCGCTATCATCTTGCCGTCAAAGCTGCGTTGGTCTCGCTCGTCCCGAATGCGACTCGCCCGGGCGTCCAGCGCGGGATAGCATGGCTCGGATCCTCGGTGTGCGGGCTGCCAGACGCTGGCGTGTTCGGCACCCAACGCCTCCGCCCTGGAGTGTATTTCCACGTGTCGCCTTGCGGCAGCAAAGGCCACGCAAGGGGAGGATTGGACCATGTTAATTTGCCAGTGCAACGCAATTCATCGGCGGGATGTGGTGTGCGGCGGCGGTGCCGCCCTGTTCAGCGCTATTGTGACGACGCTGCTCGGCAGCGCGAGGCCGGTACGCGCGGAGATGATCGCCGGCAAAGTTCCCGAGGTCGATCGCGTGGCAGTGCGCGTGGTCGTCGACAGCTATCAATTCGCTGTCGCGCCGAGCCGGAAGGTTTCTGATGTCGAGATCCAACACTTCGGCTGGGGCATCGGCCCTGGCAAGCCACCCGGCAAAACGCTGATCAGTGAGTTCGGACTGTCGATGCACGTCGAGTCGCGGCGCGGCACCGAAACACGAAATGTCCTGATGGATTTCGGCTTCACACCGGACGCGCTCGTCAACAACGCCAATCTCGTAGGCATCGATCCGGGCGCGCTTGACGCCCTTGTCTTGAGCCACGGTCACTACGATCATTTTGGCGGCCTCGCCGGCTTCCTAAAGCAAAACAACGGCAAGCTGAAAGCCAAGCTGCCGATCTACGTCGGCGGCGAGGAGGCATTCTGCTCGCGCGAATGGACGGCCCCGCCGATCCGCGGCGATTTCGGAGCCCTTGATCGCAAAGCGCTCGAAAACGCGAATGTGGCGGTAACCTATGCAGAAGGACCGGCACTGGTCGCCGATCACGGCTTCACTACAGGCCACATCGGTCAGACGAGCTTCGAGAAGCTGCTGTCCCCCAGCGCCATGAAGATCGGCGTGGACCACGGCATTGGATGCTATGCCGACAAGCTTCCGGAGGACGAGCGGACGAAGGCGGTTATCCCGGACCAGTTCCAGCACGAGATTGCCACCGCGTTCAATCTAAAAGGCCGCGGGTTGATCGTGTTGACCTCTTGCAGCCATCGCGGGGTGATCAACGCAATCAAGCAAGCCCAAGCGGCTTCGGGCATCAACAAGGTTCATGCGGTGATCGGCGGCTTCCACCTCGCGCCCTACAAGGAGGACTATGTGCGCGACACGATCACAGCGCTAAAGGGTATCGACGTCGACTACGTCATTCCACTGCACTGCACTGGTGAGCCGTTCTACGAGATGGCCAAGGCCGAGATGCCGAACAAGCTCCTGCGCTCCTACACGGGCACACGCTTCATCTTCGCTGCCTGAGCAAAAGGACACTACGCAGTTATAGCGCTCAGGGCCGCGAATGAGCGTATTTGCTGGCCGCAGCGGATTCTGGAGCGCTACATCAGGGCGCCACGGCGAACGCGTAATGCCCACCTTCATCGGGCGCGGTGCGCCACCTCTCTCGGAAAGGATAGCCAGCGAAAGTCGTCAGTAGCTTCGCGTCGCTCTGGTGCTCCTTGCGCCGGGCGGCGGCGTGGAGTTGAAGCGCCGCTTCAGCCTCCGCACAGTGTGCGCGCCCGCTCCCTTACCCACCGATGCGCGGGATGCTGGTGGGAGCGCTCGTGCCACACGAGGCCGATTGTAAAGCCTTCGACCGGAAGCGGCGGCTCCAGCACCTGCAGGCGCTCGGCGCGCTCGCGCACCAGCCGCTCCGGCACAGTCGCGATCAGGTCGGAGCGGGCGACGAACTCGGGCACGAACAGGAAGCTCGCCGCCGATACTGCGATGCGGCGCTTGCGCCCGAGTTTGCCAAGGGCCGTATCGACCGGCCCGCCGAAGCCGCCGCCGCGCGGCGATACCACCACATGCTCGAGCGCGACGAAATCATCGAGCGTCAGCTTTGCCTTCACCCCCGGATGCCGCCGCCGCGCGATCGTGACATAGCGCTCGTGGAACAACAGTCGTGTACGTAGCGCCTGCGGCGCCGTCGAGGGCGTCATCACGGCCAGGTCGACAACCCCCGCCTCCATCTGCTGGCCCAGCAGGTTGCCATCGAGCTGGCGGATGGCGATCCGCAGTTTCGGCGCGCTGACGCGCAGGTCGAGCGCCAGCGGGGCGATGACGGCGACCTGCACATAGTCAGAGCAGGCGATCGCGACGGTGAGGTCGGCGATCGCGGGATCGAAGCCGCGTCCCCGTGCCAGCACATCGCGCACCTGGTCGAGTGCCCGTCGCACCGGCGCTTCAAGTTCTATCGCTCGCGCAGTCGGTGTCACGCCGCGCTGCGCCGGCAAAAACAGCGGGTCGCCGAAGAGATCGCGCAGCCGCGCAAGCTGCGCGCTCAGCGCCGGCTGGCTCAGACCGAGCCGGCTAGCCGCCCGCGTGACGTTGCGCTCGGCCAAGAGCGCGTCGAGCGCGACCAAGAGGTTGAGATCGACCTTGTTGCTATCCATGAAATGGATAGCAACACCAAACAACCGCAATTTCAACGGCTGGATTCCGCGCTCTATCTTCGACGCATTGATATTGGGGGACTTGCGGGCGGGAGCGGTCAAACGAAGTCAGTTCTGGGAACATCGGCTTCGTGCGCAGCCCGCCGAGTTGACCAGCAACCGAGGAATCCGACCATGACGCTCGTTCTTCCGCCGACCTCCGTTATCCGCGTTTCCCGCGCCGATTTCGATCCTGCGCGCTTTGCGGAAGTGGACCGCATGAATCGCGATACCGGGACCTACCTGATCCCGGCGATCAATCGTCTTTCCGGTCTTGCCGCGTATTTCGCGGGCGCTTCGCCGACAGGTTCGATGGTGCATGTAAGCCTATGGGAGAGCGATGCCCATGCCCAGCAGTTGGACAGTCTTAAGGAAATGGTCGTGAACGCTCGCCGGGACGCGGAAACAGTTGGCGTCGGATTCACGCCGATCGTGAATTATCCAGTCGCTTGGCATATTTGAACGAACGAGGTCGTCATACCCTGGCTCTTCATCGCCCATCCGAGGCAACATCCATGACTTCGGTCTCAGAAATGCAAGCGGTTTGGTACGAGGCTATCGGCCGGGCGCGCGAGGGTCCTCAAGTACCGGTCCATGTCCACGCCGACCCCGAAAGCGGGTGAAGTCGGCCCGTATTTTTGAGTCGTTGCCTCGCCGGGTGCGGGTTGGCCACAGAGCCGCCAACGAGCCGCGCTATGACCACCTCGCCCGATCGGACCGGGCGATCCAGTATCGGCCGCTGGATACGAGGTGTTGGCGGATGGCGCGCAAGAAAACCCTCAACGAACGGCGTTTGACCAAACGCCAGGTCCAGGAGCTGATCGCATCGGGTGCTCAGCTTCGCTCCGACCTGACGGCGGCGCTCGATGACGCGGTGTTTCGCCCGCGCGTGTACGAACTGTCGGGCGACCGCTTCCTGCTGGTGTTCGACGAAGTCTCGGGATTGGGCGGGAAGGGCGATATCTATGCGGGCGAGGATTTTCGTCGATTTGTGCGCTGGACGGCGAAGGTCGACGAAGACGCGCAACATGGGCGCCAAAGCTCGGTCAGCCACTGGGCCTATTATTCGCAGCTCAATGACCGGCTGATATCCAGCATCGACGTCCTGCTCGCCAAACTTCGTGCGGCGATGGCGCGGACGCCGGACGATCTCGATCTCTCCTACAAGAGCCTCGATCTCGTTTCCGAATACGTCGAAGGCCTCGGCGTCGAGCGCGCGCAGCAAGAGCTCTATGATCACCTCGTCGTCTATGTCGGCGAAGTCATGAAGCTCCGCATTCACGGGCGTTGGGAGATCGCTGCGGACCATCTGCACCCGCACCCGTATCTCGTGGGCGCGCTGTATGATCCTGTCATGCCGATCAACGTGGTGTGGGGCGAATTGTCCGGTTTAGACCCGGTGAATCTGAGGGCCGCCGCCGCGAACGAGATTCGTCGCGCGCGCAAGCCGCCGGGGATTGCTGAAGCTGCATCGAACGTTCGCGCCGCCGCGCCAAAGGGCGTGCTGGCAACGCTGCCGGAGGACGCTTACGAGGTCAGCAAGCGATGGGCGGATGGCCGGCCCTGGGGCGTCACGTTCAAGGAGGACGTCGACATTGCCGGCATCCCGTGCCGCGGCGAGGCCTGGTTCGACCGCAAGGGTGACCTCATCAGCGGCACGCTATCGCGCGAGTGGCTTTTCGGTACACGGCGATTCGCCGCGAACTCCGAATTCCGTTTCTACCGCGGACGCGAGGATGGGCGCCTCAACGACGTGAAATTAGGCGCGGATCAGGAGATCGACGGCCGGCCTTGCCTTGGCGGCACGGTGGTGTGGTTTCACCCCAACCAGCGCGTCAGCGTTCTCCATTTGGCAAGGGACCTCGATATCGATGGCATTCCCTGCGGCAGCGGCAGGGATTTGCATTGGGCCCTGAACTTCCACCGGAACGGGCGCCTGGCGGTTGCCGTGCTGGCGCGCGAGCACGTCCTTGCCGGCCGGGCGTTTCCGCGCGGGACGCGCGTCAGTTTTGACGAAAGAGGATCTCTCCAAAGTGCCAATCCCGCCTAGGAAGGCGACATCGATGGCATCTCGATCGAGGCGCGCGCACGCGTTGCGTAAGCGTCGGCATCATGGTGGTGCGCTGCCCGCTGTGCGCGACGGTCATGCTGGCGCGCGTGACATCAGATCATTCCCAGGACAAGGAAGATCCCGACCTCGAACAGGAATGCGGTACCTGTGATCGCGCAAACAAGACACAGGTCGCCAACCGACAGCGATTGCATGGCTCGCTCTCACGTCCCTCGCGAGCCCCAGCCGTCGTATTAACTCACGAGTAGCGAGAAGGTTGCGGTTCCCCCAAGGCGCGGTGCCCTATTTCCAGGATTTCATGTCAAGTCGGCGACGTGATCAGACCGACCCTCATGTCCTTCGCAAGATAGACGCAGGCCTCATCGGCCAGCACGCGGCCGTCCGCAATTCCCATGGCGAGCTTGCCGCGCCTGACCTGACGCATGTCGACTTCGTAGCGCACGCGGCGGATGTCCGGCGTGATGTGCCCCTTGAACTTCACGTGGCCGACGCCAACGGCGCGGCCCTTGCCCGGCGAGCCCGACCAGCCAAGCCAGAAGCCGATGATCTGCCACATGGCGTCCAAACCAAGGCATCCCGGCATCACCGGATCGCCGGGAAAGTGATAGGCGAAGAACCAAAGGCCCGGCGCGATGTCCTGCTCTGCAATGATATGGCCCTTTCCGAAGACGCCGCCGTCCGCGCTGATCTCCGTGATGCGGTCCATCATCAGCATGGGCGGCGCCGGCAATTGCGCGTTGCCCGGGCCGAAATAGCCGCCCTGGCCTGAGTTGAGCAGATCGTCCTGCGTGTAGGACGATTGCGGGGCATGAAATTTGTGCGGGTGGGACAACAAGATAGCATGACCTTTCGTGAAGCGGATTAGCGGGGTGAACGTCGGACAACCTTGCTGCAGGGGCTGTCCGGACGCGTGTTCAGGCGCAGCGCCGCCGCCATGAAGGCCCAGATGTCGTTGGTGAGCTTCTCCGGATCGGGTCGTTGTTCACGTATCAGGGCACCGATCAGCGCCTGGCGGATTCCGCCGATCATCAGCGCGATGGTGAGATCAGGATCGATGTCGGCAGGAACGATGCCGTCACGCTGCGCGGTCTTGAGCATCAGGGCACCCGCCGCAAGCTGCCGGTTGGTGAAAGCGATCTCGACGTCCAGCACTTCAGGCGCGCGGCTCAATGGCCCGATGACGAGGGGGGCGAAAGGATCAGCATAGTGGAACGCGATGTAGGCAGCGATCCGTTCCCTTTCCCTGTTTGCCCAGATCTTCGACGTGAGCCTGGCGCCACTGAACACCGCCGCATCGAGGCGGCTGTAGAATTCCTCGACAACGGCGGCGATCAAACCGGCCTTCGACCCGAAGTGATGATAGGCGAGCCCGACCGAGACCCGCGCACGCTTTGCGACGGCCTGCATTTCCAGGTGTCCGTGGCAGTGAATGAGCTCGTCCTGGGCCGCGCGGATGAGTCGTTCCCGCGTCCCCATGCTCGAAACAGCCATTCTCGCCTCAGGCTACTGAATTGAATTCAATTCAATAGCGATACCAAGGCGATGTCAAGCGTGAAGGCTGGAAGTAGCGAGGGCGCCGCTTACTTTCGCCGCGCTTTGGATTTCCGCGTCGGCGCTACCCGTTCGCGCTTCGCGGCAACCCGCCGCGCCGCCGCCAATGCGGCCCGTGCCCACGTGACAAATTCATCCGGCTCGTCGAACAAGCGCTCCGGCGCGCGCCAGAAGGCGAGGTCGATGGTGCCGCCCTTTTTCGCGTAGTTGAGCGGCGGGAAGACTTCGGCTTCCTTGAAGATCGCACGGTTGTCGTCGTCGACGCGAAAGTAGAGCGCGTCATCCCGCACCATGGCGAGCATCAGGCCGTCGCAAAACACGCCGGTCTTTCCGAACATGCGTCGCATGGTGACATGGCCGAGCGGGGCGAGCTGCTCGCGAAGGAACTCCGCAAAGCTGTCGCTGGCAACCATTTTCACCCCCGGTTTGGCCGCCTGGCGCCCACGGCCGGTGTTATTCCGCGGCCATCTCCTGCGCGCCGCCGAGCAATTTCACATTGAGTCGCCCGCCGGCAAACAGCATGTCGTTCAGCGCTTCGTCGATGTCACCAGACGTCACCGACTTGCCGGCATCGCGCGCGATGGCGCCTTGCGCGATCCGCCGCATCAGCTCCTTGATGAAGGCGGCGCTGACGCCTTTCGTGCGGCGCACGGCGTCTTCGATGACCGCGGCATCAAGCGGCAGTCCCTTGCCATAGAGTCGCACCAGCTTGCGGCGGCCGGTATCGTCGGGCAGCGGCACCTCGATCGCCTGATCGACACGGCCAGGCCGCCCGGCCAGCGCACTCTCCAGCTCCTCCGGGCGATTGGTGGTGAGGACGAACAGGATGTCCGCATCCTCTTTCAGCCCGTCCATTTCATTGAGCAGCTTGTTGAGCAGCGATTCCTCGCAAGGTCCGCCCATCTCGTTGCGATCCCGCGCGATCAGATCGACGTCCTCGATCACCACCATCGCCGGCTGCAGCAGACGCGCCAGACTCATATAGGGGCCGAGCAGCGCAACCTGTGCGGCGGTAATGATCAGCGTAGTATGGCCGGGCAAATTGGTCGCGAGATAGCGGATGGTGTGGGTCTTGCCGGTGCCGGGTGGCCCGTAGAGCAGGATACCCTTGCGCGTCGACTGGCCGAACGAGCGCAGCGCGTCCCGCCACTCGATGAAGCGCAACACATTACGATCGAGCAATTTGAGGGTCTGCTCGGGCAGGATGACCTGCTCGCGCTCGACCGGTGCAAGCCGGTGCACCATGATGCCCGTCAACCGTCCGCCATAGTTGTCATCACTGTCGAAGGAAAGGATCTTGCCGCGATAGGACCGCGCCGCGCCCACCGCTTCTTCCAGTTCGGCAAAACAGCGCTCGGCGAAGCGTTCGCCCGCGGGTCCTGCGGGCACGGCGATCTCGATGCGGAGCGCGGGGTCCGGTCTGTATTCCCGGAAGCGCGAGAGCACGACGGCATAGGGGAGCTCGCCATGCCGGGCGAGCCATAATCCGTTGCGCAGGCATTTCACCGGCGCGCTCTCGCCGATGTCGACTTCGAGGTATTGCGGCGGCGCCAGCGCTTGCGCGCGCCGGCCGTCCCTCAGAAGCTGCGCGAATTCAAGGTCGTCGCGATACTCTTCATGAAGACCGAAGAAGCCAAGCGGCGAGGAGAACAGCTTGTCCAGCGCGACCTGGACGTCGGCCTGCATGTGCAGTGGGAACTGCCGCAGCACGGTCACCAGCGCGCTCGCCGGCGTGCCGGCGAAATGCCAATCAAGGGCCTCATAGGCATGAGTGAACGCGACGTCTTCCTCGTCGGAGGTGTCTGCGGCATCTGCGCTGGTGATCTGCAAGGGATGCCCCGCATCTTGAATGCGCTGCTCTGCTTCCTCCAGCAATGCCCTGGCGACCGGCGGGGGATAGGGACCACACACACCCTTGCCTTGCCGATTGATCTGCGAAGCGAATGCGGTGGCGTCGCGCTCGGTCCTGCCGAACACGTCGCGGAGCAGGGAAATGACAAACTCCACCGGCGTCTTGTCGTCATTGTGAAAGACCAGCCGGACTGAACCGGTGCAAACATCCTGCATGAAAGCCTCCAAACGCAACTTCAGCTTGATAAGAACAAAAAGAGAACAACACGAAATGCAAGGCTCGTCAAGCGCTGCTTAAAGTTGCGTCGGGCCGACTATCGGCACGAGCCGGAATTTTTTGGCGGCGAACGAATGACGCGCTCGTTCCGTAGTTCTCCGGAGCTTGCCTGAAACTCCGGGGAAAGGTTCGCGTATTACAGTTCAAGTTTGCGAACGACTGGCATGATGTTCGCATGCGTGTGGCGTACCCTTAACTCTCTCGCCAAGGAGCGCGCATGGGCGAAGTCGTAAGGTTTGTTTCGAAGTCCGATCTAGAGCGAGCTCGGCTGATCCGGGAGGCCCGCGCGATTTACGAGAGCGTATTCCCGACCGAGGTGGTCGGCGGCGCCGACAAGACCACGCCGCCCGCCAAGTCGCGATAGCGCTTCGCGCCGTCCTCAAATCGGTGCGCTCTAGACGCGCTTGTCGATATGTGCATTGCCAGCCGGCGCATTCGTCGCGTCCTCGCGCTGCCAATCGTCGCGGGCTTCATGAGAGCCAACACTGTCGGGCCTTGGCGCAGACGGCGCGGCCCTCTCTTTCGCCTTCTGCCGTGCGAACCAGAGCCACAGCCGCAGTTGGCCTATCGAGGGGGCAGGACGGAGCATGATCCGTCCGATGGCGCGGACGGCGCGAATAGGCTGGACCGGCTTTACGGCTCTCATGGTTGACCAGGTTTTCGTTTCCCGCGCTCGTGCCGCTCCATGTTACCACAAGCCTTGCCGTAACGGGTCGTTCGGGCCCGACGAAACAAGCGAGGAACGATGGCGACGATTTTGGTGACCGGCTGTGACAGTGGGCTTGGCGTGGAATTCGCGCGGCAATACGCCGTCGAGGGCCATCGCGTGATCGCGACCTGCCTCGATCCCGCAAGCGCCAGTGAAACGGCCGCCATCCGCGGTCAGGTCGAAGTCATTGGATTGGACGTGACCGACCATGCCGCGATCGAAAAGCTGGCGGCGCGCCTTAAGGCCGAGCCGATCGATATCCTCCTCAACAATGCCGGCATCGCGCGGCCGCATCCGCCATTCGGCGCCACCGATTATCCGCTCTGGCGGCGCATCCTGGAGACCAACCTGATCGGCCCGATGAAGATGGCCGAGTGCTTTGTCGAGCACGTCGCGCGCAGCGAATTGAAGGTGATGGCGTTCATCTCGAGCCGGATGGGCTCGATCGCCTCGAACAATTCGGGCGGCTCCTACGCCTATCGCTCGAGCAAAGCCGGCCTCAACATGATCGTGAAGTCGCTCGCCGTCGATCTTGCGCCGCGCGCAATTTGCGTGCTGGCGCTGCATCCGGGCTGGGCCGCGACCGAGCCGGGCGGCCGCGTGCCGGTCAGTGAAAGCGTCGCCGGCATGCGCGGCGTGATCCATCGCGCCGGCCGCCATCACACCGGCAGCTTCGTGACCTACAACGATCAGCCGCTGCCCTGGTGAGATCAGCCTCTCAGTCTGACTTTGCGAGCCGCAAGGGCTCCTTCAGCGTGCGGTCTTGCGAGGCGAAATAGAGCCTGATCGGGATTCGCTCGGAACGGCCGGCGTCCGGCTTGTCGGCGCTGAGCTGGATGTTGTGCGAGGGGTTGCCGGTGAAGCGGAAAGAGCCGTCCGCCGCGGTCGTAGTCGAGGCGTGCTCCACAAAGGTGGCGAAATCGAAGATCCAGAGCCGCACAGTCGCGCCTTGCACCGGCTTGTCGTCGGCATCGACAACGCGGCCCGAGATGATGCCGTGGTCGTGGGTAAAGACCCAGCCATTCCAGCCGGCGATCAGCACGCAGAGCAGCAGCGGCACCCAGACAAAGCGATTGCGAAGCACGCGCAGGACCGTCGCCGATCGTGGAGAGCCGCTCATCCCTTGGTCGCTCCCGCCGACAGCCCCTGCACGAATTCCCTCTGCGCCATCAGGAACAGGAGCAGGCCCGGCGCCAGCACCATGATGCAGAAGGCATAGAGCGCCCCTGTCGTATCCTCCTGATACGACAGGAAGCGCGCGAGCCCGAGCGGCAGCGTCTGCATCTCCGGCGAGCGCGTGACGATCAAGGGCCACATGAAATTGTTCCAGGACCAGATGAACGACAGGATCACGTTGGTCGCGGTCGCCGAACGCGCCAGCGGGATCATCACCCGCCAGATGATGGTCCATTGCGACAGGCCGTCGACACGCGCCGCGTCGATCAAGGAGCGCGGCACCGCATCGAAGCTCGCCTTGTAGACGAAGATGCAGATGATGGTGGAGAACAGCGGCAGCGACAGGCCAAGATAGGAATCGAGCAGGCCGAGCTTGCCGGTGATCAGATAGGCCGGGATGATGGTCGCCTGGAACGGGATCATCATGCAGGACAGGAACAGCAGCAGCACAAAGCTCTTGCCGCGGAACGTCTGGGTCAGCGCGTAGCCCGCCATGGCGTTGAGCACGACATTGGCCGCGATGGTCATGACCGAGACGATCACGCTGTTGACGAAGTAGCGCGCGAACGGAATCGCGTACCAGACGTCGACGTAATAGAAGGGGTTGGGATCGCGCGGGATGACGCTCGGCGGATAGGCGAAGATGTTGTCGCCGGAGATCGAGGTCTTGAGCACCCAGTAGAACGGCAGCAACATCACCGCGCCGACCGCGATCAGCGCAAGATGGATCGGCCAGGTGCGCTTTTGCCGCATCAGTCCCGCTCCACGGCGCCGGCGTTGCCGCCGGACAGGCGGTTGGCAAGGTAGGTAATGCCCAACAGCAGGATGAAGAACGTCACGGTGACCGCGGCGGCGTAGTCGAACCGGGTCTGGTTGAAGCCGAGCTTGTAGATGTAGGTGATCAGGATTTCGGTCGCGCGCCCGGGGCCGCCGCCCGTCATGACATAGACGAGGTCGAAGCTGGTCACTGAATTGAGCATGCCGATCACGAAGCAGAGGAACAGCGATGGTTTCAGAAGCGGCACGGTGATGCGGATGAAGCGGTGGAAGGCGTTGGCGCCGTCGATGCCGGCGGCCTCGTAGAGGTTGCGCGGGATGGTCTGCAGGCCGCTCAGGATGATGACCATGTAGAAGCCGAGCATCTGCCAGATATTGGCGACGATCACCGACGGCAGCGCCCAGGTGAAGGAGTTGAGGAACGGGATCGGCGTATCGACCAGATGGAGCGACCGCGCGACATAGTTGATGAGGCCGACCCGCTCGTCGAACATCCAGCGCCAGATGATCGCAACTGCAACCGTCATCAAGGGATAGGACAGGAAGATGATGGTGCGATAGATTTCGCGGCCGCGTATCTCACTGTCGACGAGCAGCGCAAGCCCAAGCGCGAGCGCAATGCCGATCGGCGCGGAGGAGATCAGGCCGATCGTGTTCCAGAGCGATTGCCAGAACACGTCGTCGTCGAACAGCATCTCCTGATAATTGTCGAGCCCGATGAACACCGCAGGCTTCAGCGGCGACCAGGCCTCGAACGACAGCACGACGTTCCAGGCGAGCGGCAGGATGCGGTAGAGCAGGAAGATCAGAAGCGACGGCGCGAGGAACGCCCAGATCAGGATGGCGCGGCGCGTGGACCGGCGCAGCACCGGGCCGCCGGTCTTGGCCTTCGCCGCCGCTTCGATCACGACCGGCGCAGCACGCGGGTTACCGCGCGCTCGGCGGCCGCGAGCGCAGTCTTGGCATCCTTGCGGCCGAGCAGACCGTTCTGCAGCTCAGGCCAGAACGCGTCCTTGATCTCCGCGTCGTTGGCGAGCGGCCAATTGCCGGTCAGCTTGTCGGTGTGCTCGAGCTGCGTCTGCAGCACCGCGTGCGCCACCGGATCTTCATTCTCCAGCGAGGCGAGGCAGGCCTTGTCGGCGACGAGATTGGCGGTGAGGATGCGGCGGGTTGTGGCGAATTTGGTCGCCCATTTGTTGCCGGTCATCAGCTTGATCAGCGCAAAGGCCAACTCCGGATTCTTCGAGCTCTTGGAGATGGCGAAGCCGTGATTGGTCGGCGTCGACCAGTTGCCGGGCGCCTGTGCAACCCCGAGCGTGTCGCGATTGATCCAGCGGCCCTGGCCCTTGACGAAGAAATAGGCCGACGAATGGGCGTGCATCATGCCGACGGTGCCGCTGGAGAACGCACCGTTCGGTTCCACCCAGCGCCCGGTCCAGGAAATCTTGTTGATGCCGCCCGACGCCGTCGCTTTCGCCAGGCGGTCGACCACGGCGGCCGCCTCCGGCGTGTTGAAGGCGGGCTTCTTGAGGTCCGGCGTCAACAGCTCGATGCCGTTCATCTTCATGAGCGGCCAATAGAGCCAGTCGAAATTCAGCGTGATGAAGCCGGTCTTTTCGGCTTTCGCCATCGACTCGGAGAATTTGATGATCTCGTCGAAGCTGGTGGGTGGCGCGGAAAGGCCGGCGTCCTTGAACATGAGCTTGTTGTAGAACAGCAGCGTCTTGGCGATGTAGAAGGGAACCAGGTAGTTCTTCTTGTTATAGATCCAGCTCGACAGGTAGTCGGTATTGAAGAGTTTCGGGAACTCGGGGTCAGCCTGGAAATAGGGAGTAATGTCGAGCAGAGCGCCGTTGGCGGCCCATTCGACCCAGATCTCGCCCTGCAAATCGACGATGTCGGGCGCAGTGCCGGCCACAAGCTGGGTCTGGTAGAAGGCCGGCACATCAGGGCCCTTCTTGTCGAGCCATTCGATCTCGACGCCGGGATGGGCGGCCTTGAACTCGGCGAACTCTTCCTTGAACAGCGCTTCCTGGTCGGCGATGTTCCAGGTCAGGATGCTGAGCTTCTTGTTGGATTGAGCGCGCAGGTAAGCGGGCGCGAAAAGCGTCGCCGCAGCCGCGGCAGCACCGGTCTTCAGAACGTGTCTGCGGTCCACCGTCTCCTCCCCAAGATTTGTTGGCGGTCGCCCGGTCTGACGTCTTGTCAAATCGCGCGGAGCCGCGAGGGCGATTTGATAATTTGCCTCTCGCGCTGTCAAGCAAACCCGCACTGCAAAATAGCGGTTGCGCGACCGCTCTCAATTGACAGAAAGTCGGAACGGCGATCACATTCGGCGCGCATGATCCGGAAAAGTGTGTAGCGGTTTTCCGAAAAGATCATGCGCAAACAAAACCGCGTCGGCGTGATCTGGAAGCAGCAATGGCGACCGTGGAATTCAAGCGGCTGACGAAACGTTACGGCGCCCTCGCTGTCGTCAATGCTATCGACATCGCCATTGCCGATGGCGAGTTCATCGTCCTCGTTGGTCCCTCCGGCTGCGGAAAATCGACGACGCTGCGCATGCTCGCGGGCCTCGAGGACATCTCCGAGGGTCAGATCCTGATCAATGGCCGTGTGGTCAATGAAGTGGAATCGCGCGACCGCGACATCGCCATGGTGTTCCAGGACTATGCGCTCTATCCGCACATGACCGTCCACGGCAACATGGCGTTCTCGCTGCGCTATCGCAACGTCGCCCGGCGCGAGATCGACCGTCGCGTCCGCGAGGCTGCCGAGATCCTCGGCCTCACTGATTATCTCGATCGCTATCCCAAGGAGCTCTCGGGCGGGCAGCGCCAGCGCGTCGCCATGGGGCGGGCCATCGTGCGCAAGCCGCAGGTGTTTCTGTTCGACGAGCCGCTCTCCAATCTTGACGCCAAGCTGCGCGGCACCATGCGCGTGGAGATGAAGAAGCTGCACCAGCAGCTTGGCGTGACCACGGTCTACGTCACCCACGACCAGATCGAGGCGATGACGCTGGCCGACCGGGTTGTCGTCATGAATGGCGGACGCATCGAACAGATCGGTGCGCCCGAAGAGGTCTATCATGCGCCCGCGAGCCTGTTCGTGGCGGGCTTCATCGGCGCGCCGACCATGAACATGATTCCGGCCAAGCTCGAGGGGGCGGACGGTTTGCGGCTCGCCGGCAGCGAGCTGATCCGCTTTCCGCGCGCCTCTGCCGCGGCCGCCGACCTCGTGCTGGCGGTGCGCCCAGAAGACGTCGACATTGCGCCGGCCGCGGGCGGCGAGGGGCGTGTCGTGTTACCTGCGACCATCGACGTGGTCGAACCGCTTGGCGCCGATACGCTGGTGTTCGCGACCATGGCGGGACATCAGATGGCGGTGCGCGTCCGGCCAGACGCGCGCCCGCAGCGCGGCTCGCCTGTCCACCTAAGCTTCGATCTCGATCGCGTGCATCTGTTCGATGCCGCGACCGGCAAGCGCTTGGCTGCGGCGAGTGCGTGAAGGAAATGTGGCGTGGGCACGATCCGTGATTCTCTCCGTCATTGCGAGCGAAGCGAAGCATCCAGCCTCTTTGCGCGGAGAGAGTCTGGATTGCTTCGGAGCTTACGCTCCTCGCAATGACGAGCCCACGCAACGATGACGCGGCAGTTGGCGGGTTGCCGTCCCTCCCTTGCTATGCTTAGGCTCGTCATCTCATGACTACTCCCTTCGTCACACCCCCCGACATCCGCTCCGCGCTGCTGTTGCGCCAGGAAATCGCCTTCCTCGACATCCGGCACGAGGCTGCCTTTGCCACCGCACATCCCTTGTTTGCCGCCAATATGGCGGCCGACCGGATCGCGCTCGAGGCCGCGGTGAGGTTGCCGCGCAAGGACGTGGCCGTTGTGCTGTATGATGATGGCGAGGGGCTGGTCGCGCAGGCGGCCGATTGCCTCGCGGCGCTCGGCTATAGCAATATCCGCGCGCTCGGCGGGGGCCTGAAGGCCTGGCGCGATGCCGGCTATGAAATCTTCCAGGACGTCAATTCCTATGCCAAGGCGTTCGGCGAACTGGTCGAGGCGCGCCGCCATACGCCGTCGCTGAGCGCGGACGAGGTCGCTGCGCTCATCGAGAAAAAGGCCAACATCGCCATCCTCGATGTCCGTCGCTTCGACGAATATGCCACCATGAACATCCCCGGCTCGCTCAGCGTGCCCGGCGCGGAGCTGGTGCTGCGCGCAGGCAACGCGGCGCCCGATCCCGACACCACCATCGTCGTCAACTGCGCCGGCCGCACCCGCTCGATCATCGGCACGCAGTCGTTGATCAACGCGGGCGTCCCCAACAAGGTGCGAGCGCTTCGCAACGGCACCATGGGCTGGACACTGGCGAAGCATGGTCTGGAACGCGGCTCAGTGCGACGCGGCGGCATCGGTCTGTTCGAGGGCGCAAAGGACAACGCCCGCGACGTCGCCTATCGCGCCGGCGTCCGCCATCTTGGTGTGCGCGACGTCGCGGCGCTCGAGGCTGACATCGATCGTACGCTCTATCGCTTCGATGTGCGGGATGAAGCCGAATATACTGCGGGTCATCTTCCGGGCTTCCACCACTATCCCGGCGGCCAGCTCGTCCAGGAAATCGACATGGCCGCCCCCGTGCGCGGTGCGCGCATCCTGCTTACTGATGACAAGGGCGTTCGCGCGGACATGACAGCGTCGTGGCTCGCGCAGATGGGTTGGGAGGTCTATGTGCTGGAGACCGGCTACGCCGGCCTGCTCGAAGCAGGCCCGCCGCTGGTACTGCCCAAGCCCGATCCGTCACATCGCTATCGGCGTCCCTATGAGGGCACCGAGTCGGCCGAGAAAGCGATGCAGGCCTATCTCGATTGGGAGTTCGGCCTGGTCGAGCAGCTCCGCCGCGACGACAGCCACGGCTTCTTCGTGATCTGAGGGGCGCGCCGTTACGCGAGGACCTTCGCTTCAAGCATCTCTTCGACCAGCGGCACGACTTTGGTTCCGTAAAGCTCGATGCTCGTCATCAGCTTCTCATGCGGCAGGGGACCTGCTGAATATTTGAGCTGGAAGCGCGCCACTCCGAGCGCCTTCACGGTCGCCGCGATCTTGCGCGCCACGGTTTCCGGCGAGCCGACGTAGAGCGAGCCGTGCTCGGCCTCGTGCACGAATTCGTCGCGGCCCATCGGCGGCCAGCCGCGCTCCTTGCCGATGCGGTCGCGCATGGTCTTGTAGTCGGGCCATAGCTCCTCGCGCGCCTGCTCGTCGGTGGCGGCGACATAGCCCGGCGAATGCACGCCGATCGGTTTCGCCGCGCGGCCGAACTGCGTCAGCGCGCGGTGATAGAGATCGACATAGGGCCGAAACCGCTTCGGATCGCCGCCGATGATGGCAAGCATCAGCGGCAAATCGTAGTGCGCCGCGCGCACCACCGATTCCGGGCTGCCGCCGACGCCGATCCAGGTCTTGAGCCGGCCGTGCTCGATCGGCGGATAGACGAGCTGGTCCTTCAGGGGCGGGCGGAGGCTACCCTGCCAGGTCACCGGCTCCTGTTTCAGGAGTTGCACGAACAGATCGAGCTTCTCCTCGAACAGCTCTTCATATTGGCGCAAGTCGAAGCCGAACAGCGGGAAGGATTCGGTGAACGAGCCGCGGCCGAGGATCACCTCGGCGCGGCCGTTCGAGGCCGCATCGACCGCCGAAAACCGCTGGAATACGCGAATGGGATCGTCCGAGCTCAACACGGTGACCGCGGAGCCGAGCCGTATGTTTTTGGTGCGCGCAGCGATCGCCGCCAGCACGACTTCAGGCGCGGAGATGGCAAAGTCCGCGCGATGGTGCTCGCCGAGCCCGATGAAGTCGATGCCGAGCTGATCGGCCAGCCCCGCTTCCTCGATGACGTTGCGGATGACCTGCGCATGCGGGAGCAGCGCGCCGTCCGCGCCGCGGGTGACGTCGCCGAATGTATCGAGGCCGAATTCGAGTGTTTTGGTCATTGCTTCCATATCGCGTGTGCCGACCGCCTTCCGCCGGCTTTGCAGGCATTTAGGCGGCCTACCAGCGCTCCGGCAGGCTGCGCCGCGAAACCCACAGTTTCCGGTTTTATCCGGCGAGAGGACCTTCCCAAGCCTACTCGCGGCCGTAGTCTCCGGCCCATGCACCCTTGCGCAGCGGCAGCTACCTCAATGTATATAAAAGCCAAGCTCGCATGACGAGCAGCTATCGGGAGGAAACACGATGCAAGCAGAAGAACCGGCCCCGCCGGCCTTCGAGACCGATTTCTGGAAGGACGCCAATCTGCGGAAGGTCTGGGACGAGATCGTGCCTGGCGAGCCGCGCAATACGCTGCCTTATCTCCTGACCTTTGAAGCGATCGCGCTCTTCTGCAAGGCGGTCGGTGAGACCAATCCGCTCTATCTCGACGAATCCGCCGCGAAAGCCGGCCCCTATGGCGGGCTGATCGCACCGCCCTCGATCCACATCCTCCTGATGTTCGCCTGCACGCCTGCGGATGACTGGATGCGCTCGCCGGGGACCATCAATGCCGGACAATCCTGGAGCTACAACATCCCGGCGCGGCCGGGCGACACCATCACGCTGCAGGCCCGCGCGCTCGACAAGTTCATCCGCCGCGAGCGGCTGTTCGTCGTGCACGACAATGTCTTCTTCAACCAGCACGACGAAGTGATCTGCTCCGGCCGGGGCCAGACGATCCGTCCGATGTGAGGAGACGACCATGACAGTGACATTCGACAATCTGCGAGCCGGCGATACCATCATTGGTCCTTCGTTCGCCGTCTCGCGCGAATCAATCCGCCTGTTTTGCGATGCTTCGCTCGACTACAACCCGCTGCATCTCGACGACGCCTACATGAAGGGCAATTTCGGCAAGACCAGTTTCGGCGGCATCATCATGCACGGCATGAACAATTTTGGCCTGATCACGCGCATGCTGACCGATTGGGCAATGCCCAGCGGCGCGATCCATCGCCGCCTCGAGACGCGCTGGGTCAAGCCGGTGAAGCCCGGCGACACCATCCGCCCGAGCGGAATCATCAAGACGAAGCAGGTCACGTCGAAATCGCGCTGGGTGTTGATCGACGTCATCGTCCAAAACCAGCGCGACGAGCCGGTCGCAACCGGCGAGGCGATGGTGGAATTTCCCGTGCTCGCGAAGGCGGGATAGTCGGGGGCATCGAAGAGCCGGCGGTGAAACCGCTCGCCTTTTGACGAATTATGCTCCTATGGCTTTTGCCTGAGATGGCAATCGTCTTGCATGGGGCTTTTCATGAGCGGACGGCGACTGATCGGCGATATCGGTGGCACCAATGCGCGGTTTGCGATCGCGGAGGGCGGCAAGTACCGCCAGTTAAAGCATATCGAGGTCGACAAATACCCCTCGCTCCGTGACGCGATCTCGGACTATTTGACGGCGCTGCCGGAAGACGAACGATCCGGCCTTGCCGGCGCGCTGGCCATCGCAGGGCCGGTGCTCGGCGACCGCATTGCACTCACCAACCAGTCGTGGTCGTTCTCGATTGCGGAGTTGAAGCAAAGCCTCGGCCTCGTCTCGCTTGCAGTGGTCAATGATTTCGCCGCGACCGCGCAATCCATTCCCCATCTTGCCGCGCAGCAGAAATTCGCGATCGGCCCGATGATCCCGAACGCGAAAGGCAATATCGGCGTGGTCGGCCCGGGCACCGGCCTCGGCATGAGCTCGCTGATCCCGAGTGGTGATGGCTGGACGCTGGTAGCGGGCGAAGGCGGACACGCTACCCTCGCCGCCTCGACCGAAGAGGAGTTCGCGATCATCCAGATGCTGCGCAAGCGCTGGAGCCATGTTTCGGCCGAGCGCGTCCTGAGCGGCGCGGGCCTCGTCAATCTCTATGAAGCGCTATGCGCGATCGGCGGCATCGAGCCGTTGATGCTGTCGCCCGCCGACGTCACCCGCCGCGCGATGGATCGCTCGGACGAGACCTGCGTGCGGGCCTTCGCCCACTTCTGCGGATTCCTCGGCAGCGTCGCCGGCGACCTCGCGCTGACGGTAGGCGCGTTCGGCGGTGTTTATATCGCCGGCGGCATTCTGCCCCGCTTCAAGGACGCCTTTGCGGCCTCAAAATTCCGCGAGCGCTTCGAGGCCAAGGGACGGTTTTCCAAAATGCTCGCGGGCATGCCGACCTGGCTCATCCTTGACGAAAACCCCGGCCTGATCGGGCTCGCCAACATGCCGCTTAATCAATCTGAGCCAAAAGTAAGATAGTAAAATAATATGACTAGTAATGTTCCTTAAGGTATGGGACGCTCCCTCCTCACCGGCAAAATCAAGCCGGAAACGGTGCTTGGATACCAAAATCCGGCGCCTTATCACCATATTGAAGAGGAAGCGTCTGATGGCCCTGAAAACACTGATGGTGAGCCTTGCCCTGGCCGGCGCGGCGTCCATTGCCCCCGCCACCGCCGCCCAGCTCACGGTGGGCTTCTCGCAGATCGGATCAGAATCGGGGTGGCGCGCGGCGGAAACCACCGTCTCCAAGTCCGAGGCCAGCAAGCGCGGCGTCAATCTCAAGATCGCCGACGCGCAGCAGAAGCAGGAAAATCAGATCAAGGCGATCCGCTCCTTCATCGCCCAGGGCGTGGACGCGATCTTCCTCGCGCCGGTGGTCTCCTCGGGCTGGGAGGCCGTGCTGAAGGAAGCGAGCCAGGCCAAGATCCCGGTGATCCTGCTCGACCGCGACATCGATCCGTCGGGCAAAGACCTCTATCTGACCGCGGTCACCTCCGACAGCGTGCATGAAGGCGAGGTCGCCGGTGATTGGCTGGCCAAGGCCGTGGGCGACAAGCCCTGCAACGTCGTCGAATTGCAGGGCACGGTCGGCGCCAGCGTCGCGACCAACCGCAAGAAGGGCTTTGACACCGCGATCGCCAAGCACGCCAACATCAAGATCGTGCGCAGCCAGACCGGCGATTTCACCCGCGCCAAGGGCAAGGAAGTCATGGAAAGCTTCATCAAGGCCGAAGGCGGCGGCAAGACCATCTGCGCGGTCTATGCGCACAACGACGACATGATGGTCGGCGCCATCCAGGCGATGAAGGAAGCGGGGCTGAAGCCCGGCAAGGACATCCTCACCGTGTCGATCGACTCCGTGCCTGACATCTTCAAGGCGATGATGGCGGGTGAGGCCAATGCGAGCGTCGAGCTGACGCCGAACATGGCGGGCCCCGCGCTCGACGCGCTGATCGCCTACAAGGACAAGGGCACCATGCCGCCGAAATGGATCCAGACCGAGTCCAAGCTCTACACGCAGAAAGACGATCCTCAGAAGCAGTACGACGCCAAGAAGGGGTTGGGCTACTGAGTAGTTGGGGCGCTCGCTGTTCACCTCTCCCCGTCGGGGAGAGGTCGGCGCGCGAAGCGTGCCGGGTGAGGGGTTTCTGCTCTAACGAGGGACCTGATCCCCTCACCCGGATCGCATCTTACGATGCGATCCGACCTCTCCCAAAAGGGAGAGGTGGAAAGCGACCCTCAGAATCTGCTCCGATAAGGCTATGATGGCCACGCGTCGCCGCTCTTGGCGGCGCGCCGGCGAAAGCAAGTTCGATGATGGAAGCCAGTGAGCCTCGGCCGCCTTTGCTCGACGTGCGCGGGCTCAGCAAAAGCTTTGCGGCGCTGCGCGCGCTCGATTCTGTCGACTTCACGCTCGCCGCCGGCGAGATCCACGCGCTGCTCGGCGAGAACGGCGCGGGCAAGTCGACGCTGATCAAGGTGATCACCGGCGTGCTGTCGCGCGATGCCGGCGTCGTCCGCCTGGATGGTCATGAGGTCGCACCGCGCACCACCAAGGAGGCGCTCGCGGCCGGTATCGCCACGGTCTATCAGGAAGTGAACCTGCTGCCGAACCTGTCGGTGGCGCAAAACCTCTATCTCGGCCGTCAGCCGACCTTCTGCGGCATCGTCCGCGAGGGCGAGATGAAGAAGAACGCAGCGGCGCTGCTGGCTGGTTATGGCCTGCATATCGACGTCGGTGCGCCGCTCGGCAGCTATTCGGTGGCGATCCAGCATGTCTGTGCGATCGCGCGTGCCGTTGATCTGTCGGCGCGCGTCTTGATCCTGGACGAGCCGACCGCGAGCCTCGATCGCCATGAGGTCGAGATGCTGTTCAGGACCATGCGTTCGCTCGCAGCGCGTGGCATCGGCATTATCTTCGTTACCCATTTCCTCGACCAGGTCTATGAGATCGCCGATCGCATCACCGTGCTGCGCAACGGCAAGCTGATCGGCGAGCGCGCAACCGCTTCGTTACCGCGGCTGGACCTGATCCACATGATGCTCGGCCGCGAACTGAGCGAGACTACCGAAACGCGCGCCGCGCGCGACAAGGCGGCCGGAAGACCCTGCGCGACCTTCAGCGGCTACGGCAAGGCCGGCATGATCGCGCCGTTCAATCTCGAGCTGCGCCACGGCGAGGTCGTGGGACTTGCTGGCCTGCTCGGCTCCGGCCGGACCGAGACTGCCCGCCTTGTGTTCGGCGCCGAGCGCGCCGATAGCGGCATCGCGCGCGTCGAGGGCGATGCCATCCGCCTGCATTCGCCGCGCGACGCGGTGCGGCTCGGCTTCGGCTATTGTCCCGAGGAGCGGAAGACCGATGGCATCGTCGCCGACCTCACCGTGCGCGAGAATATCGTGCTGGCGCTGCAGGCCAAGCTCGGCATCGCCCGGCCGCTGTCGCGCCGCGAGCAGGACGCAATCGCCGCGCGCTTCATCAAGCTGCTCGATATCCGTCCACCCGATCCGGAGCGGCCGATCGGTCTGCTCTCGGGCGGCAATCAGCAGAAGGTGCTGCTGGCGCGCTGGCTTGCGACCGAGCCGCGGCTCCTGGTGCTGGACGAGCCGACGCGGGGGATCGACGTCGGCGCCCATGCCGAGATCATCCGCCTGGTGCGCGAGCTGTGCGACCGCGGGCTCGCGCTGCTCGTGATCTCCTCCGAGCTCGACGAGATCGTGGCCTATTCCGATCGCGTCGTGGTGCTGCGCGACCGCGTCCATGTCGGCACCTTGCAGGACGCCGACATCAGCGTGCCCTCGATCGTCGCGGCGATTGCCGCCGATCGCGCGGCCGCGGCGGAGGAAGCCTGACATGCCCGATGTGCTCCGCCTGCCGCGCCGCGGCCTCGCCCAGGTCTTTGCGCTTCTCGCCGTCCTCGCGATCGACCGCATGGTCTCGCCGCAGTTCTTCGACCTGCGCCTGCAGGACGGGCGGCTGTTCGGCAGTCTTGTCGATGTCTTCAACCGCGGCGCGCCGGTGGCGCTGCTCTCGCTCGGCATGGTGCTGGTGATCGCGACCGGCGGCATCGATCTTTCCGTCGGCGCGGTCATGGCGATCTCCGGCGCCATCGCCGCAAGCCTGGCCGACAGCCATGCCTGGCCGGTCGCGGTCGCAGCCGGCTTGAGCGCCGGACTGATCTGCGGCGCCTGGAACGGCTTTCTGGTCGCGGTGCTGCGCATGCAGCCGATCGTTGCCACGCTGATCCTGATGGTCGCCGGCCGCGGCATCGCCCAGCTCATCACCGAAGGGCGGATCGTCACCTTCACCTCGCCTGATCTCGCCTGGTTCGGCACCGGCTCGGTGCTAAGCATTCCCGCGCCGGTCGTGCTGGTGATTGTGATGCTGCTGATCACGGGCATCGTGGTGCGCGGCTCCTCGCTCGGCCTCCTGATCGAAGCCGCCGGCGGCAATGCCCGGGCGAGCGAGCTCTCCGGCGTCGGCATCCGGCCGATGATCATTGCGGTGTACATGTGGTGCGGCCTCTGCGCGGCACTCGCCGGCATCGTCGCCGCCGCCGACATCATGGGAGCCGACGCCAACAATGCCGGCCTCTGGCTCGAGCTCGATGCCATCCTCGCGGTCGTGATCGGCGGCACGTCGCTGTTCGGCGGCCGATTCAGCCTCTTGCTCGCGGTCTGCGGCGCGCTGATCATCCAGGCCATGAACACCGGTATTCTTCTCTCCGGCTATCCGCCCGAGTTCAACCTTGTCGTCAAGGCCGCAGTGGTGATGGTGGTGCTGTTGTTGCAATCGCCGAAACTGTCGGCGCTCGCAGCGGGCTTGCGGAGGCGGAAGGCATGAAGCGGCTGCCTCCGGTTGCGATCACGGCGCTGGTATTTCTGGCGGGCTTTGCAATCTGCTCCGCACAGTTCCCGCATTTCGCGTCCACCCGCGTCGTCGCCAATCTCCTCACCGATAACGCCTTCCTCGGCGTGGTCGCGACCGGGATGACCTTCGTCATCATTTCCGGCGGCATCGACCTTTCCGTTGGCTCGGTGATCGGCTTCACCACCGTCTTCGTGGCGCTCTCGATCGAGCGGCTGGGGATGCCCCCGATGCTCGCCTTCGTGCTCTTGCTGTTGATCTGCGCCGCCTTCGGGGCGATCATGGGCGCGATCATTCATTTTTTCGACATGCCGCCCTTTATCGTGACGCTCGCCGGCATGTTCGTTGCGCGCGGCATAAGCTTCCTGATGTCGACGGAATCCACCCCGATCACCGCGCCGCTTTATTCCGCGGTATCCGACTTCGCCATTATGCTTCCCGGAGGCGGGCGGCTGACCACGATCGGGCTGATGATGCTGGCGGTGGTCGTCGCCGGCGCCGTACTGCTGCACTTCACCCGCTTCGGCGCCAACGTCTATGCGCTCGGCGGCAACCGCACCGCGACCGAGCTGATGGGTGTCGCGGTGGGCTCGATGACCGTGCGGATCTACATGCTCTCCAGCGTGCTCGCGGGGCTTGCCGGCATCGTGTTCTCCTTCTACACCGCGGCCGGTTATTCGCTCTCGGCGGTCGGCGTCGAGCTCGACAGCATCGCCGCCGTGGTGATCGGCGGCACGCTTCTCACGGGCGGGCAGGGCTCCGTGCTCGGCACCTTCATCGGCGTGCTGATCCAGGGCCTGATCCAGACCTACATCAATTTCGACGGGACGCTGTCGAGCTGGTGGACCAAGATCACGACCGGTATCCTGCTGTTCGTCTTCATCGCCCTGCAGCAGGGCATTGTCCGCCTCGCCAGCCGGTCGCGCCCAAGAGGGGAAGGAGTTGTCAAGTCATGACTTCCCGCCTGGTTGTCATCCCGACGCGACGCGCGCATTCCAATCATGAGCAGGTCGCCCGCTCGATTGGCATCGACATCATCGCTGGCCGCTATGCCGAGGGCGCGCGGCTGCCGGGCGATGCCGAACTGACGACGCATTTCGGTGTGTCGCGGCCGGTGCTGCGCGAGAGCGTCAAGACGCTGGTGGCCAAGGGCTTGCTGACAACGAAGGCGCGCGTCGGCACGGTGGTGCGCGAGCGAGGCGCCTGGAACATGTTCGACGCCGACGTGCTGGCCTGGCATCTGGATGTCGGCATCGACCGGCAGTTCCTGTCCGACCTCGCCGAGATTCGCCTCGCCATCGAGCCGCGCGCCGCCGCGCTCGCCGCGACGCGGCGCTCGGATGCCGATATCGCGGAATTGCGCCGCGCCTTCGACATCATGCAACGCGAACCCTCCGACTCGGAGGCCTTCTCCGACGGCGATCTCGCGCTTCACATCGCGGTCGCCAAGGCCTCCGGCAACCCTTTCATGCGTTCGGTCGATGCGGTGATATCAGCGGCGCTGCGGGCGTCCTTCCTGCTCTCCGCCCCGGTCGATCCCACAGATCGCACCACTGTGCTTGACTGGCACCAGCGTATCGTGGATGCCATTGCCGCCGGCAACTCGCAAGCCGCGGCGGAGGCCATGACCGCGGTGATCTTCAACGGCATGCGACGGCACGGCGCAAGCCCGGTCGATCCGACGCTGGTTGATCCGGCGATGGACACCGAGACCAAGGACAAGGAATGACAAAGCTTCGTCTCGCGATCGTTGGCTTCGGCAAGATCGCGACCACGCGCCATGTGCCGGCGATTGCAGCAAGCCCCGACGTCGAGCTTGTGGCCGTCGTCGATCCCAAAGCCAAGTCGCCGGACGTTCCGAACTTCGCAAGCCTTGACGCGCTGCTGCTTGACGGGCCGGACATCGACGCGGTCACGCTTTGCACGCCGCCGCAGGTGCGGAGCGCGCAGGCACGGCTCGCGCTCGCTGCGGGCAAGCATGTGATGCTGGAAAAGCCACCCGGCGCGACCGTGAGCGAGATCGCGCCCTTGGTCGCGGTGGCGCAGGCCGCGAAGAAGACACTGTTTGCGACCTGGCACTCGCGCTGCGCGCCCGCGGTCGAGCCCGCGCGAAAACTCCTGGCCGAGCGCACGATCAAATCGGTGACCATTATCTGGAAGGAAGACGTGCGGGTCTGGCATCCCGGCCAGGACTGGATTTTCGCGCCCGGCGGTTTCGGCGTGTTCGATCCCGGCATCAATGCGCTATCGATCCTGACTCGCATCTTGCCGCGGCCGGTGTTCGTCACCCGCGCCGAGCTCGGCTTTCCCGCCAACCGGGAGGCTCCCATCGTCGTCGAGATGGAGATGGCCGACGCCACGGGGCTGTCGATCCGCACCGAGTTCGATTTTCGCCAGACCGGTCCACAGACCTGGGACATCCGCATCGAAACCGATCGCGGCCGGCTGGTGCTATCGGGCGGCGGCGCCAAGATGAGCGATGGCGGCAACGGCGTCGTCGACGCGATGAAGGAGGAATATCCGACGCTCTATCGCGATTTTGTCGCGCTGACATCGAAGGGCGAATGTGATGTCGATCTGGCGCCGCTGCAGATCGTGGCGGATGCGTTCCTGCTCGGCCGCCGCCGCACGGTCGAAGCCTTCGAGTTCTGACCATGGCCGCGAGCAAACCCGGTGTCGAACGCGCGACCTTCGGCCGGATGCCCGACGGCACGCTGGTCGAGCGCATCACGCTGCGCGGCGCGGAAGGATTCGAGGCCGGCGTCATCCCCTATGGCGCGGTGCTGCACACGCTGCATGTGCCCGATCGTGCGGGTAAGAGCGAGGACATCGTGCTCGGCCATGACGGGTTCGACGAGTATCTCGCCCAGCGCAAATTTCTGGGCGCGACCATCGGCCGCTACGCCAACCGCATCGCAGGTGCGCAGTTCACGCTCGATGGCGCAACGATAAAGCTCGACGCCAACAATGGCCCCAACATGCTCCATGGCGGCCATGAGGGTTTTGACCGCAAGCTCTGGCGCGTTGTCGAAGTCACGGAGGCGCCGGAGCCGGCCGTTGTTCTCGACTATACCAGCGCGGACGGCGAAGGCGGCTTTCCCGGAAAGCTCGAGGCGCGCGTCATCTACTGCGTGACCGGTCCAATGCAGCTTGCGGTGACGTTCGAGGCGACCACTGATCGGCCGACGATGGTGAACCTCACCAACCACAGCTTTTTCAATCTCAATGGCGCGCTGTCGGAACGCCAGATCCTCGATCATCGCATCCAGATCGTCGCCGATCATGTCCTGGCCACCGATGCGGCCTCGATCCCGCTGCCGGGCCCGCCGCATCCCGTTATCGAGACGCCGTTCGATTTTCGGCAGATGCATCCGATCGGCGCGCGTATCCGGACCGATCACGAGCAGTTGCGGCGCGGCCGCGGCTACGACCATAATTATTGCCTCGTGCCGGGCGAGGGCGTGCGGCTCGCCGCGCGCGTCGAGTCGCCGCACAGCGGCCGGGTCATGGAGCTATCCACCAATCAGCCCGGTTTGCAGTTTTACTCCGGCAATTTCCTCGACGGCACGCTCTCCGGCAAAGGCGGCCGGCTCTATCGCCAGTCGGATGCCTTTTGCCTGGAACCGCAGACCTGGCCGGACACGCCCAACCGTCCGGATTTTCCCTCCGCGCGGCTCGATCCCGGCAGGCTGTACCGGCACGAGACCGTGTACCGCTTCTCGATTGCGTGACTTGCGATGGCGCCGGATGACGCAATCGAGGACGTCCCGACTTCGGTCCTGTCGGCGGAGCGCTGTCATCTCGGCGAAGGGCCGACTTATGATGCGGCGATCGGCACCGCCTGGTGGTTCGACATTCTCGGACGGAAGTTATTTGAAGCGCACATCGCAACAGGAAGCGTGAAAATTCACGGGCTTCCCTGGATGGCAAGCGCGTTGGCGCGGATCGATGCGGCGCGCCAGCTCATCGTCACCGAGGATGGGCTTTACATCCGCTACCTTGCCGATGGCCGCATGGCGCCGTTCTTGCCCGTCGAAGCCGACAATGCCGCGACGCGCTCCAACGATGCGCGGGTGCATCCCTCCGGCACGCTCTGGTTCAGCACCATGGGCCGAAAGGCCGACCCGCGCGCCGGCGCGATCTATGCGCTGCATCGTGGGCAACTCTCGCGGCTCTATCCTGACATCACCATCCCGAACGCGATCTGCTTCTCTCCCGACGGCGCAATCGGCTACTTCGCTGATACCGCGACCAACGTAATGCATCGCGTCCCGCTCGATCCCGCGACCGGCTTGCCGGTGGGCGATGCCGTGCCGTTCATCCGCCGCCAGGGCATCGGCGGCATCGACGGCGCGGTGGTCGATAGGGATGGACTGATCTGGAACGCGCGCTGGGGCGGCGGCTGCGTCGATCTCTATGATCCCTCCGGCCGGCGCTTACGCTCCTTGCGCGTACCCGCGCGGCAGTCGAGCTGCCCTGCCTTTGTCGGGTCCGATCTCTCACGACTGCTCGTCACCACCGCCTGGGAAGGCATGGACGAGCGCGCCCGCGCCGCCGATCCCGGGCACGGCCAGACCTATATCCTTGACGTGGCCGCACGCGGCCATGCCGAGGTGGATGTGAGGCTCGGCCCATAGGCCGCGCGCTTTCCACGGCCAGTCGAATCACCCTATCCTGTGCGCTTTCCACATTCGACAGCTCCAATGAACCGGGCCGACGGCCAGAACCTCAAGACGGCCCCGAGTACTGAGGCGACCACGCCCGCGGCGCTTTGCGAGTTGGCCAGGCAGCATCTGCAAGCCGGCCGGAATCTCGACGCCCAGCTTTACTGCCAGCAGGCGCTCACAACCGACTCTCATTTCGCCGAAGCCTTGTATCTGATGGGCCTGTTGTCGCTCCGCGCCGAGCAGGCCGATCATGCGATTGAATGGTTCACTCGCGCCATCCGACAGGATCCAAAGCCGGGCTATCTGATAGGCCTGGGAGCAGGGCTGAAGCGCCAGGGCAGGCTGGAGGAAGCCTTCAAGACCATCGAGCAGGCTGTGCGACTCGACACCGACTCGCCCGACGCGTGGAAGGCCCTCGGCCAGTGTCTTGCCGATCTCAAGCGCTACGCTGAGGCGGCGCTTGCCTTCCGCGAGGCGCTCGCACGCGATCCATGCGATGCCGACGCGGCCTATCAGGCAGGATTTCTGTTTTTACAAACTGGAAGGTTCGAAGAGGCCGTCGCTGTCCTCGGTGCGTCGAAGCGATTGCAGGCCAATCATGCACCGACGCTGCAGATGCGCGCGCTGGCGCTGCAAAATCTCGGCCGCCTGGAGGAGGCGCTGGTCGACATGGGCCGCGCGCAGGCGCTCGATCCCGACAGTGCCGAGATCTGCAACGACACGGGGGTGCTGTTGCGGCGGCTCGGCCGGCAGGAAGAGGCGTTGAGCTGGCTCGACGAAGCGCTGCAGCGGAGGCCCGACTTCAAGCTCGCGCAGAACAACAAGGCCTATTCGCTCTCCCGCCTGCACCGCTTCAAGGAGGCGCTGGCGATCTATGCCGAGCTGAAGATCGCCCATCCCGAAGACGCCGAACCGGACTGGAATGCAGCGCTGCTGCAGCTCCTGATTGGACATCTTGAGGTCGGCTGGGCCGGCCGCGAAGCGCGCTGGAAGCTGCCGGGCCTGCCGGTCTATCGCGGCAACTTCTCCCAGCCGATGTGGCTCGGAAAGGAGCCGCTCGACGGCAAGACCATCCTGATTCATCAGGATGAAGGATTGGGCGACGCCATTCATTTCGCGCGCTACGTGCCGATGGTCGCGGCAATGGGTGCGCGCGTCATCCTTCACCTCGACGACCCACTCGTGCCGTTGCTGTCAAAGCTCCCGGGCGTCGCTCAATGTATTCCAAGGTCGTCCAGCACGTCCGTGCCGTTCGACACCTATTGCGCGATTGGCAGCCTGCCCTATGTGTTCGGCACAAGGCTTGAGACCATTCCCGCGACCGTGCCTTATCTGCCCCCGCCGGAAGAATCGTGCGTGCGGGCCTGGAAGCAGCGCCTCGGCTCCCATGACAAATTGCGCGTCGGCCTCGTTTGGTCCGGCAATCCCAACTACAGGGACGATCACATCCGCTCGGTCTCCTTGCGCGCCTTGCTGCCGCTGCTCGATCTCGAAGTGACCTTCGTCAGTCTGCAAAAGGATCCAAGGCCGGCGGATCAGGCAACGTTACACGACCGGTCCGACATCGTCGATTTGACCGACCACCTCACCGACTTTGCCGAGACGGCGGCGTTGATCGCGTGCCTTGATCTCGTGATCACGGTCGACACCGGCACCGCCCATCTTGCCGGCAGCCTGGCGCGTGAAACGTGGATCCTGCTGCCGCACACGCCGGACTGGCGGTGGCTGCTTAATCGCGACGACAGCCCCTGGTATCCGACCGTGCGGCTGTTCCGGCAGACCGTGGCGGGCGACTACGCGAGCGTCGTCGCGCGCGTGCGAAGCGAGCTCGTCGCGCGCATCGCCACGTGGTCGCCGGCCGCCGCGCTGGAGGGCGACGCAACGCCATTGTCCGCGGTCGCGCTCATCTTCGACGCGGCGCTGGCGCAGATGCGCGCCGGTCAATCGGCTGAAGCCAGGCGCTGCTGCGAGCAGGCGCTCGCGCTCGATCCCCATCACGCCGAAACGCTGCACGTGATGGGCCTGCTCTGTCTCAACGAACAGCAGTTCGATCTGGCGGTGGAATGGATGTCGCGCGCGATCCGCAGCGATCCCAAGCCGCTTTATCTCACGAGCCTCGGCACCACGCTGCTTCGTCAGGGGCGGCGCGCGGAGGCCGTGCAGGTTTTTGACAAGGCCGTGCAGCTCAAGCCCGATGACGCCGAGCTCTGGCGCCACCTCGGCGACGCGCTGGTCGAGACGGGGCGGCGAGCGGAGGCGATCCTGAGCTTGCAGCAGGCGCTGAAACTCAAAGCGGACCATTTCGAGGTCGCGCACAGGACGGCGCTGCTGCTCTATGAGGCGGAGCGCTATGACGAGGCACTTTCGTACTTCAACCTGAGCGCGGAGCTCAGGCCCGATCATTTCCCGACGCTCTATATGCGCGCGCTGACGCTTGAGAACCTGAAACGGTTCGAGGAGGCACTCGCTGACAACGCGCGGGCTCATGCGCTCGATCCCACCAGCGCCGATACCTGCTACAACACAGGCAACCTGCTGAGGCTCTTGCATTGCCACCAGGAGGCTCTTGCGTGGTACGACAAATCACTCGCGTTGCGGCCGGATGTTGCGGAGACGCTCGGCAACAAGGCTGTCGTGCTCACTGAGCTCCGCCGATTCGACGAGGCGATGGCGGCTTATCGTCAAGCCATTGCCGCGGGCGACACGGCCGCGGAATGGAATCTCGCCTTGCTGCAATTGCTGCTCGGCGATTTCGAGGCGGGCTTCGCCGGGCAGGAAGCGCGGTGGAAAGTCGCGTCGCTCTCGACCAGCCACTACCCCGAATTTCCGCAGCCGAGATGGCACGGCGCCGAGCCCATCGCCGGCAGGACGGTGCTCGTCTGCGCCCATGAGGGGCTCGGCGATACCATTCAGCTCGCGCGCTACGTGCCGATGGTTGCAACGCCCGGCGCGCGAGTCATCCTCGTCGTGCAGGATGCGCTACGCGGCTTGCTGTCGGGGCTCGAGGGTGTCGCGCAATGCCTGCCGCTCTCGGCAGGTCCTCCGCCGCGGAGCGATTTCCATGTGCCGCTATCGAGCCTGCCGCTCATTTTCGGCACACGGCTCGACACCATTCCGGCGAAGACATCCTATCTGCCGCGACCGGCGGCGGAGCGCGTGCAGGCCTTTGACGCACGGCTTGGCGCGCACGACCGACTGCGGGTCGGCCTCGTCTGGTCGGGCAATCCCAACCACAAGAATGATCGCAACCGCTCCGTGCCGCTGCGCGCGCTTGCGCCCCTGCTCGATCTCGACGCGCGCTTTGTCAGCCTGCAGAAGGACGTGAGGCTGGAGGACGCGGCGGCCTTGCGCGAGCGTGCCGAGATTGTCGACCTCACCGCCGATCTCGCCGATTTCGCGGACACGGCGGCGCTGATCGCCTGCCTCGACCTTGTGATCACCGTCGACACCAGCGTCGCGCATCTTTCGGCGGCGCTCGGCTGCCCGACCTGGATCCTCTTGCCGTACACGCCGGATTATCGCTGGCTGCTCGATCGCGACGAGAGTCCCTGGTATCCGACCGTGAAACTGTTCCGGCAAACCGAGAGCTGCGATTATGCCGGCGTGATCAAGCGCGTCCGCGCCGGGCTGGCGGCAAAGAGTGCCGAATGGCGGGGCGAGCGCCGGGCCGACTAACCTTGGCGGTCACCCGCCCAATCAGATCAAGGCGATGTCAAATCAGTTGCAATAGGGCACGCCGTCGAGCGTGGGACAGCGTGTTTGCGCGCTCGGGTTCTCCATCGGAACGGCGTTGCCATGGCCGTTGCCGACCATGACGCCCTTGCCGACGATGATGGACTGCTTGTTGCCGATGATCACGCTTGGGTGTTGCGAGGCGAGGTTGGAGCGCGTGCCGTCGGGCCAGATGATCGCGTCGCCCGTGAATATCCCGCGCCGGCCGTCGTCGCAGGTGACGTCATTGCCCTGACGCGTGCAATTCTGGGCAGCCGCGGGGCCTACGCAGAGAAGCGCGATCACGGCGGTAAACGCTGCTATTGGCGTGAAGTTCATCGAATCCCCTGTTGGCAAAAGCGAAAGCTCAAATCAGCAGTCGGAGTGGAGCGGTTTTGGGTTCACCGGGAGGTGAAATCGGGGCGATCCGAAACTCCCGGTTGTCTTGGAAATATGATTTAAATTCAATATGTTATGCAAATACCGGCAAAGCGGCGCGGCATTCGCTTGCAAAAAGTGTCATGCCGCTCCAAGAGAGGCGATCCGGAGAGATGGCCGAGTGGCTTAAGGCGCACGCTTGGAAAGCGTGTGTGCGGGAAACTGTACCGTGGGTTCGAATCCCACTCTCTCCGCCATGTCTTGTTGATTCTAATGATATTTTTATGTTTTGACCTCGGATTAGTTTCCCAAATGTGCGCTTTTCCTTTTGTCTCGTATCTTCATGCCATGAGATACAGCGTGCGGATCACTTGATAAGGTCGATCCTTGGCGCGTCGTAAAATAGGATATCAGGGCGAGCAAAACGGACTCTCTGAGAATGGCGCAGTATTAACGAGCGGAAATCGTCACTCGGACCAGTGAGCAATTGGCGACCCGCCACGGATGTACCGGCGCAAACAGTTGGGACGCCGACATGGACCTCGGGAATTGGCTGCGTAACCAAGGTCTCGAACGCTTTGAGGCGACATTCCGCGACAATGGCATCGACGAAACGGTCTTGCCTCACTTGACCCAGGACCATTTGCGCGAACTGGGTCTTCCGATGGGAGCCCGGATCAAGCTTCTGGCGGCCATTGCCGAGCTTGCAAAGGAAGCGGAACGTCTTGCTCCCGCGCCCATATCAGCGGCGGAGCCGGCGGCCGATGCCGGCGAGCGGCGGCAGATCACCGTGCTGTTCAGCGATCTCGTGGGTTCGACGGCGTTGTCGACCCGGATGGACCCGGAAGATCTGCGCAAGCTGATCTCGGCCTATCAGAAATGCGTCGCCGAAACAGTTCGCCGCTTCGGAGGCTTTGTTGCGAAATACATGGGCGACGGAGTGCTCGTCTATTTCGGCTATCCGGAAGCGCACGAGGACGATGCGGAACGAGCCGTAAGGTCGGGCCTGGAGTTGGTCGCGGCCGTCGCGAAACTGAAGATGGATACGCCGCTGCAGACCCGTGTCGGCATTGCGACGGGTCTGGTGGTGGTCGGCGATCTCGTCGGATCGGGGCAGGCACAGGAGCGGGGGATCGTGGGCGAGACGCCGAACCTCGCAGCGCGGCTGCAAGGGCTTGCCGAGCCGGACATGGTGGTGATCGCGGATGCCACAAGACGTCTCCTCGGCAATCTGTTCGAACTGCAGGATCTCGGCCACCGGGAGCTCAAGGGTATCGACGGTGCGGTCCAGGTCTGGGCTGCATTGCGATCGGCGCAGGTGGAGGGCCGCTTCGAAGCTTTCCACGCCGATGACCTCTCCTCGTTTGTGGGGAGGGAAGAGGAGTCGGAATTGCTGCTGCGGCGTTGGTCGAGAGCCAAGAGTGGTGAGGGGCAGGTTGTGCTTCTTTCGGGCGAGGCCGGAATCGGCAAATCCCGATTGACCATGGCACTGCTGCAACAAATCAGCGACGACCAGCATACGCGGCTACGCTTCTTTTGTTCACCCCAGCGCACCGATGGCGCATTCTATCCGATCATTGACCAATTGGAGCGCGCTGCCGGACTGAAACACGATGATACTGCGAGGGATAAGCTCGACAAGCTCGATTCCTTGCTGGCACGGAGCGCGACTTCTCCTGAAGATTCGGCCCTCCTTGCCCAACTGCTGTCGCTCCCGAATGACGGTCGTTATCCGCGGCTTAACTTGGATCCGCAGCAAGTCCGGAAGAAGACACTGGAGGCGCTGCTCACCCAGGTCCAAGCGTTTGAGCGGTCAGAACCGGTGTTGCTGATCTTCGAGGATGCGCATTGGACTGATCCTACCAGTCTCGAGCTCATTGGCCTCATCCTGGAGCGGATCGTGACGCTCCGCGCGTTGCTGGTCATCACATATCGTCCGGAATTTCAGCCGCCTTGGATTGGGCTTCCGCATGTGAGCGCCCTGACCATCAATCGCCTTGGCCGGCGGGACATCGACGCGATCGTCGACCGCATGATCGGCAACAAGATCCTGCCCGCAGGCATTCGCGAGGACATGATTGAACGGACTGACGGCATTCCCCTGTTCATCGAGGAGATGACGAAAGCGGTGCTCGAGGCGGAGAACGAGGACGAGGCCCGGAAAACCACGGCCGCCATTCCGCACCCAAGGTTTGAAATTCCAGCGACGCTGTATGCCTCGTTGATGGCGCGTCTCGACCGGCTAGGTCCTGCGAAGGAATTGGCTCAAATCGGCGCGGCGATCGGCCGCGAATTTTCGCACGCGCTCATCGCAGCCGTCACGGGCAAGCCGCAGGCAGAACTCGAGATGCGACTGCATAGTTTGATCAGCGCCGGACTGTTGTTCCGTCAGGGCATCCCGCCGCATGCGAAATACCTGTTCAAACACGCATTGGTGCAGGACGCTGCCTACGGCACCCTGTTGAGGGAGCCCAGACGGGCCCTTCACGCGAAAATCGCGGAGACCATCTGCAGCCGATTTGCGGACGTCGCCGAAAGCAATCCCGAGCTCGTGGCGCGGCACTATACCGAAGCCGGCGAAATCGAGAAGGCGGTCGACTTCTGGGGTAAGGCGGGAGAACGGTCCTTGGCGCGTTCGGCTTTGCTCGAGGCGCTGGCCCAACTCGGCCGTGCACTTGAGCAGATCGCCGCGCTCCCCTCCACACCAAAGCTGCGCCGCGAACAGATCCGGCTTCAATTCGCGCTGATAAACCCGCTGATCCATGTCAAAGGTTACGCCGCGCCGGAAACCAACGCTGCAGTCGAGCAGGCAAGGTTGCTGGTTGAACAAGCTGAAGCGCTCGGTGAGCCCCTTGAGGATCCGTTGCTGCCCTTCGTTGTCCTTTACGGCCAATGGGTGGCCAACTTCGTTGCATTCAGCGGCGACCGGATGCGCGAACTCTCATCGCAATTCCTGGCACTGGCGGAAAAACGGGACGCCAATATCCCGCTTATGGTTGGCAGCCGCCTGAAGGGCATGACGCTGATGCATACAGGCGAAGTTGCACCGGGACTCGAGCACCTCGACCGAGCTCTCGCCCGTTACGACCCCGTCGAACATCGTCCGCTGGCTGCCCGCTTTGGTCAGGATGCTCGAACTGCAATTTTGTCATTTCGGGCTTTGGCGCTCTGGCTATTGGGCTATCCGGATGCAGCATTGACCGATGCAGCCAGAACCTTGAGCCACGCGCGCGAGTTCGGCCAGATCCCCACGCTGAACCACGCACTGATCGTTACGTCGTTTGCCTTCATATTCTGCGGCAATTCAGCCGCAGCCAGGGCAAACATCGAGGAAGTGGAAGCCCTTGCGGATGAGAAAGGCTCTCAGTTCTGGAAAGCGATCGGAATGGCAAATCAGGGCTGCGCTTTGGCACTGACCGGGCAGACGTCGCGTGCCGTCAAGATGATAACTTCTGGCCTTGCAGCCTTCCGTTCAACCGGATCGACATTGTTCACGCCGTGGTATCTGTCAAACCTGGCCAAGGCTCATGCAGAGCTTGGACAATTTGACGATGCGTGGCGTTGCCTCGATGAGGCCTTGTTGACCGTGCGGACAACTAAAGAAAGGTGGTGCGAAGCTGAAATTCATCGCGTAGCGGGAGAGGTCGCGTTGCTATCACCCCAACCTGATGTCTCCAGAGCAGAGGCCGCGTTTGAACGCGCGCTTTCGACTGCGCGCACGCAACAAGAAAAATCCTGGGAGTTGCGTGCGGCGACGAGCATGGCGCGCCTTTGGCGAGATCAGGGTAAAGGCCGCGAAGCTCGAGAGCTTCTTCGACCAATCCGCGATTGGTTCACGGAAGGTTTCAGTACGCGCGATTTGCAGGTGGCTAAGGCCTTGCTCGACGAACTGCATTGTTAATCGGCGTGGGGGTCCCGACGCCGATTGGCGAGCTAAGCTATTGATCTATTGAGCGGCGAAGGGGTCGATCTTGGGCGCCTATTCACAATCGGACTCGCTGATTTCGCAATTGTCGAACCAGCGTGCGGCATCTTCAAAGCTTTCGAAAAGAAGGTCAAACCGCGATCCTAATCACGCCCGTCGTCTGGCTGAACGGCGCTGGCGAGCGGTTAGCACAGAGCCGATTTGCATTGTTGGCCCGCTTTATGTGCCGATGAGCGGTTATGGAACGGCTGCTGTCGGGCGTGATGAGAGCGAGGTAAAAGCGCGACAGCTTCAGTTCATGTGGTGATGCGGAAGCGGTGGTCGTCGTCCTTGGCCATATCGTTGGCCAGATTGATCTCCCAGGTCAGGTATTCGCGCATCGCGTCTTCGCGATTCTGGCCGCGCTCGCGCGGCGAGAGAAAGACATCGTCGGGCTGGTCCGTCATTCGGGTTGCCCCCATCTCGAGAGGCAATCCCGCCCGAACCCAGGCCTGCGTGCCACCAACAAGTGTCATCACCGGTACGGACGCGACGGCCTGCAACTCAACCGCCGCCAGTGCCGCAAGCACGCCATCTGGCGACGTCAGCACAATCGTCTGACGGGCGGGGAGCGTCGTCAGTGCAACGCCAAGGCGCGATCGGATTGCAAACCAGGCACCCGGAATATGGCCCAGCCGGTAGCGCGTGCTCAGGTCGAGATCAATCACCGTCACCTTGCCTGCGGCCAATCGATCGCGCAAATCGATCGCATCGATTTGCGGCGCCGAGGCCGCTTCGAGACCGGGAACGCGCGGCACATGGGGTCCGGTTACCCAGTCGCCATCGGCCGGCCCGGCGGCCAGAACCGCAATGTCCGGCCAGCCCATTTGTTTCAGCCACGACGCTGTCATGGTTGCGCGGACGCCGTTGTCGTCGACCAGCACGACGCGGGCGCCCCAGGTTGCCATATGCGAGTCGGTTTCCTGCACAAGCTGGCCGCCGGGCGCCGAGCGTGCACCGCGCAAATGGCCAGCCTCGTATTCCTCAGGTGAGCGGACGTCCAGGACGTAAAGGCTGCGCTGGGCTGCCTCGGCGCGCCATGACTCGAGCGTACACTTGTCGATACGCGCGATGCCGCAGCGCGCGGCAACCCGTGCAGCGGCCTCGCCGGCGGACTGCAGTCCGTGCGCACTGACCTCGGGCGGCTTTCGCGTCGCCCCACGCACGACTTCGAGGCCCGCGAGGTGCCAGGCCATGGTGCCGTCCTTCAGAGACACGACTTTGTTGCGCACGCCGGCATTGATCAGCGATTGCGCCCCGATGATACTGCGCGTGCGGCCGCCGCAATTGACGATGACCGTTGTATCCGGCGACGGCGTGAGATCCGCGAAGCGATAGACCAGCTCCGCGCCGGGTACGCTGATGGCCGTCGGAATGCTGTTATTGTGGTACTCCTCGTACGAGCGGCTGTCGTAGATTGCGATGTTGGCCTTGCGATCGATCAACACCTGAAGATCCCGAACGGAAATCCACGGTGTGCCGGCCTCGTGCTCGACGACTTCGGCAAACGCTTTGCTGGGCACGTGCACGCCGCTATAGATGCGAAAGCCCGCCGCCTCCCACGCAGCGATTCCGCCGTCCAGCGCAGCGACGTCATGATAGCCGAGCGCGGACATCCGTTCCGCGGCGCGCGCCGCCAGGCCTTCACCATCATCGCACCAGATGACGCGTGTACCGCGCCGCGGCACCAGGTCGTCGATCAGCAGCTCCAATCGGCTGAGCGGAACGCAACATGCCATCAGAAGATGGCGCCTGCCGAACGGCAGTTCCTCGCGCGCATCGAGCAGGGTCAACTCGCCGCCATCGTGAAGCTGGGCTTTCAATGCTCGTGCATCGATGCGTTTGATCGTGTTGCCCGACATGCCTTCAGCCCCCGCATTGGAGATATGACGACGCCGGCAGCGCGATCCTGCTTCTTCCGAAGCCGGCCCCGCGCGCCGCGCCGACAGGCCAGTGCGACTTCCACGAGCCTCTCATGGAAGGCGTCGAGATTCGTGTTGCGATCAAACCTGCGACGCCGCGGCGTTTCCCGGTCGTCAATCCGTCCAGCCTCACTCAGGCCGCCCTGATGTTCGAACGCTTAACGTGATCCAGGTTCCTGCCCTCAATACGCACCAGCTTCGTGAGCCCCTCTCGCTTCGGCGAATGGACCACACCGACATCATAGAAGTGGCTATCGCCCGGCTTCAGGACATAAGTCTTGGCCGGCTCGACCAGAGTCGGCTCGTCACCCTCACCTTTCTTGACAACGCGCCAGTCGGTCATCTCCGTATCACCAATCGCCAAGCCGTAGATTGCCCAACTGGAACCGTGATCGTGCGGCGCGCCGTGAGCGGCGTTCTCGTAAACATGTCCGCAAACGCAGAAGCCCAGCTCCGGATCCTCATACAACACCTTGCGTGGGCGGCACTGTTCGGCGGTCAGGTGCCTGGCAACGAATTCCTGGTCGAGCAGCGCCTTCGACACAAGTTTGCACACCAGCTGCTTGCCGGTCACCCCGGAATCCGCCTTAAGAGTCTCGCGGATGTCAGTGCTCAATTGCTCAAGGGTATAGGCCATTCGCTCCCTCCGTCATGTTTGAAGCATTTCGCTTCCGGCTTGCCGGCATTATGAAGTGATTAGCTAACGGGGAGCAATCCTTTGAACTACATAAATGACCGGGCGGGAGAGCTCACTTCTCTCCAGGAAGAGCTCGGCTTGAAATTTAAGGAGCGTGAGCCATCCCGGTTGCCAGCCTCCAATAGGTGCACATCTCCGTATTGGAGAAGGGAGGGGCGTTCGCGAACCGTAACGGTCGCCAATGTTCAGCGAAGTCTGGGCGTCAAGTCCGGGGCTCAGTTTTGCATATGCCCGACGACCATCGCGTTTGCCACGGCCGTGAGCGCGGCACCCGGGCCCTTCGGGCCGCCAAGGGTCTGGCTGATCGTATAAGCGCCTTCGACAAGAAGCAAAAGGCCGTCCGCAAGGAGCTTCGGCTTCGGCACGCCGAGCGCCTCGGCGATCGCCGTGAGGCGGCGGCGCCACTCGCGCCTGTTGGCCTCGACCACGCGATGGCCGGGATGTGAGGGGTCGGCAAACTCGTTCGCATAATTGATGAACGGGCAGCCGCGATACCCGGCCTGCGTGGTGCGGCGCGCGAAAAAATCCGTGATAGCGTTGAGCATGGTGCGCGGGTCGTCGGCAAATGGCGAGAAGTGCGCGTCCCACTGCTGCCAGAACTCGACATTGCGCTGTTCGAGGTAGGCGACGATCAGATCGTCCTTCGATTTGAAACTGCGGTAGAGGCTGATTTTCGCCACGCCCGCATCGTTGACGATTTCCTCGACGCCGACTGCGCGGATGCCCTTGCGATAGAACAGGTCGGCCGCAACCGCCAATATCCGCTCGCGCGCCGGCTTTTGTTTCGCGTTGCCCACCCTGCGTCTCGCTGCCTTGGCCATGTCGTGCCTCTATCCCTGCTGCCGATGATTTCACTTGACATGTAACCGACCGGTTCGTAGTTGTCACGTGTTACGAACCGGTCGGTAACATTTGCCTTCGCGTAAGGTCCGACCATTGATGCGAGGAGTCTACCGATGACCGACAACACCGATGCGCAAATCCGCCACATCCACGACCGATGGCAAACAACGATCGTGCAGAAGGACGTAGATGGCCTGATCGCACTCTATGCAGAGGATGCCATTTTCGAAACGCCGGCGATCCTGGTGACGCTGAAGGACCGGAAGGAAGGGGTTCTGCGGGGAAGGAGCGAGATCAGGCCGTTTTTCGAGGCGGGATTCCGCAAGCTCGGAAACGAACTGAGCCGCTGGTATCGCACCGGAGAGTTCTTTTCCAACGGACGGCAGCTGATTTGGGAATATCCGCGCGAGGCCCCGAAGGGCGACCAGGTGGATTTGGTCGAGGTGATGGATATTGCCAACGGTCTGATCGCCCATCACCGGGTTTATTGGGGATGGATTGGCTTCCAAACCCTCGTAGCCGCCATGAACAAAGCTTGATCAGCTCAGGTCAAGGTTGGGCAATGACGAAGTAAATCATTGCTCATCTCACCGACACGCATCTTGAGCAGAGATCTGGCCGAGAGCGCCACGAAGATCCGCTCGCATCGCAAAGGAGAACTTCAATGTCACGCATCGCGATTCCGACTTTGGCCGAGGCGCCAGCCGAGACCCATGCGACCCTCGAAGGGGTTACCAAACGGCTCGGCTGGACGCCGAACCTGTTCCGGTTTATGGCCCTCAGTCCCAACACACTCGCAGCCTTCGTTGCCCTTTCTGGGACGCTTTCCCGGACCCTGGACGTCGCGACAATCGAATCCACGGGCTTGGCTGTCTCGGAAGACAGCGGCTGCAAGTACTGCGCGCAGTCGCACGTCTTCCTGGGCACGTGGCTCGCGAAGCTCGACACCGAGGAGCTCGATCTCAATCGCCAAGGCAAATCGCGCGATCCGAAGCGCGCTGCCGCCGTCCGCTTTGCCAAGGCCATCGCAGACAGGCGTGGCAAGGTGAGCAATGAGGACCTCGCCGATGTGCGCGCGGCTGGGTTCACCGACGGCGACATCGTCGCCATCGCCGGCCTCACGGCCCAGTTCCTGTACACCAACTTCATGAGCAACATCTGCCAGCCCGAGCTTGACTTCCCTGCCGTCGTGCCCGCGCAGGCGTGAGCCAATCCTCCAGCGATCCACCGGCCCACGGCGCGATCGTGCGAGGCGCCCTCGTCCACGCGCTGAGTGTCGGGGCAAGCACCGCTTCCTTCACTGCAACCGCTCTCGGGAGACCGACCGAAAATACCCCACGTTTAACACAGCGGACAAACTTCGTTTGCGTGGGGCCCGGTGCTGGCGGCGCGGTCCGGGAGATCGCGGGACGGCTGACACTCGTTCGCGTAGCGAAGAATCCCAACATCAGACCCGCGGGTGCAACCGATATTTGCAGCGAGGGGATTGGCGACATGCCGCTACTGTCGGGTAGTTTCCACCATCGCAAAAACCCGAATCAGGAGTTGGCCATGAACGGGACACGTCCGACAGTCTATTCAAAGTGTGGTATCGTGGCGGCGGCGCACCCTATGGCGGCATCAGCAGGTGCCAAAATGCTCGCACGCGGCGGCAATGCATTTGATGCTGTCGTGGCGGTGGCATCGACGCTCAATGTGGTCGAACCATTCATGTCGGGCCTTGCCGGCATGGGCCTGGCGACGTGCTGGATTGCGAGCGAAAAGCGGGTTCGCACACTGAATTTCGTGCCGCCGATTCCGGCGAAGTTCCCCTATCAGATATTTTCCAAACGCGACGAGATAAAACGCGGCGCCCATGCGGTCGGCACACCAGGTAATCTTGCCGGTTGGGCAGAATTGAACAAGCGCTACGGCAAATTGTCGTTCGGCGATTGCCTGCAGCCGGCCATAGCTGCCGCACACGACGGCTACGGCATCACCGAATTCAATGAGTTTGAAACGAATTCGACATCGCCTGAAATCGCCGAGCATCCGGCGCTCTATGCCCCTTGGGCAAAAAACTATACCGAGGGCTCCGGCCGAGTTCGGCTTGGCTGGGTGCTCAAACAGCCAGACCTCGCCAGGACCTATGAAGCGATCGCCAAGCATGGCTCTGGTCATCTCTATGGCGGAGCACTGGGCCGGGCCATGGTCGAGCACCTGTCCGCGACGGGCGGCTCGGTGACGATGAAAGACCTCGAAGCGACGGCGACGACGATCCCGAAATCGTGGAGCGATCCGATCACCGCCCACTATCGCGATCTGGTGGTGAACTTGCCGCCACCACCCTGTGAGGGCTTCCAGATGCTGTCGGCGCTCCGCATTCTGGACGGTTTCGCACTCGGTGCGATGGATAACAACGGCGTTGAGCACGTCGATACCGTGCTGCGTGCCATTCGCCTCGCCGCCGGCGATCGCATCGCGCATAACAATCCACCGCCGGCGAAGCTCGCCGAGCTGCTGTCGGACGCGCATGTCGCCAAGTTGCGCGCGCGCGTGCGCGACGGCGCCATCATCGATGGGCCGACGGAGCAATGGGTGGGGATGCCCGCTGGCGAACATCACACCACCTCGATGTCGATCGGCGATAGTGACGGCAATCTCGTATGCCTGACCAACAGCATTGGCTCGCCGTATGGCGCTGCGGTGATTGTGCCAGGTACAGGTGTGACGCTGAATAACTTCATGTATTGGGCCGATGTGCAGCCGCATTCGCCGCACCGCGCTAAGCCGGGCGATGCGTTGCCCATATGCATGGCGCCGACCATATCGACCCGCAACGGCGCACCGGTGTTGGCCCTTGGTACTCCCGGTAGCTACGGCATCTTGCAGACACAGGTGCAGGCGCTGGTCCAGCACGTCGATTTTGGTCATCCGTTGCAGCAGGCTATCGAGCAGCCGCGCGTGCGCTTGTGGGACGGCCGCCAGATCGAACCGGAAACGCGGTTGGCGCCTGAGGTCCTGGCCACCCTTGCCAGGCGCGGCCACGTCATCATTCCAAGCCAGAACTGGATCATGCGTGTTGGCGGCATGCATGGCGTGACGCGGGATCCATCGACTGGGTTGATGAGTGGCGGCTGCGATCCCCGCCGCGATGGTTATGTCGTGCCGGTCTAGACTAGCGCGCGACGTCGACGATCTGTCGCGTCAAACTCAAACTGGCGCGCCCGGGGCAGCGGTTGACCGGTGCTAAAAGTCCGTATATAGGGACTTTATGACTTTCGATCCCGTTCTCTTTCAGCGAAGCAGGGCGCCGATCTATCTGCAGATCGCGAAGCTGTTCCGGCAGAGGATCGAGCAGGGCGAGTGGCGCGTCGGGCAACGCATACCAACGCTTGAGGACTTGATGGCGGCCTATGGGGTGGCGCGCTCCACGCTGCGGGAAGCGTTGGCGCAGCTCGAGAGCGAAGGGGTGATTCGCCGTTCGCGCGGGTCCGGCACCTTTGTCACAAAGGACCTTTCGGCCCAGCGATGGTTCAAGTTGGCGGTGGAGTGGGATGAGCTGCTGGCGTCAGTGGCCGATCTTCGTGTCAGGGTTTTGCCGATTGGGCGTGCCGCCAACAGGGCCTTGCCTGAGCTGGACTTCATTGCGGGCGAAGCTGCCGAAGCCTACCGCCATTTGCGTCGCGTCCATTATCGAGGGGACGCTGCCTACTGCCTGATCGACATATGGCTTGACCGGAACATATTCGAACAGGATGCGGGAGCTTTCACCCGCGTGCCGGTGCTGACGCGGCTTGCCGAGGTCCCCGGCCTGACGATCGGGGCCGCCAAGCAAATCGTCCGCATTACCGTTTCCGATGCCGATACGGCCGCCTTCCTCAACATCGGCGTCGGGGATCCGATAGCGGACGTCCGTCGGGCGATCGCCGATGGGACCGGGCGCGTCGTCTATTACGCCAACATTCGTTATCCGGCTCAGCTCATCGAGATCGAAATCGATCTTTTGCGGGGCGGCAGAGCTGCGGAGAAGAACAAGACACGCAACGCCTCCCCGGTTAGTGAGGCGAAGGAAGGAGACGCCGATGGACGGCGAAAAAAGCTCGAGCGTCGTCGCTAGCGCCGCGCTCACGACCATTCCCTTTGTGGCGTTGATTGCACTCTGGGCCCTGCTGCGCGAGACGGGGCTCATTAATCCGGGATTGCTTCCGTCGCCATTGGCGGTCGTGGCGGACTTTTGGAGCGGCCTTACTCACGGAGATCTCGTCATCAACATCCTGATGTCGGTCGAGCGCGTGCTCGCGGGTCTGCTGATCGGCACGGCCGCGGCCATCCCGGTCGGATTCCTCGTCGGCTGGTATCGTCCCGTGCGGCGGTTGATCGATCCGCTGATCAACTTCTTTCGGGCGCTGCCGCCTATCGCGCTCATCCCCCTGGTTATCGTCTATCTCGGCATCGGCGAGATCGCCAAGATCGCTATCCTTTTCTACGCCTCCTTCTTTGCGGCGGTCATCGTCATGTACGAAGGAATGGCCGCAATCAGCCCAATCTACATTCGGGTCGCCAGAACGCTGGGCGCCACCGACCTCGAGATCTTCTGGCGTGTGATGGTGCCGCTCACCGTGCCGCACATGCTGGTGGCGCTGCGCGTGGCGCTTGGCGTCTGCTGGGCAACGCTCGTCGCCGCCGAACTGGTCGCCGCACAGCAAGGGCTGGGCGCCATGATTCAGAACGCCTCGTCATTCTTTGACCTCAACACCATCTATCTCGGCATCATCTGCATCGGCGCGCTGGCGCTACTCATGGATACCGTGCTGCGAAGGCTTTCGACGCGGCTCGTCTCCTGGCAGGACAAGGTCGGATCGTGAGCATGTCCGCAGCCAACGCGCCCGAGCGCATTCGCTTTGACGACATTTCGATGCAGTTTGCGACTGCGGGCGGTCGCCTCGATGTCGTGCAGCACGTCTCGCTGTCCATCATGCAAGGCGAGTTCGTCTCACTGGTCGGTCCCTCCGGTTGCGGCAAGACGACCCTGATGAACATGGTTGCCGGCTTTCTTCGGCCCACCCGAGGAAGCGTGACGCTGGACGGCAAGGCAATCGCCGGGCCGGGGCCGGACCGCGGCGTGATGTTCCAGGACTACGGCGTGTTCCCGTGGCTTTCGGTTGAGGACAACGTCGCCTTCGGCTTGAGGCTCGCGGCAAATCGAAGGTCGGCGCAGGAGCGCGCGGCGACCGTGGAGCGATACCTGCGCCTGATGGGCCTTTGGGATTTTCGGAAAGCCTACCCCAAGACGCTGTCCGGCGGGATGCGACAGCGTCTGGCCCTGGCGCGCGCCTACGCCGTCAACCCCGAATTCCTGCTGATGGACGAGCCCTTCGGTGCTCTTGACGCGCAGACGCGCAGCGCGATGCATGATCTGCTGCTCGATGTCCTGCATGCGGAGGGCAAGACGGTCTTGCTGATCACGCACTCCGTCGAGGAGGCGGTTTACCTGTCGACGAAGGTGGTCGTGATCTCGGCGCGCCCCTCTCGGATTCGGGAGGTGATCGATATTCCATTCGCATATCCCCGGCGTCACGAGCTGCAGGATACACACGAGTTCGGCGCACTGAAGTCTCGGATCTACGATCTCGTCATGCGCGAATACGCTGCGCAGGAAGCGCAGCGCAAGCCGGCAGATTACAGCTGAAAACCACAGGGAGGTCCTCATGCATCGTCGTCATTTCCTGAAATTGGCGGGTGCCGCCGCTGTCTCATCCACGCTCTCATCGCCGACGATCGCTGCACCGGCGACGAAGGTCAGGCTCGGCTATCTGCACACCCTGGCGGTGGACGGTCAGATCTGGCTCGCCGAGTCGCAGAAACTCTGGACAGAACATGGGCTCGAGATGGACTACATCCAGTTCCAGACCGGGCTCGAAGCCTTTCAGGCGATGACCGGGGGCAGCATCGACATGCTCGCGACGGGAGCCGTGCTCTCGAACTTTCCGGCACGCGGCCAAGGCAAGGTGTTTCTCATCAACGACGTCGAGTTCGCCACCGCGCAGCTCTGGGTTCACCCGGAGATGGGTATCAAGACAATCGGCGATCTGAAAGGCAAGACGATTGCGACAACCATCGGCACCACTGCTCACGTCTTCCTCGATACGGCGCTGCGGAAGAACGGCATCGACCCGAAAACCGTGACATTGATCAACCAGCGTATGCCTGATGCGGTAACCGGCTTCATTTCAAAGGCGGTCCCCGCAGTCGCGCTCTGGGTGCCGTTCAACGTGTCGGTGGAACAGAAGTCGCCGGACGCGAAGATGCTGATCGACGCGTCCGCATTCTATCCGGAAGCAGCGATCGTCGACGGCTGGGTTGCCGCGAACGGTTTCCATGAGAAAAACAAGGATGTCCTCACGCGGATCATCCAGGCGTGGGCCACGGCGAACGATTATCTGGTGCAGAACCCGGATAAGGCGATCGCCACCTTGCAGGAGCAGCACTATCAAAACGTCGCCCTGCCGGAGCTTATGGGGCAGTTCAAAGCGGAGAAAGTCTTCACCTCGCGGGAATGGCGTCAGAAATATGCTGACGGCACGGTCACCAAATGGCTGCAGCAGGTTACGGACTTCTTTACCGGCTTCGCGAAGATCCAGGACCCGGTACCGGCATCCAAATATTTTGATACCTCGCTCTACATGAGCGCCATCAAGGCATAAGCCGGAGCTCCGGGTGCATGCTGCGTGCCGATTACGACTACATCATCGTGGGTGCCGGATCGGCCGGTTGCGTTCTCGCCAACCGGCTTTCAGCCGACGCATCAGTTCGAGTGCTGCTGCTCGAGGCCGGCGGCTGGGACCGGAATTTCTGGCTGCGGTTGCCGGTAGGCTACTTCAGAACCATCTACGACGAACGTTTCTCGCGCCTGTTTGTCACTGAACCGGGACCTGAAGCAGGCGGGCGAGCCATCGTGTGGCCGCGCGGTCGCGTGATGGGTGGCTCGAGTTCGATCAACGGTCTGCTGTACATTCGAGGACAACATCAGGACTACGACGACTGGGCAAAGAAGGGTGCGACAGGCTGGGACTACCGTTCCGTCCTCCCCTACTTCAAGAGATCGGAACGCTACGAAGGCGGAGAAAGCGAATATCACGGAGGCAGCGGCGAGCTTGGCGTCTCTGAGTTGCGCAACGACCATCCGTATTGTCGCGCCTGGCTCGAGGCGGCTCAGCAATATGGATTGCCCTTTAACACCGACATGAACGGCAAGACCGAATACGGTGTGGGCTCCTACCAGCTTTCCATTCGGAACCGGTGGCGCTCGAGCGCGGCAAGGGCGTTCCTGCATCCCGTGCGCAACCGGCCGAATCTGAGCATCCTGCCGCGCGCTTACGTGAACCGGGTCCTGTTCGACGGCCAGCGGGCGGTTGGCGTCGAATATGCCTCTGTGGGATCGCGGGAAGTAAAGATCACGCGCTGCCGGCGGGAGATTATCCTCGCCGCGGGCACGATCCAGTCGCCCCAGATTCTTCAGCTCTCCGGAATCGGTCCTGCCGCGCTGCTTCGGCAGCATCGAGTGCCGGTGGTCGTGGATGCTCCCGAAGTCGGCGAAAATCTGAAGGACCACTATCAGGCCCGAACGATCGTGCGACTGAAGCAGCGCATGTCGCTCAACGATGATGTACGCAACCCTGTCAAGCTCATGAGAATGGGGCTGGACTGGGCATTGCGCAGTCGAGGACCACTGACCGTCGGGGCGGGGCAGGTCGGTGGTTTTGCCAAGACCGAACATGCTTCGGACGATCGAGCGGACATTCAGTTCAACGTGATGCCGCTTTCCGTCGATAAGCCGGGAGATCCCTTGCATGACTATTCGGGGTTCACCGCTTCGGCCTGCCAGTGCCGACCGCTTTCGCGCGGTCGGATCACGATCCGCTCTGCTGATCCACTGGAAAGCCCCCGGATTGACGCGAACTATCTCGCCGAAGAGCGGGACCGCAAGACGCTCGTCGCCGGAGTTCGGATGCTGAGAGAGATCTATGCCCAGCCCGCATTTCGCGACCTCATCGCTGCGGAGGTGTTGCCGGGATCGCAGCGGCAAGGCGACGCTGATCTCTTGAATTTCGCGCGGACGATCGGCGGTACGGTTTTCCATCCCGTGGGCACGTGCCGCATGGGGAGCGACGATCGAGCCGTCGTTGATCCGCAGTTGCGGGCTCGGGGAGTCGTTGGCCTGCGTGTGGTCGACGCCTCGGTAATGCCCGACATGATCTCATCCAACACCAACGCAGCCTCCATCATGATCGGCGAGAAGGGCGCTGCGCTGATCCTTGAGGACGACGGGACGCCGAATTATGGAGCCTGAGGCGGAGCTTCCATATTCTTCCGGCCATCCTGCCCTCGTCCTTGCGAAGGTCGAGGCGATGGTTTTTCGTGCTCCGATCGAAGATCCCGTTATCACCTCGTTCGGCGTCATGACCAGTCGGCCGAGTGTTGTGATCAGGATCGAGGACGCGGACGGTGCTGTCGGCTGGGGAGAAGTCTGGTGCAATTTTCCGGCGGTTGGCGCCGAGCACCGTGCCCGGCTGTTCGAGAATGTGGTTGCGCCGCTGCTCCTGGAGCGGGACTGGGCCACGCCGCTCGAGGCGTTCGAGACACTCAGCCGCAAGCTGCACGTTCTGGCTATTCAGTGCGGCGAGGAGGGACCCCTGGCCCAGGTCATCGCAGGCGCGGACGTGGCCCTTTGGGATCTTGTGGGGCGGCGGTTGAACGTCCCGTTATGGCAGTTGTTCGCAGGCGCCGCTGAGGTAACGGTCTATGCGTCAGGTATCAATCCTGTCGAGCCGGAGGCGACCGCGGAGCGGAAGCGCAAGGAAGGGTATCGCGCGTTCAAGCTGAAGGTTGGCTTTGGGCTTGAGCGCGACATCGCCAATCTGCGAGCGCTTCGCGATCTTCTTGGCAGGGACGTTCCGCTCATGGTCGACGCCAATCAGGCCTGGGACGCGGATACCGCAATTCGGATTGCGCCGCAGCTCACCCAATTCGAGCTCGATTGGCTCGAGGAGCCGATTGCGGCGGATCGTTCGGCGGCGGAATGGCTTCGTGTCGCATCGGCGAGTCCGGTCCCGCTTGCAGGGGGAGAGAACATACGCGGGCTCGCGAGCTTCGCGGAAGCGATCGAGGGAAACGCCCTCAAGGTGATCCAACCTGACCTCGGAAAATGGGGAGGGTTCAGCGGCTGTCTCAGAGTCGGCCGACAGGCGCTTGAGCAGGGCAAGCTGTTCTGCCCCCATTGGCTCGGAGGGGGCATTGGCCAGGTCGCGTCGATGCACCTCAAGGCAGCGGTTGGCGGAGACGGTTACGTCGAGGTCGATTCCAACTTCAACCCGCTTCGCGAGCTCTTGGGCAATCCTTTCCCGGCAGTTTCCAAAGGGAAGGTAATGCTGAGCGGCGCGCCCGGCCTAGGTATCGAGCCGGACATCGAACGGCTTAGGCCTTTTCTCGTGTCTTTTTAAGGAGGACGGTCAGGCGCCAATCCATTTTCGGGAAATAAAGGCCGGTACGCCGCCCACCGCGATCAGAATGGCCAGGACTTGTGAGATAATCCGAAGGGTGTCGAAAGGGTCGACGTGTTGGCTGTCCTGCTTGCAAATCAAGCGCAGCAGCAGATCACTCGACAATTCTGGGAAGCTCAATCAATTCGAGCAACAAAAAGGTGTCGGGGACCCGAGAGAACCGGTGGCGATCAATGCACTGTCGCTTTCTCGAAAGGCCTGCGCAAGCGCCTTATACCGGATCGAGGCACGATGGCGATCGCAATGAGATGCCAAAGGCCGCGTCTCTCTCACCCGTGCATTCAAGCCGGCTCAGAATGATCCCGCCATCGAGCCGATTACGATCACGACAACAAGCGCAATCAGGGCACCGACGATTCCGACCATGACGATGTCGCGATAGCTCTCGCGGTGCGTCGCGCCGCAGACTGCGAGCAGCGTTACTACCGCGCCGTTGTGCGGCAGACTGTCGAGGGTGCCCGATCCGATCACAGCAACGCGATGCAGGAGAGCCGGATCGAGCCCGATCGACGTCGCGCGCTCCAGGTAGGTCGCGCCAAGCGCGTCGAGCGCGATCGTGAGCCCGCCGGATGCCGATCCCGTGAGCGCGGCAAGCACGTTGGCGGCGACCGCCAGCGACACCAGTGGGCCGCCGCCGATACCGAGAACGGCATCGCGCACCACTGCGAACGCCGGCATGGCGGCCACGACCGCGCCGAAGCCGACTAGGCTCGCAACACTCATCGCCGGCAGCACGGCGGCATTGGCGCCGGCGTCCATGGTCGTGCGGAGAGCCGGCAATCGTCTGTGACTGACTGCGAGCACCGTGACAATCGCGCAGGCGAGCGCAGATATCACCGCCCAGACGCCACCCAGATCGGCCAGCGAGACGCCGCCGAAACGAGCCTCCGCCAGATAGCGCGTGTCGAGTGCGGGCAGAATGAACAGCGACATCGCGAGATTGACCGATATCACCACGACGAGGGGCAAGGCGGCGAGCACGATGGGCGGTGGTGTGTCTGCTTGCTTGCCATGCACGATTTCCGCCGGATCGAACTCGCGCGCCGTGGTCGCCCGCTCGCGTAATTTTTCATCGGTTGCGAGACGATCGGCCGGCATCGGTGCGCCGCCGCCAAAGCCTTCGCCCCGCCGCTTCGCCGCTCTCTCCTCGCGGTCGAGCCACCACAGGCCGAAGCCAAGCATGATCAGCGACGCCAGAATGCCGAGCCCTGGTGCTGCGAATGGCGTGGTGCCGAAGAACGGCATCGGGATTGCGTTCTGGATGGACGGCGTGCCGGGCAGCGCCGACATGGTGAAGGTCGAGGTGCCGAGCACGATGGCCGCCGGCATCAGCCGGCGCGGGATATTTGCGGCGTGAAACAGCTCCTGCGCCATCGGCGCCAGAACGAAAAAGGCGACGAACAGGCTCAGGCCCCCGTAGGTGACCAGCGCGCCGGCGAGCACGACGGCCAGCATCGCTCGCTCTGGACCCAGCCGCTCCGTCATGAAAGTCGCAATGGCGGACACCGAGCCCGAATCCTCCATCAGCTTGCCGAACACCGCGCCCAGCAGAAACAATGGGAAGAAGCGTGCAAGAAAGTCCGCGGCACTGCCCATGAAGGTCTGGGTCCAGTGCGCAAGCAGGGGTTCGCGGGAGAACAGGGCCGCGACAAGAGCTGCGATCGGCGCGAGCAGCAATACGCTCCAGCCGCGGAACGCGAATGCGATCAAAAGAGCGAGCCCGCCAAGCATCCCCGCAAGTCCGATCAGCGTCATCGGCTCAGCACTCCGTGAGCAAGACGTCGAGGTCAGCGGTCGACCGTCGGCCGAGATCATCACCATGGCTTGCAAGGAATTCATCGGCGCAGCGGCGTCCCTCCTCCTTGAGCAGCGCGATGAACGTGCTTTCGGCATTCAGCTTCGACGACGCGCCGAACTCCGCGAGCCTATCGCTCTTGATCGCGTGCGTCCGCATCCCGGCCCAACGTGCGCCTTCGCCACTGCCCGGATCGGCCACCTGGCGCAGCAACGCAATCATGCGCAGCTCCTTCATGAGCGGCGAATTGAAGGAAATCTCGTTGAGCCGGTTCAGGATCTCGGCTGCGGAGCGCGGCGAGTCGGTGCGCTCGCGCGGATTGATCTGGACCAGGATGGTGTCGTGTCCGTCCGTCTCCCGGACCAGCGGCGTGATGGTGGGATTGCCGGCATAGCCGCCGTCCCAGTAAAGCTCGCCGCCAATCTCGATCGCCTGGAACATCGTTGGCAGGCAGGCCGAGGCAAGCAACACGTCTGGTGTGATTTCGGCATTGCGGAAGATGCGGCCGCGGCCCGTGCGTACACTCGTTGCGGTCACGAACAGCTTCATGGGGGCCTGCTTGAGGCGATCGAAGTCGATGCTTTCCGCGAGGATCGTGCGCAGCGGGTTGAAGCCGAGCGGATTGAGATCATAGGGCGAGAGCATCCGCGACATCAGGTCGAACGCGAAATAGGCGGGCGAGGTGTCAAGGGTCCAGCGGCCCATCAGGCGATCCAGCGGCGAGCGCTGCAATGGGCTGAACGCGGCCGCGCGCGACACGCGCTCCCAATAGGCGTCAAGCGACGCCTTGGCGCTTGCGGCGCCGCCATTCGTCCAGCCACACGCCAGCACGGCGGCGTTCATCGCGCCGGCCGACGTGCCGGAGATCCCCGCGATTGTCAGCCACGGCTCCTCGAGCAGGCGATCGAGGACGCCCCAGGTGAACGCGCCGTGCGAGCCGCCGCCCTGCAAGGCGAGGTCGATCAGGATCGGCTTCCGCGCGGTCTCGTTTGGCGGCTCTGGCTCCACCGGCGCTCCGAATTCTCAGGCTGAACCCATGACGCTCCGTCTCGATCCCGCGTAGGACCGGCGCAGCAAGGCCAACAGACTGCCACCTGTCGCGGCGCCAAGGAGGTAGACGACGATCACCAGCAGCGCGAGCGGCGCGCGGACCTCGAATCTGAGGAACGATACGGTCACGACTTCAAGGTTCTGCAGTGCGAAGATCAACGTCGCCAGCGCGAACAGAATGATCAGGGACAAATAGATCCAGCGCATGGAATCTCCTCCCTCCCGAAGGGCGGGAAACTGATACTAAACCGTCGATCGCGACGGCACGGTCACGACGCGATCAGGCCGGTCGCGCAGCCGGAACGCGATGCAGGCCAAGGCCGAGCCCGATCCATCCGGCGCCCGCCATGATAAGGTCGATACCCAGGAACAGGCCGAGGATGTAAACGCTGTTGACCGGCCAGTGCACCAGGATCACGAGGCCGACCAGGAGCGTGATGACGCCGGAGAGCGCCACCCAGATCCATGGCATTTCGCGCTTCATGTTGAATGCCAGAAAGATCCGCACGACGCCGGAAGCAACCAGCGATGCGCCCAGTATCAGCGTGAGCAGCACGGCGGCGAACAGCGGGTTCTCGAACGTCACAAAGCCTGCGACGATGTAGAGCACGCCAAGCAAGCCCCAGATCAGGAATTTGCCCCAGCTCTTGACCTGGAAAGCGTTGAAGAGCTCGGCGACGCCGGCGACGATCATCATGACGCCGACGACGAAGACGCTCGCGACCGTCGCCATCACGACGCTGCCGAGCGCAACGAAGCCGGCGACGACATAGACGAAACCGAGTGCGACGATCCACCCCCACTTTGCGCGGAGCGGCGCCACATCGGTTCCGGTTCGAAGACTTTGCAGAATAGCCGAAGAACTTGTCATGACGGTCCTCCGATGCGAAAAACCTGCCCGACATTGGTCTGTAAGAGACACGCCAAGATAGCGGAGGTTTGATGGCGGCCACAACAGCGATCTTCCGTCCACGGTCCAGTTCCATCATGTGTCAGGGCGGCACACCATGGCGCTGCTCGGCATCCGTGATCTGCGGAAGATCGGGTAGGGCGTGCATCATGTGCCGGGGGCTGATAGCGCCATGCACGAGATCGATGGTGTGATGACGGCACTCCGACCTGCGGTGTCCAAAGCGGCAATGCGTTTGCGCGCTAAAGCGCGATGATCGATCATCATCGCGCCTGGCCCATTGTTTGCGCACGGTCTTGTCGGACCTGTCTTCGCCCGCCGAAGCACCAGGCCACGAGGACAGCCCATTCCAGGGGCGCGCGCAGGCGGGAAACGGCTGCACCCTCGTCCGGACCATGCGTTTATCGCTTGATAATTTACGCAAGACAGGTTTCCATCGCGACGCATGGCGGCAGCGGGGGGCGTGCGGATGGCCGCCACGGTGGTCCAGGACGGCATGGCGATCGACCGGGATGTCGATATCCCGGTCGACGATGGCGCCGTGCTCAAGGGCGACGTGTTTCGGCCAATCTCGGGCGAACCCTGTCCCGCCCTTTTGACCTACGGCCCCTACGCCAAGGGCCTTTCCTTCCAGCAAGGTTATCCGACCGCCTGGCAGAAGATGGCAGCTAGCCATCCGGACGTCGCTTACGGGTCGACCAACAAATATCAGAACTGGGAGGTCGTCGATCCCGAGAAGTGGGTGCCGCACGGCTACGCCTGCGTGCGCGTGGATTCGCGCGGGACCGGCCGCTCACCGGGGTTCATCGATCATTTCTCGCCGCGTGAGACGCGCGACTTCTACGGCTGCATCGAATGGGCCGCGCGGCAGCCGTGGTCGAACGGCAGGATCGGCCTTTCGGGTGTGTCGTATTACGGCATCAATCAGTGGCATGTCGCTTCACTCCGGCCGCCGCATCTCAAAGCCATGTGCATCTGGGAAGGCGCGGCCGACTGGTACCGCGACATGACCCATCACGGCGGCATCCTCTCGACCTTCTGGGCGAACTGGTACGACATGCAGGTGAAGACCGTGCAGTACGGTCTTGGCGAACGCGGTCCGCGCAATCCGGTCTCCGGCCTTTGGGTGTGCGGCGACGAGACGCTGTCCGACGACGAGCTCGCGCGCAACCGCTGCAGCTTCGGCGAGGACATTCTCAAGCATCCGCTCGATGACGACTATCACCGCGCGCGTTCGCCGCAATGGGACAAGGTGACGGTGCCTTTCCTGTCCGCCGCGAATTGGGGCGGGCAGGGCCTGCATCCCCGCGGCAATTTCGAGGGATTTGTGCGCGCTGCTTCCGAGGAGAAGTGGTTGGAGGCCCATGGCCTTGAGCATTGGACGCATTTTTATACCGATTACGGGCGCACGCTGCAGAAGGCCTTCTTCGATTACTATCTGAAGGGCGAGGATAATGGTTGGCGCGAGCGGCCTCGCGTCTTGCTGCAGGTGCGCCACGTCGATCGCTTCGAGGAGCGGAGCGAAGCAGAGTGGCCGCTTGAGCGAACCGCCTGGACCAGGTTCTATCTCGATCCGGCTTCCCAGACCTTGTCAGCTTCGCCGCCTGCGACATCCGGCAGCGTGCCCTTCGACGCGGCCGGCGACGGCCTCACCTTCCTGTCAGAGCCACTTATCGAGGAGACCGAAATCACCGGACCGCTCGCCGCGCGCCTGCGCGTTTCCTCCTCGACATCCGATGCCGATCTCTTTCTCGTATTTCGCGTCTTCACGGCCGACCTGCGCGAAATCGTGTTCGTGGGCGCGATCGATCCACATACACCGGTGGCCCAGGGCTGGCTGCGCGCCTCGCATCGCAAGCTCGATAGCCGCCTCTCAAAACCATGGCGGCCCTATCACTCCCATGACGAAAAGCAGCCCCTCGTCCCGGGCCAGCCGGTCGATCTGGACATCGAGCTCTGGCCAACGTCCATCGTCGTGCCGGCCGGATGCCGGATCGCATTGTCGGTGCGGGGGCGGGATTACGAATGGCAGAAGACGACGGGGCTGCGGCTCTCGAACTTCAAGAACGAGCTGACGGGGTGCGGACCGTTCCTGCACGACGACCCGCGCGACCGGCCGGCGTCTGTCTTCGCCGGGCGAACGACCCTGCATCTCGACGATCATGAGGCGAATTACCTGCTGCTTCCGATGATCCCACGGAAGCAGTGACGGAAGGACGAAACTGCGCGAACGATAGATCATACAAAATCAGGGAGGACGTCATGAGGATCACGAGACGCGACTTGATGCAGGCGGGTGCGGCGACCGCGCTGGCAGGCTTTGCGGGGCAGGCGGCTGCGGAAACCGCCGGCGCGATCCGCGTGGGACTTCTCACGGTGAAGACGGGGCCGCTCGCCTCAGGCGGCATCGATATGGAGCGCGCGCTCGTGATGTACTTGAGCGAGCGCAACAATGAGCTTGCCGGGAGGAAGGTCGAGCTGATCGTGGCCGATACCGCCGGCGTTCCCGCGACTGCGCGCACCAAGACGCAGGAGCTCGTCGAGCGCAACAACGTGCATTGCCTGATCGGCCCGCTCGCCGCCTTCGAGGCGCTCGCCATCGACGATTATATCCGCCAGACCAAGACCCCGACGCTGTCGGTTGCCGCCGCCGAGGACATGACGCAGCGTCATCCCAACCCCTGGTTCGTGCGCGGCACCTCGACCTCGTCGCAATGCGCGCATCCGATGGCGGACTATTGCGCCAAGGAATTGAAGTTCAAGCGCATGATCACCATCGCCGACGACATCGCCTATGGCCAGGAGATGTGCGCAGGCTTCCAGCGCGTATTCGAGGAGGACGGCGGCAAGATCATCCAGAAACTGTTTCCGCCGCTCACCGTGCCCGACTATGGGACCATCGTGACCGATCTCAAGCCCGACGCGGATGCAATCTTCCTCGGGCTTGCGGGCTCGAACGGTTTCCGCTTCCTCCGACAGTTTGTCGAATACGGCATGAAGGATAAATTGACGCCGGTCGGCGGCATGACGGCGCTCGATGAAGCCGTGCTGCGCAACATGGGCGACGAGGCGCTCGGCATTGTCACGGCCTGCTGGTATTCCGCCGAGCTCGACAACCCGCTCAACAGGAAGTTTGCACCGGCCTTCCGCAAGCAATTCAGTTACGACCCCGGCTTCTACGCCGCGAGCACCTATGTCGAGGCGGCCGTGCTGGAAGCGGCCTTGAAGGCGGTCAATGGCAAGGTCGAGGACAAGGATGCCTTCATGGCCGCGCTGCGCGCAACCAATGTCGATACCGTGCGCGGGCCGGTCAAGTTCGACCAGTACGGCAACGTGGTCGGCAACGTCTATATCCGCAAGGTGGAGCGCAAGGACGGTCGCCTGGTCAATTCGGTGATCAAGACCTATTCCGATGTCAGCCAGTTCTGGACCTACGATCCGAAGCAATTCCTCGCCAATCCCGTCTATTCGCGCGACTGGCCGCCGGCGAAGAATCTCGAGAAGTAGGGAGACGATGCAGACCTTGATGCCGGGGACCAGGGACCGTCAGCTTGCCTTCGCCCATTCGTCATCTTCGGGAGAAGACTGGAAGTAGCCGGTCTCGAGGTCCGTCCAGCAAAGATGATCATGCACCTTGACGACTCCCTCGACGTTCTCCGCGGCAACGATGGCCGCCTGCCGGGAGCGTTCGTCGGTGATCGAGCCGCTCAGGTGCACGATGCCATCGCGGACGATGACGTTCAGGCCGATGGGACGCCAGTCGTATTTCTCGATCTCGGCGATGATCCGCCGGCGGATGTGGTCGTCATCGGCTGTGGGGTCAGGCACATCACGGGCAAGGCTTGCGAGGGCCTGCAACAGATTGGATCGCGACACGATCCCGACGACTTTTCCGTCGCGCACGACCGGGACCCGCTTGATGTGCTTCCGCTCCATAACCGCAACGATTTCCGGTAGCGATGCCTGCTCGCTGACCGTGATCGGCGGCCGCGTCATGATTTCCGAAACCTTGCGGCCATGTTCGCGGACATAGTCCTCGGCGGCGCCGCCGTAACCGAGAAAGAAACTCAACAGACGACCGCGCTGGCGCGGCGTGCCGATTTCGCTCCTGCGTAGAAAATCACCCTCTGACAGGATGCCCACGGCAGTGCCTGCCTTGTCGACCACGGGGAGCCCGCTGATGTGCTTCCGCAGCATGAGGTTTGCCGCCTCGGCGACCGTTGCGTCGGGATCAACTGAAATCACATTCCGCGTCATGATCTGGTGTGCGCGCATGCAGGGCTCCAAGGCTGGTTTGGATCAGGTTAGGGGCACGCCGGCAGGGATGGCTTGATTTGAATCAACCGGAATCGGGGGCCGTGAACCCCGCTTGGCCGGCCGGGCCATGTTTGATGAAATCAATCACCCGCGATATCAATGATTGCCATCAAGGACACCCCATGACCCTGCCGCCAGCCACGCCTGCCGATCTCGCCGCCGTCAAGGCCTGGTTTGCCGAGCTTGCCGAGCATGTGCGGGCGGTCGATTTCGCCGCCGCGCGTCATCTGTTTGCCGAGGACTTTGTCGCCTTCGGCACCTTCACCGATTTCATGATCGGCCGCGAGCTTGCGGAGGACAATCAGTGGCGCAACGTCTGGCCGACCATCGACGGGTTTGTCTGGCAGCTGGACGAAGCGAGGGCGATGGTCTCGCCGGACCGGCTGTTTGCGGTCGGGCTCGCGGTGTGGGATTCGACCGGGTATTTTCCCGACGGCAAGCCGTTCGACCGCAAGGGCCGCGCCACCGTGTCCTTCACCCGCGCGCATGTCGGCGATCCCTGGACTGCGACGCATACGCATATGTCGCTGTTCCGCGGCACGCCCGATGTCTCGCACGGCAAGAAGCCGTCGAAGAGCTGATTCCGCGCGGTCCTCTCGTCGCCAGGCTCAGCGCATAAGACACCGGTATTCGAGCCGGGCGAATGCATCGGCGGCGCGATCGACGAGCGCGGCACATGAGGCAGGAATGCCGGCGGCGAAGCGAATGAGTTCCCTCAACATGCGCATCTTCATCTGACTGGCCTGCCGACATTGGCGAGGCGGTTCTGGCCTGATCTCCGGCCCATGCCGCCGTCGGCGGACGCATCCGCCTTGTTTTTGGTGCCGGCTCCATTCCGCTGGGTTCGATCCCTCTGTTCCAGGTCTGCGCGCGCCCTCGTGAGCGTGCGCTTCCTCACAGAATTTTCCCCGCCACCATCGAAAAATCGCCCTGCCTGTCCGTCGAGCCCTGACGAAGGAACCAAGGACAAGGACCCGTGACCCACGCGCTGCATGATTCGCTGATGGACGACGCGAGCGAAACATCCGCTTTCGGCCATGCCGCCGATGCGCCCGGCCTCGCGCCGCCACCGTTGCCGCCGGCCCCGCTGCCGCCGCCGCTGCCGAGAGCGCCGGCGCAAAATGTCTTCGTGCGGCATTGGCGCGGCGAGCTGTCGCTGGCGCGCTCCTATTGGGTCAACCATTTGGTGCTCGGCATTTGCGTCGGCGTCTCGCTCGCCGCGCTTGCGGCGGCCATCAACCACCGCGCGGCCGAGCAGCCGGTGCGCTGGCTGATCTCGCTCGGCCTGACCTGGGGCGGGATCATCCTGTTCTCGCTCTGGGCGATGGTCGGCGTCTGGCGCGCGGCGACGGCCTACCGCCGAAGCGGCAAGCGCTTCTGGGGCGCGGCCGCCAAGGTGACGATCGGGCTCGGCTTGCTCAACCTCGTTTACAGCCTTTGCGTCGTCGCGATCCCGCAGACCTCCGGCGTGCTGGAGATTCTCGCCGGCGACAAGCGCCTCGGGCCGCATCACTTCAAGGTGATGAACAACGGCACCATGCTCGATTTCTCCGGCGGCATCTCGTTCGGCACGGCCAGGGAGTTCGAGACCATGCTGAATGCCATGGACAACGTCCGCACCGTGCGGCTGAATTCGATCGGCGGGCGCATCGCCGAAGCGCAGAAGATCTCCGACCTGATCCGTGCGCGGCGACTGTCGACCTACGTCACGCAGCAATGCCTCTCCGCCTGCACCATCGTCTTCCTCGGCGGCAGGCAGCGCTATCTGTTCGCGAGCGCCAGGCTTGGGTTCCACCAGTCCTACTTCCGGGGTCAGACCGCGGCTGACAAGCGCCTTGGCATTGCGCGGGAAGAAGCGCGGCTCGAACATTTTGGCTTGAGCCGCGCCTTCGCCGAGCACGCCAATGCCGCAGGCCCCACGGGCATGTGGTTCCCTGGGCAGAGCGAGCTGTTGAGCGAGCATGTGGTGACGATGATCATCCAGCCGCGGCCGCCGAAGCCGGTCAAGCCTGCGCCGTTCAACACGGCGAGCGCTGCGCCAGTAGCGCAGGCGAGGTGAGCGCGCGCTGCGTTTCTGCGCTAGAATTGCCGCTCCTCCTCATTGGAAGGCGACGGACATGGCAATTCGTGGTCGCGGGCCTGGCCGCATCCTTGTCGCGGCTGCCGTGCTTTCGGCTATCGGCGCGCCGGCGCGTGTGCAGGCGCAGGCCACAGACAAGGTTTCGCTCAGCAAGTCGACGATTTCCTGGAGCACCGTCAAATACGCAAGCGATGCCGAGAACGGATTCGTCGCCGGCTCGCTCGACAAGAAGACGATCGTCGAGCACACGTTCAAGACCTACGTGCTCGAGAACCGGTATCTCAAGGTCACGCTGGTGCCGGAATTCGGCGGGCGCATCATTTCGATTCTCTACAAGCCGACCGGCCATGAGGAGCTTTACCGCACCGAAGTCGGCGTGCCCTACGGCATCAAGGCCGGCAATTTCTATTACGACTGGCTGATGGTCTATGGCGGCATCTTCCCGACCTTTCCGGATCCCGAGCACGGCAAGACATGGCTCAAGCCCTGGGCGTTCAGGATCGTGAATCAGACGGACAGCGAAATCACGGTGGCGATGTCGATCAAGGACGATTTCGCCTACTCCGCGCCGCCGGGCAAATTCATGAAGGGCTCGAGTGGCATCGAAGCGACGAACTTTGTCACGCTGAAAGCCGGCCGCGCCGCGCTCGACGCCCGCGTGGTGCTGAAAAATCCGAAAGACGAGAGCATCAAATACGAATACTGGACCTGCACCGCGCTCGCGCCGGGATCGGAGGCGAACCATCCGATGACGACCGCCGGCGCCGAGATCGTCGCGTCGATCGCGGCCTACACCACGCCAGGCTGGTCGGCGAACATTGCCGAAGGCGATGCGAGCGCGGGCTCGGGCCGGCATCGTTTCGAAAAAATCCGCTCCTTCAAGAACTGGCCGACGATGGGCATCGCCTACGCCGCGCCCGATATGCAAGGTGGCAATTTCTGGGGCGTGATCAATCACGACAATGAAGAGGGCATCATCCGCATCGCCGACAACAAGGTGACGCGGGGCTTGAAGATGTGGACCTGGGGATTTCCGTCGCTTGCGAACGCAGCCGAGGCGCGCAAGAACCCGAACGAGGCGCAGCCCTATGTCGAATTGTGGGCCGGCGTCTCGGACCAGTTCTTTCACAAGGCCGATTTCCCGGCGCACGGCGAAGTGTCGATACCGGAGACGTACAGCCCGATCGTCGGCATGAGCAACGTGACACAGGCGAACGAGAACATCCTGATTAATTTCTTGGCTGACGCGTCGCGCGTGAATCTTCAGTTCTTCGCCATCAAGCCGACCGCGCCGCTTCGTGTCACCTTGAAGCGCGGCGAGACGGTCCTGTTCGATGACCGCGTGCAGCCCGATCCGAAAAACGGCAACCATATTTCAGCGGCTATCGCCGCCGGCAATGGCGATCAAGTGCGGCTGACGATCAGCACCGCGGAGGGCGGAGAGCTGATCTCGGCGGAGACGAAAATCAAGTAGATCACGCCACATCGGGCCGCCACGCGATCACGCCTTCGGTACGGGCGCGCACCTCGGGCGAGGCGAGACAGGTCGCCACCGCCTCGTAGCCGGCAACGCCCGGATAAGGCGCGACACGCCTCGGCGGGCTGTGATTGGCGGGGCAAAGGATGATCGCCTCGTCCGGGCCGACGGCAGCGAGGTCGAGGATCGCAGTCGATCGCGTCAGGAGGAACAGTGGTCGTGCGCCGGACCTCGCACGTTGGCGCAGATGGGCGCTCAGGGCTTCCTGCGTCGCCTGGTCCAGTCCCTGCTCTACCAGGTCGATGACCAGAATGGCGGGTCCATCGGACTCAAGGGCGACGATCAGGGCGAGGAGAGCATCGGATACCACGGCGCCTTCATCCACCAGCCAACTCAAGACTTGATCGACGCGCGCTTTGAGGGCGGGATCGGCATCGCGCCGCGCGCGAGCCGCGGCTCCGCCATCCGCCAGCCTGTCCGGACCAAGGAACGCGGCATCGGGCAGCGTTTCGGAGAGGCGCTGTGCCAGGCGGGTCTTGCCGCTGCCGAGCGGGCCGATGATGTAGGTCAGCGGCCTGATATCAGAGAGCTCGAAAACTTCGCCGCCCCACGGCCAGGGAAGCTCAAAGCTGACACCGAGCGTCGCGGATGGATTGAGCAGACGCGCCAGCTCTCCGCTCGCCGGCGTCATGCCGCGGATGAGGTCGGCGCGAACGCCTTGAACCCTTTCGAGCGTAGCGGCCAGCTCGCGGATGCGAGCTTCCAGCGCCGCCTGGTGCGCGGCGAGCGCCGGCTCAAGGCTCTCGGGCTCGCCTTTGCGCGCCCGCGCGATCTGCGCAAGGCTAAGCCCGAGCCGGCGCAGCGCCACGACCTCGCTGGCCTCGGCCATCTGCTCAGGCCCATAGGCGCGCCATCCGGCCGGCGTGCGGCCAGGGGAAATTAGGCCGCGCTCCTCGTAGAGCCGCAGCGCCTTGGGCGAGACGCCGAGCCGTTTCGCCGCTTCGGACGGACTCAGGAATCGGATGGAGGGTGTCACGACTCACCTCGTTGTTGGCTGTCCCGGCCAACCTTATCGAGGCGGCCCCAGGGGGCAGGTCAAGAGGTTCTTGATCGAGGACGCGCCAATTTCGTTGGCCACGCAGGGACCGCCTCTAATACCCCAGTGCTGATCCGGTGCCGCCGCGCGGATCGTTTGCCCCATAGTACCGGTTGCGACCGATCGGCTTGCCGCCAAGGCTGGGCGCGCCGACCATGATCGCGTCGACGTGGTTGGCCTCCTCCGAATCCTCGAATCGATAGCCCATGCCCTCCATGATCTGGCGGGTGTCGGGCGAAAGCGCGTAGGGCTCCGCCTTCGTCACGTCCGGCATCCACTGATGATGGATGCGAGGGGCATCGACGGCTTCCTGAATATTCATCCGGAAATCGACGACGTTGAGGATCGTCTGCAGGACAGCCGTGATGATGCGGGCTCCCCCCGGCGTGCCGAGAATGAGGAGGGGCTTGCCGTCCTTGGTGAGGATCGTCGGGGTCATCGAGCTCCGCGGCGTCTTGCCGGGCGCAATGGCATTCGTATCTCCCTGGACAGCTCCGTCGGCGCTGGTGCCACCCGGGTTCGGCGTGAAATCGTCCATCTCGTCGTTCATCAACACGCCTGTGCCCGACGCAACGACCTTTGCTCCGAACCAGTCGTTGAGCGTGTAGGTCATCGAAACCGCGTTGCCGGCATTGTCGATGATGGAGAAGTGCGTCGTGTGGGTGCCTTCGTGAGGCGCAACGCCGGGCTTGATCGCGCTGGAGTCTCCTGCCTTGTCCGGCTTGATCTCCTTCCGGATTTTCGCGGCGTAGCTCTTGTCGATCAACGCGCTGACGGGGTTTTTGACGAAATCCGGATCGCCGATAAAACTGGCTCGATCGGCAAAAGCGTGACGCATCGCCTCGATCTCGTCATGCAGCGCCGCTGCAGATCCCCAACCGAGCTGGCGCAGCGGATATCCCTCCAGAATGTTCAGCATCTCGCAGATCGCGACACCGCCCGAGCTCGGTGGCGGCGCCGAGATCACGTGATAGCCGCGGTATTCGCATTCGATCGGAGCAAGCTCGCGGGTCTTGTAGCGCGCAAGATCCTCGCCATCGATGATGCCGCCGCCCGCTTTGCTCGCCTTGACGATGGCCGCGGCGGTCTTGCCCCGGTAGAAACCGTCAATGCCGCGCCTTCGGATCAGGCGCAACGTATCGGCAAGCTCGCCCTGCACCAGCCTCCGGCCGGCCGAGAAAGCCTGTCCCTTGTCGAGAAAGATGTCAGCGGTCGGAGGAAATTTTCTCAAGTCATCGGCCTGGGAAGCCAGCATGTCGACGTCGCCTTGCTGCAGCACGAAGCCGTTGTCGGCGAGCTTGATCGCCGGCGTGATCAACGCGGCGCGCGTCATTGTCCCGTACTTCTTGCGCGCATACTCCAGGCCCGAGACGGTGCCGGGGACGCCGACGGCGAGCCAGCCGATCGTGGTCAGGCCCTTGATGATGTTTCCGTCCTTGTCGAGATACATGCCGCGGCTCGCTGCAAGCGGGGCCTTTTCGCGGAAATCGAGGAACGTCGTTCGTCCATCGGCAAAGCGGATGGTCATGAAGCCGCCGCCGCCCAGATTGCCGGCTGCCGGGTAGACCACGGCGAGCGCGTATCCCACCGCGACCGCGGCATCGACCGCATTGCCGCCGCGCTTGAGAATGTTGACGCCGACGTCGGTGGCCAGATGCTGCGCACTGGCCACCATGCCCTTCTCGGCGGCTACCGGTCTTTCCGAGGCGGCATTGGCTGCCGCGACCACCAGCAGCGACCAGGCGCAGGCAAGTAGCGTGCATGCCCGCGGCAGCGTGGCGAAGCCGGTGGCCAATCGACGGAGGCTGATTTTCATTGCGCCGCTCAAAACCCGCAAAGACATGAAGATCATCTCTCTCCGCCCTATGGGGCCTGCGCGGCGTCTCGTCGCGGCGTGTTCCAACTGCCCCGGCGAAACCCGGATGCGGCGCGATGATCCTATAATGGCCATGGAACCCGGATTCAATTCCGCTGACTTCCTCCGCTCGATTCGCTACGTTGCGATCCGGCCCGCGGGCAGGGCCGGATGCAGGTTTTAAGGACCTGAGCAGGGGACTATCTCGAGATGTTTGTTCGGCGCCGCTTAATTGCCGCTGCCACGGCATTCTTGCCGATCACGGGCGGGCTTTTTCTGTTGCTGCTCGGCGCGACGCAATCTGCGGCCGCGGCCGCGTCCGATGCCTGCGCAAGCTCGGGCGAGGTGACGATCCTGCCGTCGCCGTTTTCGCCCTGGAGCGGCGCGCCGCTGCGCGTCATGGTCGCCGCCGAGAAGCCGGTCGATGGCGTGCTGTCGCTGATTGCGCCCGATGGCAGCGTCGCGGTCAAATCGACTGACCGGCACGACGGGCCGCCTTATTTCTGGTTTGCCGAGGTCGCTGCTCCGGCCGCCGGCACCTGGCACGCGACGCTGCAGCGCTCGGCAGGTTGCAGCCCCGTCACCCACGACATCGCCGTCGGCGCACGCAAGCCGGCGCCGGTTCGCTTCCCGCCGGGAAGCATCTGGCAGGTGCGCAATAGCTGGAACAGCACCTACGAAGCGCTGTTCTCGGCATGGATCGCAAAACTGTTCGACGCGCCGCCCGACCAGGATCTGGACTGGAAGGTCTGGTACGAGGTGCTGCGCGACCAGTCGCGCAATTTCCTGTACAACTATCTCGGACGCAACGAAGACAATACCCAAACCGGCCTTCGCCCCGACTGCGCCGACTTCGTCTACTTCCTGCGCGCCTATTTTGCTTTCAAGATGGGACTGCCGTTCGGCTATTCGAGCTGCTCGCGCGGCTTCGGCGGCAAACCGCCGCGATGCTCCCAGTGGTTCAACGTCGCTCATCCCGAGGTCACGCGTCCGGCTCCGCCGCCCGGCCAGGTCGTTGCGCAGGCAGCGCCGGAGCCTGCTCCCCCTCCGCCCGAGCGGAGGCCGACCTTCATGGGCTTGTTTGGCCGGTCAGAGCCGCCGCCCGCTCAACCGCCCGCGGCTCCGGCTGCGAAGCCGGCTCCGCCGGCGCCGAAGGCTCCGACGAATTTTGGCGAATATCTGCGCGACGTCGGCGACGTCGTGCAGACCGGCGCCGTGCGTGCCGGCGACGAAAGCGCCGATTTCTACACGGTGCCGCTGACGCGAGAGGCGCTGCGCCCGGGCACGGTCTACGCCGACCCCTACGGCCATGTGATGATGCTGGTGCGCCGCGTGCCGGAAGTGAACGGCACGCCCGGTGTGTTCCTCGCCGTCGACGCCGAGCCCGACGGATCGATCACGCGCAAGCGCTTCTGGCGCGGCAACTTCCTTTTCGCGCACGAACCCTCGCTCGGCACCCCCGGCTTCAAGCATTTCCGCCCTATCATCCGCGAGAAGAGCGGCTCGTTGCGGCGGCTCGCCAACGCCGAGATCAACAAGGACCCTGACTACAATGATTATTCGCCCGAGCAGTCGCAGATGGGCGTTGAGGATTTCTACGATCGCATGGACGACGTCATGTCGCCCGAGCCGCTCGATCCGGTGCGCGCGATGACGGACGCCATCACGAGCCTGCACGAGCAGATCAAGATACGCGTCACCTCCGTGGAGAACGGACGGAAATGGCAGGACAAGCAAGGTGGCGACGCGACCATGCCGAACGGCGCTTCGATCTTCGAGACGACTGGCGCCTGGGAGGATTTTTCGACACCGGCGCGCGATTTTCGTCTCTTGATCGCCATCGACGTGGTGCGCGGTTTCCCGGATCGCTTCGTGCGCCGCGCCAACCGCTATGCGCTGCCGCCCGGCAAGAGCGTCGCCGACATGAAGGCCGAATTGCAGACCATGCTTGAGTCGGAGCTTGCCTCTCGCAAGATCACCTATACCCGCAGCGATGGCTCGCCATGGACGCTGTCGGTCAAGGATGTGGTCGATCGGGCGACGGATTTCGAGATGGCCTATAACCCGAACGACTGCGTGGAGCTCCGCTGGGGCGCGCCCGAGAACAGCGAAGAGGCCTCGACCTGCAAGCGTCACGCGCCGCAGGCGCAGCGCGCGAAAATGTCGGAATACCGTGCCTGGTTCCGCGACCGGCACTGGCCGGCGCATAGCTGACGGGTGCGCGCTTGCCGATGCCGCGGGGGATACGTCATTGCGAGCCAACGGGTCGCGCGAATGCGCCCCCGATGACAGGCTCCGCGAAGCAATCCAGAGTTTCGCGCGGGCTGTGTGGATTGCTTCGGTCGCTTCGCTCCTCGCAATGACGAGGCTTAGGCAATCGGCCCTGATCGCGCCGTTTCGCTGCCGCGCCGCAATTGCCTCGCGCGGGGGGCGATGCGATAGTGATCAATCAAAAGCGCCCTCATGCGCCACGGAAACGCCCGCATGCTGATCCCGATTGCCGATGTGCCGCGCTGGTATGCCGAGCGCAAAGCTCTTGATGCCATTGCGATCGGTCACGGGGCGGAGAAGCCCACCTGGTGGCAGCTCGAGCGCAATGCCAACCGGCGCGCCCGCGCGTTTGCGGCCAAGGGCGTCAAGCCCGGCGATTTCGTCGCCATTGGGCTGCCCAACAGCAACGAATTTTTCGAGACCACCTTTGCGGTGTGGAAATGCGGCGCGACGCCGACCTCGCTGTCGTGGCGGTTGCCGCGCGGCGAGGCCGCGGCGGTGCTGGAGATCCTGAAACCTTCGCTGGTCGTCGGCGGCGAAGCCGACTGGAACGCAGGCGATACGCTGCCCGCGGGTTTTGTGCCGGAAGGTTTTTCGGACGAACCGCTGACTAACCTGGTGGCGCGTTACTGGAAAGCGATGACCAGCGGCGGCTCGACCGGGCGGCCGAAGGTGATCCTCGATCATCAGCCGGCGGTGATGGAAACCTCGATCGATCAGCCGCAGCCGCTCGGCATTGCGCCCGGCACGACGCTGCTCAATCCCGGCCCGCTCTATCACAACGCGCCTTTCCTGGTGTCGCATTTCGCGTTGTTCGCCGGCGGACGGATCGTCGGCATGCAAAAGTTCGATGCCGAGGAGACGCTGCGCCTGATCGCGAGCGAACGCGTCGAATGGGTGAATTTCGTGCCGACCATGATGCATCGTATCTGGGCTCTGCCGGAAAGCGTGCGCAACGCCTATGATCTCTCGAGCCTCAAGGTCGTGTTTCACATGGCCGCTCCGATGCCGCCATGGCTGAAGGAAAACTGGATCACGTGGCTCGGGCCGGAGCGCATCTTCGAGCTCTATGGCGGCACCGAGCGGCAGGGCGCGACCATCATCTCCGGCGTCGAATGGCTTGCGCACAAGGGCTCGGTCGGGAAGATCGGCGAGACCGCGCGGCTGCGCATCATCGGCGACGACGTCGCGCCGGGCGAGATGGGCGAAATCTATTTCCTGCCCAATGACGGCCCCGGCTGCACTTATCACTATCTTGGCGCCGAGCCGAAGCGCCGCGCCGACGGATGGGAATCGCTCGGCGATATCGGGCGGCTCGATGCCGACGGCTATCTCTATCTCGGCGATCGCCTCGCCGACATGATCCTGCGCGGCGGCGCCAACATCTATCCCGCCGAGATCGAGGCCGCGGTGAGCGCGCACCCGGACGTCCGCTCCTGCGTCGTCGTCGGCCTGCCCGATGCCGAATTCGGCCAGCGCGTGCACGCGATCGTCGAGCTTGCCGATGCGAGCGAAGCGCAGGCGATCGCCGACGCCATGGGCGAGTTTCTCGCCGAGCAACTCAGCCGCTACAAGCACCCCGAAAGCTTCGAGGCCGTCACGGTCGCCCCGCGCGACGATACAGGCAAGGTCCGCCGCACGCTGCTGCGCGACGAACGCGCGAGCTGGCTGAAGGAGGGGCGCGAGTTTCGGATCTTCCCGGCGCGGACAAGGGCGAAGGTGGGGTGAGAGGCGTACAAGGCGGGGTGGACTCGAGGATAACCGCAGCATTGAGCATTAGCCGACCTGTTAATCCGTGAAGTTTCAGCCTATATTGTTGCATGCGGAAGCCGCACCATCGGGTGATGAGTTCCGATGGCGCGGCTGTCCACTAATCTAATAACGTGCGGTCTTTACGCACTGAGCACCACCCGCCTTTCTGGTAGGAGCCTGTCGGGGCTCGGGTTAGCGGTCATCAACCGCCGTTAGGGGCCACAGGCCGCCGGCACGCGGCCTGTGGCCCAAACTCTCATTCCTTCGAGTCCTGCTTGGCGCGAGCCCACGGAAGCGGGCGTTTGCCGTCGCGGAAATTCCATTCCTGGGTGTTGGGTTCCTGACCAAGAATTCCAGCGGCTTTAAGCCGATGGAGTTGAGTGCGAAGACTGGCAGGATCGATCTCGCGAGAGTAACCCGTGCGTATGAACTCTGTTAGCTCAAGAGTTGTTGCGCCGTGTGGGAAGCCATCAAGCAATGCTTGGATCACCAAGTCCTTAATCGTCCAGTTGGCGAAGCTCGCAGATAGCAATTCTGAAAAGGGAATGGCGGGCGGCGGTCCATGCTGTACGGCAGAAGGGGGAGTTGCGGCGACAAGAAGCTTCGCCAATTCGCTTACTGGCCGCGGAGTCTCCTCTAGCAGTGTCTTCATTCGCTGGACCTTGGCGAGTTCGGCTTCGATAGGGGCAAGCTGGCCGCGAAGCGCGGCCGCGCGGTTTGTCAGTTCTTGTTCGCGGCGGGCTAGAAACTGGTCGGTTGTCTCTTCGGTCATGGGTATAATTTCCCGCTATCGATCTATATCTGATTCCATATCTAACATAAGGATTGATTGCGTATCAAGCATCGTATCAATGGACGCATCAGGATATGGCCCGTCTCGGGGATTACATTCGGCTTTGCTCACGATGAGAATCATTCGCCGCATAAGTTGCGGGGAACACCTTGCGCTCGCGACGATTAAGGTCCATATTCTCCGCATAGGATGCGGAGAATATGGCGACTTACATCCACGAACGAAAGGATTGGCCCCACTTCCACTGGGACCACGCCCGGCTTGCCCAAAAGCTCGCGGCCGTCCGCAACAGGCAGGGCCGTCTCACCGGACGGATGGAAGAATTCGGCTTCCGGCTGCGCAGCGAAGCCAACCTCGAAGCGCTCACCGAGGAAGTCACTAGGTCGAGCGAAATCGAAGGTGAGATCCTCGACCGCGATCAGGTGCGATCATCGATTGCGCGCCGGCTCGGCGTCGATATCGGCGCGTTGACGCCGGCGGATCGTGATGTCGAAGGCGTCGTCGAGATGATGCTCGACGCCACGGAAAAATACAGCGAGCCGCTCACCTCCGGACGCTTGTTCGATTGGCATGCCGCGCTGTTCCCGATGGGACGCAGCGGCATGAAGACAATCACAGTCGGCGCCTGGCGCACCGATGCGACGGGCCGGATGCAGGTCGTCTCCGGCGCCATCGGGCGCCAGCGCGTTCACTACGAAGCGCCGAAGGCGGCGGCGCTTGCCGACGAAATGAAAACCTTCATCGATTGGTTCAACGGCAGCCAGGATATTGATCCCGTCATCAAGGCGGCCATCGCGCATCTCTGGTTCGTCACCATCCATCCCTTCGACGGCAACGGCCGCATCGCGCGTGCGATTGCCGACATGGCCTTGGCGCGCTCGGAGAAGACGTCGCAACGCTTCTACAGCATGTCCGCGCAAATCCGGCAGGAGCGCGACGCCTACTACGACATGCTCGAAGCCACGCAGAAGGGCGATCTCGATATCACCGATTGGCTCGCATGGTTTCTCGCTTGCCTCGACCGCGCGTTCGACCGCGCCGAGACCATCCTGGGGGCGGTGCTCAGGAAGGCGCGCTTCTGGAAGAAGCATGCCGCCGCGACCTTCAACGAGCGTCAACGCGCGATGATCGATCGTCTGCTCAATGGCTTCGAAGGCAAGCTCACCTCGTCAAAATGGGCGCAGCTCGCCAAATGTTCGCCGGACACTGCCTTGCGCGACATCGACGATCTCATCGCCAAGGGCGTGCTGGCCAAGGACCCGGCCGGCGGCCGCAGCACGAGCTATTCGCTGGTCGACGCTGAAACCGAAACGGATCGCTAGCGTCGGTTTGTAGGGTAGGCAAAGCCAACGGGTCCGCGCGAGCGCGCGGCCCGATGACAGGCTCCGCGTGCCCACCATTTCAAGTGCGCGTTGGATGGTGGGCACGGCGCCGCGCGCCTTTGCCCACCCCACGAATTTGCGTCGACACCTTCTGCCCGACAGGCAAATCAGTTCGGCTTTGTTTCGCTTTATCAGAATAAATGTCAACCCCCTCCATCAAAAATATTCCGCTTCCGCTTTTCGGAAAATTATGATTGTCTCCGCACGTCCCCGGCCCGCAAGAGGGACGTATCGCGATCGTCACGGACGTTGGGCCAGGGATGCGATGGACGTGGTGGTGCGCAAGACGAGCGTCGCCTCGACGGACGGCGAAATCGCGTGGTCCTGATGCCCCGACGCTGGCATCAAGTTTGTCGGTGATGATCGGCAAGCGACGGTGGCTAACAAGCCCGGCACACCGGGGAGATCGCGTATAAGCCGTAAACCATTGCGCAGGGAATGCCGGTTGATTTGGCTGCCCTGTTGTTGCTTTGCGTGCGCAAAGTGCACCTTCCTTGCACGCAAGGCTCGCGGGTGCGGCCTGCACCCGGCATTCCCTGCGCCCTCTCATTTCGAGGGTGACGGATTGACGCAAAGCTCGGACACGTCGTGCCGCGAGAAGGCGGATTTGTGTGCCCGGCTACGTGCAACAATCTCCGCTGTCGTCCCCGCGAAGGCGGGGCCCCATAACCACAGGCTTCTGTTGTTGTGGCGGGCTGCCACTCCGAATCTTCGCCAAATCAGAGCCTGTGATTATGGGTCCCGGATCGGCGCTCGGCTGCGCCTCGCTTGTCCGGGACGACGGTTGAGGTCGAGCGCAGACGCTGTATGGTCGCAACAACGAGCAGCCGGATAGAATACAACAACGGCAATCGCGCCCGGGAGCAACCACATGCGCACTGATCTCGAAACTCTCACTGTCCAGCGGCGCGACAACCACATCCTCCTGCTCACGCTGAACCGGCCGGACGCCGCCAACGCGCTGAACACGCAGATGGGGCTCGACCTCGTCGAACTGTTCGAGCACTTCTCGGTCGACATCGAAGGTCTCCGCGCCATCGTCCTGACCGGGGCCGGCAGCAAGGCGTTCTGCGCGGGTGGCGATCTCAAGCAGCGCAACGGGATGACCGACGAGGCCTGGCAGGCCCAGCATCTCGTGTTCGAGCGCATGCTGAGGGCGATGCTGGCGTGCCCGATTCCGATCATCGCCGCTGTCAATGGCGCGGCCTATGGCGGCGGTTGCGAGATCGCGGCGGCAGCGGACTTCATTTACGCCTCGGACAATGCGCGGTTTGCGCTCACCGAAGTCACGCTCGGTATCATGCCCGGCGCCGGCGGCACGCAGAATCTGCCGCGCGCGATCGGCGAGCGCCGCGCGAAGGAAATGATCCTGTCCGGCCTGCCGTTCTCGGCCCATGAGGCCGAAGTCTGGGGGCTGGTCAACAAGGTGGTTTCGCAAGAGCAATTGCTGGACGCAGCCTTCGCCATCGCCTCGCGCATCGCCGGCAACGGGCCGATTGCGGTGCGCCAGGCCAAACAAGCGATCCATCGCGGCCTGCAGATGTCGCTTGCCGACGGGCTCGCCTTCGAGATCGAGGCCTATAACCGCCTGGTGCCGACCGAGGACCGGCGCGAAGGCGTGGCGGCCTTCAACGAGCGCCGCAAGGCGGAGTTCAAAGGCAAATGATCGCGCGACCGTTCCGGCATTTTTCGGTCCGGCTCGACAATGCCGTCCGGCGGAAAAAGCCTCGACTAAATGACATTTCGAACGCGCGAAGTCGCCCGGCCGTCCTCCTTGATGGGCCTGCTGGAGCAGTATTGAATGCGCGACGGAACCCATGAAGCGTTCCCAATGACGACAAGCGAGACAAGCTTGAAAACACCGATCATCCGAAAAGCGCTGATCGAAAAAATCATAACGGGAGGAAAACAAATGAGCCGAAAAAATCTGGCACTGCTCGTCGCGATCCTGGCGACGGCGGCGACCCCTGCGGCAGCGCAAGTGAAGATCGGCGTGCTGAGCGACATGAACTCGCTCTATGCCGACATCACCGGCAAGGGCACCGGTGTCGCGGCGCGCATGGCGGCCGAGGATTTCGGTCCCGTCCTCGGCAAGCCGGTCGAGATCGTCACCGCCGACCATCAGAACAAGGCGGATGTCGCGGTCAACATCGTCCGCAACTGGTACGACAATGAGGGTGTCGACATGGTCACCGACGGCGGCTCTTCCGCCGTGGCGCTCGCGGTCGAGGATGTCTCGCGGCAAAAGCAGAAGCTGGTGTTGTTCAACGGACCGGCCTCCTCCGACATCACCGGCAAGAACTGCTCGCCCTATGCCGCGCATTGGAACTACGACACCTATGCGCTGTCCCACGTCACGGGCTCCGCCATCGTGAAGTCCGGCGGCAAGTCGTGGTTCTTCATCGGCGCCGACTATGCATTCGGCCATGCGCTCGAGCGCGATACCGCCCAGGTCGTCGAAGCCGAAGGCGGCAAGGTGACGGGCGCGGTCTACGCACCGATCAACACCTCGGACTTCTCCTCCTTCCTGCTGCAGGCCCAGGCCTCCAAGGCGCAGATCATCGGCCTCGCCAATGCCGGCGGCGACACCACCAACTCGATCAAGCAGGGCGCCGAGTTCGGGATTGCGCAGGGCGGCCAGAAGTTCGCAGCACTCTTGATGTTCATCACCGACGTCCATGCGCTCGGGCTGAAGGCCGCGCAGGGACTGCAATTCACCACGGCCTTCTACTGGGACCAGAATGACGAGACCCGCGCCTTCTCGCAGCGCTTCATCAAGGAGGTCGGCCACATGCCGACCATGGTGCAGGCCGGCGTCTATAGCGCGACCCTCCACTATCTGAAGGCGGTCAAGGCGCTGAACAGCAAGGACCCGCTCAAGGTGATGGCGAAGATGCGGGAGACGCCGATCAACGACTTCATGACCCATAACGGCAAGCTCCGGATCGACGGCCGCGTGGTGCGCGATATGTACCTGCTGCAGGTCAAGAAGCCGGAGGAATCGAAAGGAGATTGGGACTACGCCAAGATCATCCAGACCGTGCCCGGCGACCAGGCTTTCCGTCCGCTGGACAAGGGCGGCTGCCCGCTCGTGACAGCCGCGAAGGCGGAGAGCTCGCAGACGAAGTGAAATGACGGCGGCTGCGCTCCCTCTCCCGCTTGCGGGCGAGGGCTGGGATGGGGGTGCTGCCGCGATTGACAATGTTCAAAGCGGAGGGAGTTTCCCCCACCCGCATCGCATCTTCGATGCGATGCGACCTCCCCGCAAGCGGGAGAGGTGAGGCGGAGCCCCGCGCTACTGATACGTCGCGACAATATCGGAGACGGCGCGCTCGAGCTGCTGGGCGGTGGCGCATTGGCGCACCACGTTGCAGAAGGTCGCGTAGCGCGGCATCTCGGAATCGCCCCAACCCCAGGTCATGCGGCCTTCCGGATTGAGCCAGACCACCCGCTTGGCGCGCTCGGAGATGCGGCGGAGGATGTCGGCGCCGGGATCGAGGTTGTTGCTGCGGGCATCGCCGAGCACGATGACGGTGGTCTGCGGCGTCACGGTCTCCATCCATTGCCGCTCGAAATCGGCAAAGGAGGAGCCGTAGTCGGACGAGCCGAAGCCGACCCTGGCCATGATGTCGCGCATCGCTTCCTCCGCGCTCTTCGATTCGAGGACGTCGCTGACCTCGATCAGGTGACCGGAGAAGGCAAAGGAGCGCACGTCGGAGACGACCTCGTGCAGGCTGTGGATCAGAAGGAGGAGGAAATCGGAGACCCGGGCCACCGAACCCGAGACGTCGCAAAGCGCCACGATCTTCGGCTTGTCGCGGTGCTTGCGCTTCCAGGCGGTGAGGAAGGGTACGCTGCCCCAGGCGGCGTTCTTGCGCAGTGTCCGCCGCACGTCGAGATGACCGCGCCGCTGCCGCTTGCGGGGCTTGGAAAAGCGCTCGCGCAGCCGCCGCGCCATCTGGCGGATCAGCGTGCGCATTTGTTCGATCTGCCGCGGCTCGATTCGCCCGAGCGGCGCGTTGCGCAGGATTTCGTTGCGCAGGTTTTCGGACTCTTCACGTCCGTAGAGCAACAAGGCCTGCGAGACCCGCTCGCGCACCGTCTCGCGCAGGGCATCGGTGGCGGCGGCAAGCCGCTCGGCCAGCGCCGGGTTGCTCGAGGTCAGTGCGTCGAGGTCGTCGTTGAGGCGGTGGATGCCCATCTGCTCGAGGATGCGGCTCTGGAAGATGCCGCGCTGGGTGAAAAAGCGGATGTCGGGGAGGCCTGCGGCGCTCGCCGCATTCGCCATTCTGGCTGCGAGCTCGGACGTGTCCTGTGACAGCAGCATCTGCGCCAGCGACCCGAGATTTTGCGACTGGCCGCCGCCCGCGCCGGGCGCGGCCTGATCCTGCGGCGCCTGATTCTCATTCGCCGCGTCGCGCTCGCTCTTCTCGCCCGACGGTTCCGGCTGCGAAAAGAACAGGTCAAAACACGCGCCAAGCGCCTTCTTCTCGTCCTCGCTCTTGGCAAGCGTCAGCAAGAGCGTGTCGCGCAGAATGGTGCGTTCCTCGAAGCCTACCTTGGCGACCGCCCGCATCGCATCGATGCTTTCGGCCGGAGAGACATGCACGCCCGCTCCCCGCGCGGCCCGGAAGAAGCGATGCAGGTTCTCTCTCATGATAGTCCCTTGGCCGCTAGCCGAACACGTTCTGCCGCGAGGCGTTGGCCACGAATGTCGTCACATGCGGCAGCGCGGCCTCGACGTCGGATTCATATTTCAGGAGCACGTTGAGCGTGTCCTTGACCATCTCATGGCCGAGTTCCGAGGCCTGCAGCAACACCAGCACCCGCGCCCAATCGATGGTCTCGCTCACCGAAGGCTGCTTCTTCAGGTCGAGCGTGCGGATCGAATGAATGAAGCTGACGAGCTGCTTGCGGAGCCTCTCGGAGATGCCGGGCACGCGGCTTTCGACGATGCGCTCCTCCAGCTTCTGCTCGGGAAAGCCGATGTGAAGATGCAGGCAGCGGCGCTTCAACGCATCGCCGAGATTGCGCTCGCTGTTGGAGGTGAGGATCACGGTCGGCGGCACGGCGGCTGCGACGGTGCCGAGCTCGGGAATGCTGACCTGGAAATCCGACAGGATCTCCAGCAAGAGCGATTCGAACTCGGCGTCCGACTTGTCGATCTCGTCGATCAGGAGCACGCAGCCCGTAGGCTGCTCCAGCGCCTGCAGAAGCGGCCGTGGCTCGACGAATTCCTTGGAGAAGAACACGTCGCCGAAATCGTGGAGCTGGTCGAGCGCGGCGTGCAGGGTCTCGGCGCCGCCCAGCACCTCGCCGAGCTTGTCCTTCAGGATCTGGGTGTAGAGCAGCTGCTTGGCGTATTTCCACTCGTAGAGCGCCTTGGCCTCGTCCAGCCCCTCATAGCATTGCAGGCGGATCATCTTCAGGCCGCGCCAGCCGGCAATCGCCTTGGCGAGCTCGGTCTTGCCGACGCCCGCCGGCCCTTCGACCAGGATGGGCTTTGCGATCTGCTCCGACAGGTAGACCGCGGTCGCGATCTGGCGGCTCGCGATATAGCCCTGGGTGGCAAGCCCGCTTTCGACGGCTTCAATGGAGGCCAATGGCCGGTTGTCTGGCACGGATTTCAGCTCCGATCTCCCCGTGGTTTGCAATCACGCCGCTTGGCGAAGCGCCGCGATAGCCTCTGGGGTAGGGACAATAATTCAGAAAGTCCATATGCTTGGCGCTGCCTCCGGGGCTCGCTAGCCCCGTCGCGGAAGCATGGCTTGCGCCATGCGACGGCGTCCCGAACGTCCGCCTCTGGCCGTCGCTCCGGCCAGCGGGCGCGATCGAACAGGGGCGGGCCGTCAGAAATCCAGCGGCGCGTTGTCGACCACCTCTTTCATCACGAAGAAGGTGCGCGTCTGGCGCACGCCGGGAAGCCGGATCAACTGCTCGCCATGGATGTGGTTGAAATCTTCCATGCCGGCGACGCGGATCTTCAGGAAATAATCGAAATCGCCCGCGACCAGATGACAGTCGAGCACGAATTTCAGTTTTGCGGCGGCCTGCTCGAAGGCGGCAAAGCTTTCGGGCGTGGAGCGGTCGAGCACGACGCCGACCATGACGAGCGCGCCCTTGCCGACCTTGCCGGGCGCGACCATCGCCCGCACCGCGCGAACAAAACCCTCCTCGAACAGCCGCTGGGTCCGCCGATGGCAGGTCGCCGCGCTGACGCCGACCTTTTCGGCCAGCTCCGCATTGGCAAGCCGCCCGTTGTTCTGAAGCAGCCGCAGCATTTTCAGGTCGATGCGATCGAGGTCGTCCATGAAAGAATCTTCCGCAGAAGTGACATTTTGTGATTAAAGTTATAACAAATCACGCCATATGCGCAATCCAGATCAAAATCGTAGCCCGCATTCGAGAGCACCTTCGGCGTCATTGATGATAGGGCTGGCGCGGAATCGCACCAACCATCGGGATCACGCATGCTGAAAAAATTCGCGCGCTATCCGCTCACCTTCGGGCCCACGGCAATCGAAAAACTGCCGCGGCTATCCGCCCATCTCGGCGGCAACGTCGACATCTACGCCAAGCGCGAGGACTGCAATTCGGGTTTGGCCTTCGGCGGCAACAAGCTGCGCAAGCTCGAATACATCATTCCGGACGCGCTCGCCTCCAACGCCGACACGCTGGTGTCGATCGGCGGCGTGCAGTCCAACCACACCCGCATGGTTGCGGCGGTGGCCGCCAAGATCGGCATGAAGTGCCGCCTCGTGCAGGAAAGCTGGGTGCCGCATGAGGACGCCGTCTATGATCGCGTCGGCAACATCCTCCTGAGCCGCGTCATGGGCGCCGATGTCCGCCTGGTCGATGAAGGTTTTGATATCGGCATCCGCAAGAGCTGGGAGCAGGCCCTCGAGGAGGTGAAGGCCGCAGGCGGCAAGCCTTACGCGATCCCGGCCGGCGCCTCCGTGCACAAATATGGCGGGCTCGGCTATGTCGGCTTCGCCGAGGAGGTGCGCGCGCAGGAGAAGGAGCTCGGCTTTGCCTTCGACTACATCATCGTCTGCACCGTCACCGGCTCGACCCATGCCGGCATGCTGGTCGGCTTCGCCAAGGACGGCCGCGCGCGCAAGGTGATCGGCATCGACGGATCCTTCACGCCGGCGCAGACCAAGGCGCAGGTGCTGTCGATTGCCCAGAACACCGCGCGCCTGGTCGAACTCGGCAAGGAGATCGTCGAGGACGATGTCGTGCTGATCGAGGATTACGCGCATCCGGCCTACGGCGTGCCATCGGAGGACACCAAAGAAGCGATCCGGCTCACCGCGCGGCTCGAAGGCATGATCACCGATCCCGTCTATGAGGGGAAATCGATGCAGGGCCTGATCGATCTCGTGAAGAAAGGCTTTTTCCCGGCGGGATCGAAAGTGCTCTACGCCCATCTCGGCGGCGCGCCCGCAATCAACGGATATGCCTACGCCTTCCGGAATGGGTGAGCTTGTCGTTCCAATTGGCTTCGTCATTGCCGGGCTTGACCCGGCAATCCATCGCTCAGCGAGAATCATTTTTTGATGGATGCCCGGGTCAAGCCCGCGCATGACGAGTTAGCGACTATCGGCTCGGTCTCGTACCAGCCTTAACAGCTCCTCGCCATAGTGCTCGAGCTTCTTGTCGCCGATCCCGGGAACGCCGCGGAGCTCGTCCAGCGTGGTCGGCCAGGTTCGCACAATGCCGTCGAGGGTGGAGTCGTGCAGCACCACATAGGCCGGCACGCCGCGCTGGCGCGCGACCTCGGAACGCCACGCCCGCAACCTTGCGCGCAAGTCGGGATCGACATCGCCCGCGGGGCTCTCGGGCGCTGGCGCGAGATCGCCGCGGCGCGATTTGGTGCGGATGGCGCGGATGCGCTTGGCCGGGTCTTCCTCGCGAAGCCACACCTCGGTCTCGCCCTTCAGCACGCCGCGCGCGGTCTCGGTCAATTTCAGAGCGCCAAAGGCCTCGCTGTCGGAGCGGAGATGGCCCATGGCGATGAGCTGGCGGATCACAGCGCGCCATTGCTTCTCATTCAGCTCACGGCCGATGTTGAACACCGAAAGCTTGTCGTGTCCGAATTGCGTCACCCGCTCAGTCAGGCGGCCGACCAGCACGTCGATCAGATGCATCGCGCCGAACCGCTGTCCGGTCCGATAGACGCAGGAGAGCAGTTTCTGCGCGATGATCTTGCCGTCGCGGACGCGTGGCGGGGTCAGGCAATTGTCGCAGTTGCCGCAAGTCGTTGCGACAACAGTTTCGCCGAAATAGCCGAGCAGGCGGCTGCGGCGGCAATGCGCGGCTTCGGCGAGCCCGACCAGCGCGTCGAGCTTGCCCATCGACACGCGCTTGAAGGCGTCGGAGGCTTCTGATTCCTCGATCATCCGCCGCTGCTGCACGATGTCGGACAGGCCGTAGGCCATCCAGGCGCTGGACGGTTTTCCGTCACGCCCGGCGCGGCCGGTCTCCTGATAATAGGCCTCGATGCTCTTTGGCAAATCGAGATGGGCGACGAATCGCACATCGGGCTTGTCGATCCCCATGCCGAACGCGATCGTCGCCACGATGACGATGCCGTCCTCATTGATGAAGCGGTCCTGATGGCGGGCGCGCACGCTGGCCTCGAGCCCCGCGTGATAGGGCAGCGCAACAATTCCGGCGTCGGAGAGCGCGGAAGCCGTATCCTCGACCTTGGCGCGCGACAGGCAATAGACGATGCCGGCTTCGCCCGCATGGCGCGCGGCGATGAAGGCCTTGAGCTGCGCGACCGAGTTCTGCTTGTCGACGATTTCATAGCGAATGTTGGGCCGGTCAAAGCTCGAGACGAATTGCGGGGCATCGGCAAGCTGCAGCCGCTCAACGATCTCCTTCCGCGTCAGCTCGTCGGCGGTCGCGGTGAGCGCAATCCGAGGGACACGGGGAAATCGCTCGGCGATCACCGACAGGGCGACATATTCGGGCCGGAAGTCATGACCCCATTGCGAGACGCAATGGGCTTCGTCGATCGCAAACAGCGAGATCTTCGCCTGCGCCAGCAGCGAGAGGCAGCGCGGCGTGACCAGCCGTTCAGGAGCCACGTAGAGCAGGTCGAGATCGCCCGCGATCAGGCGTCGTTCAACGTCGGAAGCTTCCTGCGGCGTCAGCGTCGAGTTCAATGCCGCGGCGTTGACGCCAACCTCGATCAGACCTGCGACCTGGTCGCGCATCAGGGCGATCAGCGGCGAGACGACGATACCGCAGCCCTCGCGCAAGAGCGCTGGCAACTGATAGCACAGCGACTTGCCGCCGCCAGTCGGCATCAGCACCAGGCAATTGCCGCCATGCGCCACATGCTGGATGATCTTCTCCTGCGCGCCACGGAAGGCGGGCAGGCCGAACACGGAATTGAGCAGGGATAGCGCGTCGCTGGCATCGGTTTCGGCCTTCTGAGGGGTCGCGCTGGCGGAAACCGACATGGATGAACTTGAACTCTGAAGAGGCACGATCGCGCCCATCCTATGCCAGATTCGGCCGCAGCTAGCGACATCGATGGGCCATGACAAGGCAGCGGGCCCGACGGGGCTCCGTGATTTAGATCACGCTACCGTTCCGCTTTGGCATGGTCAAATGCCCCCGGCATCCCCGTGCAGTTGCTCAGGATTGAGGCGCATCGCCATGAAACCGATGTGGGTCCAACGACGATGGCTTCTGAAGGGCGGCTTCACGGCCCTCCTGGGCCTGATCGGTGGCTCCTCACTGGCGGACGTGCTGGTCACCGACAACGATGCGATCATGGGCGATGACGGCGTGCTTGCTGCGCAGATGCGGCTCGGCGGTCTCCTGATCCGCCACCTCGCGGGCCATAAGGAAATCGGCGCCGTCGACGGCGCCAAGGACAATACCAACGCCAATGTGGTGGTCTCGCCTGCAAGCCTTGCGGCGATCCTGTCGCTGGTCGATCTCGGCGCCAGCCCCGCGATGCGTCGGGCCATCCACCGTGCGCTCGGCTTTAAGCGGACAGCACGGCACAAGGCGGAGAAGGATTTACGGGAGATGCGGCGTAGCGTTTCCGGCATCATCGCCCAGAGCCGCAAGGACGGCCCGCTGGTGCTCGCCAATCTCGTTGCCTTCGATCGCGCCGTCGATCCAAAGCCGCTCGCGATGTATGGCCTGTCCGGCGCCGGCGCTGACGTGCTGGTCGACCATCTGGCCGACGCCAAGGTCGTCGACCGCATCAATGGATGGGTCAAGCAGAAGACGCACGATCTGATCCCGACGATCATCAGCGAGGCGCCGGAAACGCTTGGTCTTGTCGCGATCAACGCGCTCTATTTCAAGGACAAGTGGCAGACGCCATTCCGGCCGTCCAGCACGCAAGCACAACCGTTCCAGACCACCTCCGGCAAGCCGGTGGAGGTCCAGATGATGCATTCGAAGGTCGCGCCGTTCCGCTTCCGCCAGGATGATCGCTTCGTCGCCGCCGAGCTCGGCTATCAAAACAAGAATTTCCGGCTGGTGGTCGCCACCACCAAATCCGTGCCTGCGCCGGCGCCGGAGTTTGCTGCGGTGGCCGGCTGGCTGAACGGGCAGGGTTTTGAGGCGCGGGACGGCGAGATCGCCCTGCCGAAGCTGACCTTGTCGGCCGCGGGCGAGCTGCTACCAGCGTTGGATGCGCTCGGGCTTGCCGCTGAGCGCCATTCGCCTGACGCGCTCGAGGGCTTCTCGGACGAGCCCCTCACCATCTCGCGAATCCTGCAAAAGATCGAATTGCGCGTGAGCGAGGAAGGCACCGAAGGTGCCGCCGCGACCGCGGTCATGACCACGCGCGGGATTGGAATCTCCGATCACATCAGGATGGTCGTCGACAAGCCATTCGTCTTCGCGCTGCGAGACGAGAAGACCGGTCTCATCCTGTTCATGGGTTATGTCGGCGCGCCGCCGCGCGCATGATCCGGAAAGATGGGAACCGGCCGTCCGGCAATGCGCAAAGTAAAAAAGCTGAACCTAAGCAGCACGAATTTCCGCTGAATCAGCCCGCCGCAGCGCCTCTGCAACGCTGACGATTGGCAGCTTGCGCTGTACAGCAGCATCCAGCACCCGGCGCATCAGTCTTGGCGTGCAGCCATAGGGGCTCGGTGTCGCTGCCACGTCGTGGCTGTAGAAAATCAGCCAGCCACCGGTCTTGATGGTCTCGTCGAACACACACTCAATGCCGGCGTCGTCGAGATGCTGATTGACCAGCGGCGTTGCGCGCAGGAATTGCAGGTCGATATTGCCGTGATTGACGCCGGGCAGGATGCTGCGGGAGGAGCGGAAGGTGCCGGCGAGCTGACTCTTGCGTGTGACCGAAGCGACCCCGTAGGGGTGGGCAAAATTCTCCAGACGGATCGAGGAATCCAGCCCCTCGAGGAAGCGGCGGTTCAGCTCGATCTCCTCGGCCAGCGCGGCCGCATCGAGATCAGATGTGAGCCGGTGTGAATAGGTGTGGCAGGCGATCTCATGGCCGTCCGCACGCAGAGCGATGATGTCGTCGGCATCCGCGCCGCGCCAGTGGTCGGACCGTTGGCCGAGCAGGCTGCCGGAAACATAGAAGGTTCCGCGTGCGCCATATTCCTCGAGCATCGGCGCGCCCACCCTTGCGGCGCTGTCGGGGATGTCGTCGAAGGTGAGGCTCACCATCGGCTCTTTGCCGGACCACGCAAGCGGAGTTGCCAGGAAATGACGGGAAAGGCGGTTCGAAACCCGAGCCTTGAACGACGACCAGTCGGTGCGCATGCGCGAAATCACTTTCGAATGGATTCGGAAGAAATCGCGCGTGCGTCCACGCTGAGATAATCCAGCCAGTTGCGGAAAATCGTCGTGGCCGCGCCGCCGGCCGGCACGCTCGGACGGAGCGTCAGGCCGGGAAGCTCGGCGGCCAATTCGCCCCTGCGCTCGTTGCGTGCGCGCCGCTCGAAATTCACCAGAATATCCTCGGTCGTCGCGTCGAAATAGGAGGCGGGGATCGCGGGATAGGTCTCCCGCTCGCCGCCAAGGTAGCGCGCGATGTCGCGCATATATTCGCGCTGCAACGACAGCGCGTCGTATTCGGGATGGCCCTGGAAGAAGATGAAGCGGCTGTCGAAATCGCGGGCGAAGATGTCGACGCCTGCCTCGGTCGAACGGGTCAGGATCCGATAGCCGCGTGCGATGAGCTCGCTTTCCCTGACCTCGTTGAGGCGCGAATGCGAGACCTTGATTGAGGCCGGAAGATCGTCGAGGAGCCAGTCGTGGGACGTGGCCTTGGCGCAGTCATAGACGCCGGAGCATTTCTGCGTCAGCCGCTGCCGCTCGACGCCGTCAAGGTGCAGCACCGCGGCATGGGCGGCGAGGCAGGACCAGATGGTCGAGCGGGTATTGGTCCTGGCCCAATCGACGAGGCCGGTGAACTCACGCCAGTATTGCTCCTGCTGCAGACGAGGCGCGATCGGCTCGGCGCCGGTTACGATCAGCCCGTCGATGTGCAACCGATCGAGCTCGGTGATTTCGGTATATTCCTTGTCGATATGCTCTTTTGCTGGTTTGGACCTCCTGACCGACGGCAGCGCGAAGTAGTGAAAGCGAACGCTTCTTTTGCCGGCGGCGCCCTGCACCAACCGCATGAACTGCCGCTCGGTTGCCTTCAACGCGCTGTCGGGCATGTTGTTGACGAGCGCGATCGTCAGCTCCGCTTCGGTGGGGCGCTCGAATTCGTTCTGCGCCGGCGCCAGCGCGGGGCTCGGGATCGGTCGCTGCTTGTCGAAGGTAAGCGCCATGCCGCTCTCGCTGGTTTATTCCGCGGCCTGGAGCGATTGCCGGCCGCAGGCTTGCGCGAGCGCCTGATCGATGTCCTCGATAATGTCGTCGATATGCTCGATGCCGATCGAGAGGCGGATGGTCTCCGGCAGCACGCCGGCGATGCGCTGGTGCTCGACCGGCATCTGGCGATGCGTCGTGGAGGCCGGATGACAGGCAAGCGATTTGGCATCGCCGATATTGACGAGGCGAGTGATCAGCTTCAGTGAGTCGTAGAAGGTCTTGCCCGCTTCCATGCCGCCCTTGATGCCGAAGGTGAAGAGCGACGAGGAGTTGCCGTTGAGATATTTCTGCGCGAGCGCGTAGTAGGGGCTGTCGGGGAAACCGGCATAATTGACCCAGGCGACGCGCGGGTCCTTGCGCAGGTACTCGGCGACCTTGCGTGCATTCTCGACATGGCGCTCGACGCGCAGCGCGACCGTCTCGATGCCCTGCAGCAACATGAACGCGTTGAACGGCGACAGTACCGAGCCCATGGTGCGCTGATAAACGCTGCGCGCACGCTCGATATAGGCTTTCGGCCCGAAACGCTCGGCATAGACGAGGCCGTGATAGGATGCGTCGGGCTTGTTGAAGGCGGGGAAGCGGTCGGCGTGGTCCTTCCAGGGGAAGCGGCCGGAATCGACGATGGCGCCGCCAAGCGTGGTGCCGTGGCCGCCCAGAAATTTCGTCAGCGAATGGACGGCGATGTCCGCGCCGTAGTCGAACGGCTTCAGCAGGATCGGCGTGGCAACGGTGTTGTCGACGATCAGCGGCACGCCATGGCGATGCGCGACTTTGGCGAGCGCTTCGATGTCGCAGATGTTGCCGGCGGGATTGCCGATGGTCTCGGCGAACACGGCCCTGGTGTTCTCGTCGATCAGCTTCTCGATCGCGTCCGGCTGATCGCTTTCGGCAAAGCGGCCGATGATGCCCTGGCGCGGCAGGATGTGACCGAGCAGGGTATGTGTCGTGCCGTAGAGCTGGGGAACGGAGACGATGTTGCCGCCGAAGTCGGCGAGATTGACGAACGCAAAATGCAGCGCGGCCTGGCCGGTCGCGACCGCGAGCGCGCCGACGCCGCCTTCCAGCTCGGCGATGCGCTTTTCCAGCACCGATGTCGTGGGATTGGCGATGCGGCTATAGCGGAAACCTTCGGCCTCGAGATTGAACAGGGCGGCACCGTGGTCGGCCGTATCGAAGGCGTAGGCGACGGTCTGGTAGATCGGGACGGCGACGGATTTGGTGGTCGGATCGGGCTCGTAGCCGGCGTGAATGGCTATCGTCTCGTTGCGCATCGTCGGCCTCCGCGAAGGTACATCGCATCTTTTTCGAGATGCGTTCTGTCCTCTCCGTTGATTAGAGGCGAGGCGTAAAACGAGCAATAATTCGCGCCAAGATTGACGAAATAACCCTAACGAATTGCGGTCGATTAATTAAAATTTGACTCAAATTCTCGCGCGCTGACGGCGCGGCGGACCTGCTCGCCGATCTGCGACAGCACCAGCCGCGCCTGCGGCAGCACCGCGCCCATGGCGTGGAAATTGTGGATCATGCCGTCGTGGCAGATGTGCTCGACGTTGACACCGGCAGCAAGCAGCTTTCGGGCGTAGGCATTGCCCTCGTCGCGGACGGGATCGAACTCCGCGGTGTGGATGATCGCGGTGGGAAGCCCCTTCACGTTGAGCGCGCGCAGCGGCGAAATCCTGACGTCGGCGACATCGGCGCCATCAGGCAGATAGTCGGCGAGATCGGCTTGCAGCGTCATTTTGCCGATGAGATGATCGTCGGCAAAGGCCTCGCGCGAGGGCGAGATTTCCTCGAAATCCAGCACGGGACAGATCAGGCATTGTGCCGCGATCGCAAGGGAGGCATGGCGCTGGGCGTGCTGGCAGACCACCGCCGCCAGCGTGCCGCCGGCGGAATCGCCGCCCACCACGAGCCTTTCCGCATCGATGCCGAAAGAAGCCGCGTTGCGAGCGACGAATTCGGTTGCGGCGATAGCGTCTTCCACCGCCGCTGGAAACTTGTGCTCCGGCGCGAGGCGATAGTCGACCGAGATCAGGCGGCAGGAGGTCGCCTCCGCAAGCGCGGCTGCGATCCGGTCATGCGTCTCGATGCTGCCGGCCACCATGCCGCCGCCATGGAAGAAGACAAAGCCGCCAGACGGTGTGTCGTCGTCTCGCGCCGGCGAATACAGGCGGTAGGGAATGTCGCCCGCCGGCCCCGGCAAAACGCCGTCCGTGGCTGTGACGTCGGTCGCCTCGGTGCGGGCAAACTGCATCAATTTCGCCAGCGACTGGCGGCGCTCGCTCGCGGTCGGCCGCGTTCGCGTCCCGGGCGAAGCCGCGGCCATCATGGCGAGGAAACGCTTGGCGAGAGGATCGAGCGGCATGGCTGTTCCGGTTAACCAAGAGACCTTACCATGGCCGCCATTCTCCCGTGAACGGGCGGCCGTATCGACATAGGATGAAATCGATTAAGGAATTGCGGCAATCATGCGCAATTCGTCGCGCTGCCGTCAGGATTGGCAACCATGGCCCATATCGCAAGACCCGTCAGCTATTCGCAGACCTGGACCTTCTTCGACGGCAAGTGGCATGACGGCAATGCGCCGATCATGGGGCCGCGCACGCACGCGGCCTGGCTCGGCTCGGTCGTGTTCGATGGCGCGCGCGCTTTCGAAGGCGTCTCGCCCGATCTCGACCGGCACTGCGCCCGCGTCAACTGGTCCGCCACCAATTTTCGGCTGAAGCCGGTGGTCGAGACCGAGACCTGGATTGGCCTGGCGCGTGAAGGCATGGCCCGCTTTGCGCCGACTGCCGAACTCTATATTCGCCCGATGTATTGGGCCCAGCATGGCTCCGGTGGCGGCGTGCTGTTCGACCCTGAGACCACCAACTGGTGCCTGTGTCTCTACGAGGCGCCGATGCCGCAGCCTGTGGGCAGCGCGATCACGCTGTCACCGTTCCGACGGCCGACCATGGAATGCGCGCCGGTCGACGCCAAGGCCGCTTGCCTTTACCCCAATAATTCGCGCGCGCTGATCGAAGCGGCCTCGCGCGGCTTCAACAATTGCCTGATGCTCGATCTGCTCGGCAATGTCGCGGAATTCGGCAATGCGAATGTGTTCATGGCCAGGGATGGCGTGGCCTACACGCCGGCGCCGAACGGCACCTTCCTGAACGGCATCACGCGGCAACGGGTCATCGAGCTGTTGCGCGGTGACGGCGTCACCGTGATCGAGAAGACGCTGCGCTATAAGGATTTCGAGACCGCCGATGAGATCTTCTCGACGGGCAATTTCGCCAAGGTCGCGCCGGTGATCAGGATTGACGACCGGCAGCTCCAGCCCGGCCCCTTCTACACGCGGGCGAGAAAACTCTATTGGGATTTTGCGCACGCGGTGAGGTTGGCGGCGTAACTGTTTCATCCGTCATTCCGGGGCGATGCGAAGCATCGAACCCGGAATCTCGAGATTCCGGGTCTGGTCCTTCGGACCATCCCGGAATGACGGGCTCTTATATTACGGCCCGTACAGCACCAATTCCGTGTCGGTGAGATCAGCCAGACTCGGCCGATGCGGGCCCTTGAAATATTTTCGGCCGCGCCGCTCGGTGTAGAAGCCGGCGAGTCCCTCGACCGGGCCGTTGGCATTGAGCAACACCGAAACCTTGGCCCGCGAAAGCAGCGCCCGTCCGATCGCGCCGGCGCAGGCCACATAGTCGGCGACATCGCGGCAATAGATGAGCTGCATCGCGGGCGGCGCGATCCAGCCGCGGCGGATGCGCATCGGCAACAGGATGAAGGGGAAGGCGCCGTTTGCCGTCCGGCACACCAGGCTGAGGCAGCCGAACGCCGCGTGCCGCGTCAAAAGCTCGACGTCGGACGCCGGCAGGCCATCGACCTCGGTCGCGTCCGCGGAAACGACTTCCACCGTCATGTCGGTCGCAGAGCGCGACAAGAGTGGGAACGAGAAGAACAGGCCCTTGCAATAGGCGCGGAAGCCCTGGGCCTCGATGATCCGCCAGGTCCAGGTCGCCGGGCTGATATTGAAATAGGTGACCTCATTGTGCCGCTGCGCGATCTTGGTCAGCATCGGCGCGTAGTTGCGGAACGCGGGCTCGACATACCAGCTCGAGAGATTGCAGTGGATCGCAAGCTCGCCGTCGTTCGGGCGCAGCGAGTAGAGCAGGAGCAGCACGCCGACCGGCATGCCGTCATGGTCGAGCATGTAGCCGAAGCGGGGATAGCCCTGCGGCACCTCGCGCGCGGCCTGGCGCCGCAACCCCTGCATCCAGTAGTCGCGCGACCGGCCGACGAAGCCGCGCGTCAGCAAGTCGGCGACGGCGTCGAGGTCCGCCTCGCTGATTTCGCGGCACCGGGTTTGTGGCCTCTGCGCGTTCACGGCATCAAGTCGCTGTCAGCGCCAGCCTTCGATGTGAGCGTCGGCGATGGCGTGGGCTGGCAAGCCGAGCAGCTCACGCACCTTGGCCGACCACGCATCGAGGTTGGTGCCGTGGGTGTGGAACATGGCGACCGCGAGACGATCCATGCCGAAGGCGACGCAGCCGGTATGGGCCGGCTCGCCATCGGCGTCCTTGATGCCCCAGGTCGTGCCGAAATGTGCCTGGTGATAGTTGAAGCTCATGCAGGCGGTCGGCTTTTCTTCCGAGCGCAGTGGTACCAGGAGCTCGAATTTCAGCGATTGCTGCTTCTGGCTGACCGCCTTCATCTGGCCGACGCGGCCGAAGAAGGGATCGCTGGCATAGTCGACGCGGAAGGAAAGGCCGAGGTCGCGCGCGATCTGTTGCGCGCGCACCATCCAGCGCTCGCGGAAATCGGAGACGTCGTCCGCCGTGCCGATGCAGACATATTCGCGCATGCGGAACGACTGCAGGCGATCGAGATGACGCGACGGCTCGCGGCGGAAGCAGTCGGCGGCGACGTCGAAGCGCAGGCCGCCGGCCGGCAGCGGACCGCGGGCGGCCGCGATCGGATAAACGGGGTAGCACGCAGCCGGCGACAGCACGAGGTCCGCGGGCGACAGCGAGGTCGTCCAGTCGCCGCCGGCATCGAAGCGGCTCACGGCGGCGTTGATCTCGCGCTCGGTGCCGTGGAGACCGCAGACGCAGCCAAGCAGGTTCGGAAAGCTCTTGAGGTAGCCGGATTTCTCGAGTTGGGCGCGGTTCATGACCGGCGGGAACCGCATTACCTCGGTGCCATCATCGCGGTGACGGGTGATCAGCGCGGCCAATCGCTCGACCACGTCCTCATAGAGCGCGGTGCGGGCATAGACGCCGTCGGTGCCCATCTTGTGGAAGAGCACATCGGCGAGATGATCCAACGGATCGGCCGATTGCGGCGCAAGTTCAGGCGATTCGGTTCGAAGTGGCGCATTCATCGCTGGTCTTCCTGTCATCGGCAAAAATCTGTTTTTCTTGTCTTCAATCGCGCAGTGAGGTCGGCACACCGCTCATCAGGCTCGATGTTGCAATGTTGGAGAGGATGCGTTCGTTGTTGATCATCAGCGGCGACGACAGCACGTCGCGCAGCAGGCGTCCGACCGAGAATTCGCCGTCATTGCGATAGCCGGCAAGCCCGCAGGCGCGCATCGCGCTCATCACCGTCTGCACAGCAAGTTCGGAGGCCTCGACCTTGAGCAGGTTGATCGAGGACTGGAAGTCGATCGCCGACAGCGCGCGGTCGTCATGCTCGCGCGCGGCATAGTTGTCGAGGTTGGCGGTGATGATGGCGCGCAGCTTTGCCAGCGACATCTTCGCCGCGGTGAAATGCGCAGCGCCCGGCGGCATCTGGCCGCCCGCCCCGCGCGCCGCCTTGCGGATGAAGCGCTGGGCGCGATCGACGGCGGCAGCCGCAATGCCGGCCCAGACCGAGGACCAGCAGAGATGCGCGACCGGCGTCATGGTCTGCGCATGGATCTTCTCGTAGGCTTCGGGGAAGACCTGCTCCGCGGAAGCCTTTGCTTTCAGCTCGAAGCCCGCGCTGCAGGTACCGCGCATGCCGAGCGTCTCCCAGGCGAGGCTACGCTCCAGCGTGTAGTTTTCCTTGGTGAGGGCGAGCAGCACCTGGTCGGAGGACGCTGCGTCGCTGCTGCGGCGGGCGATGGTGACGATGCCGTCGGCTTCGGCGCCGTAGGAAATCACGGTGGCGTTGCGGTTGAGCGAAATCTCGGAATCATTATGTTCGACCGCGGCGGCGGAAGAGCGGATGTTGCCGCCGTTCTGGCCCTCGGTGGTCGAGGACGCCAGCAGCAACTGCTCGGCGGCGACGCGGCGCATCAGGTGTTCATGATAGGCGCTGCCGCTGCCGTGGCGCACGAGGCAGGCGACCTTGGTCTGATGCATGGCGAAGATCATCGCAGCCGACGAGCAGGCGCGGCCGAGCGTGTAGCACATCTCGGTGATGTCGTAGATCGAGGCGCCGAAGCCGCCGAACTCGACCGGGATCTGGGCGCCCAGGAGTTTCCGCTCGCGCGCCGCGTCGATGGCGGCCTTCGGAAAACGTCCGTTCCGGTCGACGTCGTCTGCCTCGGCCGCGGCCACGGCGGCGACGCTTGCGGTCCGCTCCACGAAGGAGTGGCCGCAGTCTAGCAGCATGGGCTCGGAGGTTTCGTGTGCGTGACGAAAGCTCGCTTCCTGGACGTTCATGTCTCGACGCCTCCGGGGTTGATCGCTGTGAGCAACGCTGCTGTTCGCGCGATGCCGTATCGATGGTCCGATTGTGTTTGCGATTTGCGACCAAGGGTATGGATTTAATTCAAATGCGTCGATCAGATTCAGGGTAAACGGCCTCAATTCGAGATCGACGGTTAATCCGATGTTCCTTAATGCCGGAGATTTCCGGCATTGCGTTAGCGTTAAGGAAAGAATGCGCATTGTCTCAAAGCTTGAGTCACTGTTTTTCAAAACTTGCCGGAGTTATATCGGCGCTGGCTCCGCGCTTAAGCCTGCCGAGCAAGGCTCAAGACATCAACGGATTTTCGAGAATGCAGAAACTTGACGCCGACATTCGCAACCGCGTCGTTGCCCTGGTCACATCGATCCTCGAGCAGAATTCGATCACCCTGAAAGTCACGCCCGATGCGCGGCTGGTCGATATCGGTCTCACCTCGATGGACATGGTCAATCTGATGCTCGGCATCGAAGCCGAATTCGATTTCATGATCCCGCAGGATCTGATCACGCCGGAGAATTTCCAGTCGGTCGAAACGCTGGAGCGCCTCGTCGCCGGCGAGCTCGCCGCCGCACGGGCGGCTTAGCTCATTCCGTCATTCCGGGGCGATGCGCCAGCATCGAACCCGGAATCTCGAGATTCCGGGTTCGCGCTCCGCGCGCCCCGGAATGACCGTGCAGCACTGTTCCAAATCCCCCGCAAAACTGGCATAGCTCAAGCCCTTCGTCAGTGGAGTGAGCATGGCAAAGGCGGTCCTCGGCATCATCGGTGGTTCCGGCATTTACGACCTGCCGGGCCTTGAGAACGCGCGCGAGGAGGCGATCGCGAGCCCCTGGGGCGAACCGTCGGCGCCCGTCCGGCGTGGCACCATCGCGGGGCTGCCGATCGTGTTCCTGCCGCGCCACGACAAGGGCCATCGGCTCTCGCCCTCCGACATCAACTACCGGGCCAATATCGACGTGCTGAAGCGTGCCGGCGTCACCGACCTCATTTCGCTGTCGGCCTGCGGTTCCTTCAAGGAGGAACTGCCGCCCGGCACCTTCGTGCTGGTGGACCAGTTCGTGGATCGCACCCACAAGCGCGAGAGTTCGTTCTTCGGCAAGGGCTGCGTCGCCCATGTGTCGATGGCGCATCCGGTCTCGCCGCGGCTCGCCGGCCATCTTGGCGCGGCGGCCGACGCCGAGGGCCTCGCGATCGCGCGCGGGGGGACCTATATCTGCATGGAGGGGCCGCAATTCTCGACCTATGCCGAGAGCATGACGTACAAGAATCTCGGCTATTCGGTGATCGGCATGACCAACATGCCCGAAGCCAAGCTCGCCCGCGAAGCGGAAATCTGCTACGCCACGGTGGCGATGGTGACGGATTTCGATTGCTGGCATCCGGGTCACGACGCGGTGACTGTCCAGGACATCATCCGCGTGCTCACCTCGAATGCCGACAAGGCGAAGGCGCTGGTGGCGCGGCTCGCCCGGGATTTTCCGAGGGAGCACGAGCCGTGCCCGATCGGCTCGGACCGCGCGCTGGACACGGCGTTGATCACGGCACCGGAGGCGCGCGATCCGGCGCTGTTGAAGAAGCTCGATGCGGTGGCCGGGCGCGTGCTTGGAACGAAACCTGCAACGGAAATCGGCGTGCCATGAAGGTCGACGGCAAGCATTTTCGCAGCATCTGGCGCGACGGCCGGACGGCGCTTGCGATCGATCAGCGCCGACTGCCGCATGAGTTCATCGTCACGCGGCTGACCACCTGCGCGGACGCGGCAGAGGCGATTCGCACCATGCTGGTGCGCGGCGCGCCACTGATCGGAGCGACCGCGGCCTACGGCATGGCGCTGGCGATGCGCGACGACCAGTCAAATGAGGCGATCGATCGCGCCTACGAGACGCTGATTGTAGCGAGGCCCACAGCGATCAATCTGAAATGGGCGCTGGAGGAAATGCGCCGCGTGTTGCGGCCGCTGCCGCCGTCTGCACGTATCGATGCCGCCTACGCCCGCGCCGACGATATCGCCGAGGAAGACGTCGTCATCAATCAGGGCATCGCGCAGAACGGCCTGGCGCTGATCGAAGCCATCGCGGCGAAGAAGCCGGGCGAGACGGTCAACGTGCTGACCCATTGCAACGCCGGCTGGCTCGCCACCGTCGATTGGGGCACGGCGACCGCACCGATCTATCTGGCGCACGACCGCAGTATCAACGTCCATGTCTGGGTCGACGAGACGCGTCCGCGCAATCAGGGCGCTTCGCTGACGGCGTGGGAGCTTGGCCATCACGGCGTGCCGCACACGGTGATCGCCGACAACACCGGCGGCCATCTGATGCAGCATGGCAAGGTCGATCTCGCCATCGTCGGCACCGATCGCGTCGCAGCCAATGGCGACGTCTGCAACAAGATCGGCACTTATCTCAAAGCGCTCGCCGCGCACGACAATGGCGTGCCGTTCTATGTCGCGCTGCCCTCGCCGACCATTGATTTCAGCGTGTCGGACGGCGTCACCCAGATCCCAATCGAGCAGCGCAGCGCGGAAGAGGTCACGCACATGACCGGCCGCACCGCCGACGGCCGGATCGAGACGGTGCGCATCGTGCCGGAAGGATCGCCGGCCGCGAATTACGCCTTCGACGTCACGCCGGCGCGGCTGGTGACCGGACTGATTACCGAACGCGGCGTGCTTGGTGCGAGCCGCGCGGCGCTGGCTGCGGCATTTCCGGAGCGGATCGCCGCGGCTGCGGAGTAGCCGCTTGCTCCGTCATTGCGAGCGAAGCGAAGCAATCCACAATGTTTCCACGGCGGCAGTCTGGATTGCTTCGTCGCTTCGCTCCTCGCAATGACGAGCAGTATCTACTGCAGCTTCAACCCCGTCGCAGCTTCCAGCTCCGCCAGCGCCTGCGGTGCACTCGACACCTTGATCGTGGTCATCCCCATCTCGCGCGCAGGCTTCAGGTTGACGCCGATATCGTCGAGATAGACGCATTTGGTGGGATCGACTTTCAGCGCGTCGATCATCATCCGGTAGATGCGCGGGTCGGGCTTGCGCAGACCGATCTTGGCGGATTCGATCACATGGTCGAACAGCACCATAACCTCGGCAACGTAAAGCGAGCGGCCGCTCAAGCTTCCGATCGCGTTGGCCGGCAGGTTGTTGGTGATGCAGCCGGTCCTGCACTGCGCCTTGATGCGCTTGAGCGCCTCGACCATCTCGGGACGCAGATCGCCCTGCAGCAGCGGCAGCACGTCGCGCCCGCGGACTTCGGCGCCGAGCGCGCGGGATTCCTCGGCGAACAACTGATCGAAGGTCTCGACATCGACCTCGGCGCGCTCGAACTTCGCCCAGGCGTTTTCGAGATGGTTGGCGGCATTGGTGCGGCGGATGATATCGATGGGCAAGCCGCGCTCACGCTCGAACCGCGCAAAGGCCTCGAACGGCGAGGTGGTCAGCACCCCGCCAAAGTCCCAGATCACCGCTTCGATCATCGTCCCCTCAAGCCGTGGTTTCTGGGCCCCCCGCTAACATGGGCCGTGCATCTCCGCCAGCCCATCTCGCGCTTGGCGCGCAACGCCGTCCGGGCTATGGCATGCAGCCATGAAGAGATTGCCTTTCCTCGCCGCTGCCGTGGCGCTGCTTGCTTCCACACCGGCTTGCGCCATCGTCGGCGGCGCAGAGCCTGCGGCAGGGGCAATCAGCCATTCCGTCGTCACCATCGTCGGCTCGCGCGCCACGTTCTGCACCGGCAGCCTGATCGCCCCGAGCCTCGTGCTCACCGTTGCGCATTGCGTGCAGCCCGGCGCGGACTATAAGATCGTGCGCTATGGCGCGGACCGCAAGCCGGAGCTGGAGGACGTCAAGTCCGTCGCCATCCATCCCGGCTTCAGGATGGCGGAGATGCTGGCGCACCGCGCCACCGCCGATGTCGCGCTGTTGCGTCTGGTCATTCCGGCAAGCGGAAAGATTCCCGCGCGGCTCGCCACGCCGCGAGCCCCGCTCGCGCCTGGCAACCCCTTCACCATCGCCGGCGTCGGCGTGACCATCCGCGGCGACGGCAGGAGCGCGGGCATCATTCGCGCGGCTCACCTGGTTGCGACCGGCAAGCCCGGCACCTTGCAGATCCGCCTCGTCGATCCCGCCGGGCATGGCACGCAGGCCGGACTCGGGGCCTGCACCGGCGACTCCGGCGCGCCCGTCTTTGAGGATCAATCGGCCGGGTCCGCCATCATCGGGGTCGTCTCCTGGTCCACCGGGCCGAATGGCAGCGCGGGCTGCGGTGGCCTCACCGGCGTGACGCCGCTAACGCTTTACCGTGACTGGATTTTGCAGACGGCGCGGCAATGGGGTTTCGCTCTGTGAAATCCGAGGCGTGAAATCAAACACCGTTTGATTTTTTGCCTTGCGTGAACGTGCCTTGACCGGAGCCCGCAAATAAGTCCAGCTTGCTTCAACCTTCACGCAAAGACCATCACGATGAATGTAGAAGCCGCCCGCAAGACCTTTGCTTCCGCCGAACAGGCCACCGAACATTTCGACGTGCTGATTGTCGGCGCCGGCATTTCCGGCATCGGCAGCGCCTATCATTTGACCAAGCAATCGCCGGGCACGAGCTTCGTGATCCTGGAAACGCAGGAAACTTTTGGCGGCACGTGGTGGACGCATAAATATCCGGGTATCCGCTCCGATAGCGACCTTCACACCTTCGGCTACAGCTTCAAGCCATGGGTCGGACCGCCGATCGCGACCGCGGCCGAAATCCTGTCTTACATGCGCGAGGTGATCGAGGAGAACGGCCTCGCCAAATACATCCGCTACAAGCACCGGATCCTGAAGGCGAGCTGGTCGAGCGCGACCAATCTCTGGACCATCGAGGCCGAGAAGACCGACAGCGGCGAGCCCGTCACGATCACGGCGAATTTCCTGTGGATGTGCCAGGGCTATTACCGGCACTCCGAAGGCTACGCGCCCGAATGGGAGGGCATGACGGATTTCAAGGGCCGCATCGTGCATCCGCAAACCTGGCCGGATGACATCGAGCTCAAGGACAAGCAGGTGGTGGTGATCGGCTCGGGCGCGACCGCCGCGACGCTCATTCCCAACATCGCAGACAACTGCGCGCATGTCACCATGCTGCAGCGTTCGCCGACCTTCTTCCGGCTTGGCCGCAACGCCATCGAACTTGCCGAGGAGCTCAGGCGGCTGCAGGTGAAGGAGGAATGGATTCATGAGATCGTGCGGCGGAAGATCCTGTTCGAGCAGGATGCCTTCACGCGCCGCTGTCTCGCCGAGCCCGAGCAGGTCAAGAAGGAGCTGATCGGCCAGATTTCAGCCGTGCTCGGTCCCGACTACGACGTCGACACGCATTTTACGCCGCGCTACCGGCCGTGGCGGCAACGCATCGCCTTCGTGCCGGATGCGGATTTCTTCCACAGCGTCAAGGACGGCAAGGCCTCTGTCGTCACCGACGAGATCGAGCGCTTTGTCGAGAACGGCATTTTGCTGAAATCAGGCAAGCGGCTTGCCGCCGACATCATTGTGACAGCGACCGGTTTCAATCTCAGTATCCTTGGCGACATCGACTTCGCCATCGATGGCCTGCCGCTCGACTTTGCGGAGACCGTCACCTATCGCGGCATGATGTTCACGGGCATTCCGAACATGGCCTGGGTGTTCGGTTATTTCCGCGCAAGCTGGACACTGCGCACGGACCTGGTCGCTGAATTCGTGATCCGGCTGCTCACGCATATGAAGAGGAAGGGCGTGCGCAAGGTCGTGACGGCGCTGCGGCCTGAGGACCACAACATGCCGCTGCTATCCTGGATCGATCCGGAAAACTTCAATCCGAACTATCTGATGCGCGACATGCACCGCTTGCCCAGGCGCGGCGACAAGCCGGAATGGCAGCACAGCCAGGATTACTGGGCCGAAAAGGACCAGTTTCCGGCGATCGATCTCGACGACAAGGCCTTTGTGTATAGCTGAGTGACCGCAGCCGGCTGCCGCACCTTCGGTGTCGTCCCCGCGAAAGCGGGGATCCATAACCACAGGCGGATGTTGCAGGCTCGTCATTGCGAGGAGCGAAGCGACGAAGCAATCCATACCGCCTCGGTGGAGCTATGGATTGCTTCGCTTCGCTCGCAATGACGGCGTGGCGGTCCTGCAGCCTACGCCGACTTCAGCGCCTGCTCCACAGCCCGGCCGATGGTGGGGGCACGGGGGCTCGTCTCGCGCGAGGCCGCGATCCTTTTGAGTGGCATCGACAGGCAGCACACCAGGCCTTCGGCTCTCCAATCGAACTCGGCTCTGCCGCCAAGCTGCGATTCGATGCTGGCGATCACGCTGCGTGTTCCGAAGCCGCGCGAGGACGGCTGGGCGACGGGCGGGCCGCCGTGTTCCTCCCAGACAAGCTGCAGCGTCTCGCCACGCACGTCCCATTTGATCCTGAGCCGGCCGGACAGCGTCGAGAGCGCACCGTATTTGGCCGAGTTGGTGACGAGCTCGTGCAGCGCCAGCGCCAGCGTCTGCGCGGTGGCAGGCTGTAGCTGCAGCTCCGCGCCTTGCAACTCGATCTGGCCTCCCGTGGAGTAGGGCGCGAACTCCTCCTCCACCAGGCGGCCGATCTCCGCGCCCTCCCAGTTCGACAGCGACAGGATCGTGTGCACCCGCGCCAGCGCGCTGATCCGCCCCTCCACGGCCTGCATGTAGTCCTTGACGTCGCCGGCACGCGTCAGGCGGACGATCGATTGCGCCAGCGCCAGCGCATTCTTGGCGCGGTGATCGACTTCGCGCGCCAGCAGGTTCTGGCGTTCCTCGGCGCGCTTGCGCTCGGTGATGTCGATGGTCACGCCGCTCAGGCGGACCACGCGGCCGGTCTTGTCGAGGCTCGCGGCAGCGGAGCCGACGCACCAGCGCACGTCGCCATCCGGCCGCGTGATGCGGAATTCCGCCTCATAGGCGCGGCCGCCCCGTTCGAAATGGGTGATCACCCTGCGGAAGCCCTCGACGTCCTCCGGATGCAGCAGCGTCTGGATGTTTTCGGAGGTGACCTCGAAGGTCTTGGGATCGACGCCGAAGATCCGGTACTGGCCGGCGTCCCACATCCAGTCGCCGTTGATCCAGTCCCAGTCCCATGACCCCATCTTGCCGGCGGCGATCGCCATGCTGCGCCGCCGCTCGCTCTCCAGGAGTTGCGCCGTGGAGCGCTCGAGCTCGGCCGTGCGCGCACTGACGCGATCCTCAAGCTCGCTGTTGAGCCGCTCGAGCTGCCGCGTCTTGCGGTAGAGCTCGGCGAACACCTTGATCTTGGCGCGCAGCACTTCGGGCACGACCGGAACCGGAACGTAATCGACGGCGCCCATCTCGTAGCCGCGCAACCGGTCGATATCGCTGACCTGGATCGCGGAGATGAAGATCATCGCCGTCTTCTGGAAGCGCGGGTGCTCGCGGATCATGGCCGCAAGCTCGAATCCGTCGAGCTCCGGCATGCAGACATCGACCAGGATGACGGCAACTTCGTTCTTGAGCAGATATTCGAGCGCCTCGCGGCCGGAGGTGGCCACTGCAAGGTTCTCGCCGAGCTCCTTGAGTATCACTTCATAGGCGAGCAGCTTGGCCGGCTGATCGTCCACGAGGAGAATGTTGACCTTTTCATGCTCCATCGTCGTTCCGCCGATCAGCGATGTAGCCACATGCGAATGGCGAGCAGCAATTGCTCGGTGTTGACGGGCTTGGCGAGGTAGTCGGAGGCACCGGCCTCCAGGCATTTCTCGCGATCGCCCTTCATCGCTTTAGCCGTCAGCGCGATGATCGGCAATCTCCCGAACGACGGATTCAGCCGAATCGCGCCGATCGTCTGGTAGCCGTCCATCTGCGGCATCATGATATCCATCAGTACAATGGCGATTGCCGGGTTGGACTCGACCAGCGCCACGGCTTCGCTGCCCGTGGTCGCGGTGAGCACCTTCATGCCGCGCCGCTCCAGCACGCTCGATAGCGCGAAGATGTTGCGGGCGTCGTCGTCGACGAGTAGCGCGGTCTTGCCTACCAGGTCCTCGTCGGAGCTGTTGAGCTTCTCCAGCATTCGCTGCTTCTCGATCGGCAATTCCGTGATCACACGGTGCAAAAACAGTGACGTTTCATCCAGCAGGCGTTCCGGCGATTCCACGCCCTTGACCACGATGCTGCGCGCCATGGTGTGGAGTTCCGCGTCCTCTTCCGCGGAAAGCTCTCGGCCGGTGAACACCACCACCGGAACCGCGGAAAGTTCCTCGTCGCCGCGGATCCGTTCCAGCACCTCGAAGCCGCTCATGTCGGGCAGGCGCAGATCCAGCACCACGCAATCGCAGGGGTTTTCGCGCAGCACCGAGAGCGCGCCCGCGCCGGTGTCGGTCGAGACGATCTCGATGTCGTCGTGATGCAACAGCTCGCGGATCGAGAGCTGTTCGGCCTCGTTGTCCTCGACGATCAGGAGCCGCTTGCGGCGCGGCTTGGCGTATTCCTTGATCTGCGCCAATGCCGCCGCCACGCCTTCGGTCGTGGTCGGCTTGTTGACAAAGGAGAAGGCGCCGCGGGCGAGCGCATGCTGGCGGTCTTCGTCCAGCGTGATGATCTGCACCGGGATGTGCCGCGTCAGCGGATTGTGCTTGAGCTGGCTCAGCACCGTCCAGCCCAGCACGTCGGGCAGGAACACGTCGAGAGAGACCGCCGCGGGCTGATATTGCTTGGCGAGATCGAGCGCCTCGGCGCCGCGGGTAGCGACCAGCACCTTGAAACCCTTGTCGCGCGCGAGATCGATCAGCACCCGCGCGTAGTGCGGATCGTCCTCGACGATCAGCAGGATCGTGTCGCCCGGCTCGAGGCTGTGCCGGTCATCCAACAATTGCTCGATGACGCGCGGTTCCTGCGCCGACGCCTGCAGCGCCGGCGCCGCCGTATATTGCGGCGCGTTGGTACGCGGCGCGACCGTCGGTCCCGAATATTTGAGCGGCAGGTACAGCGTGAAAGTCGAGCCCTTGCCGGGTGCGCTCTTCAGATGGATTTCGCCGCCGAGCAGGCTCGCAAGCTCGCGGCTGATGGCAAGGCCCAGGCCCGTGCCGCCATATTTGCGGCTGGTGCCTGCATCCGCCTGCTGGAACGCCTCGAAGATCAGCTTCTGCTTCTCCGAGGGAATGCCGATGCCGGTGTCGGACACCTCGAAGGCGATCACGGCCGGCGCGCTGTTGAGCACGGGATGATCCGCGCTCCAGCCGCCCAGCGCCGCGGCGACATTGAGGCGCACGCCACCTTCGGCGGTGAACTTGAACGCGTTCGACAGCAGGTTTTTCAGGACCTGTTGCAGCCGCTTGGAGTCGGTAACGATGCTGCGCGTCAGATTCGAATCGACATCGACATGGAACGTGAGCTGCCGGTTGTCGGCTTCGTGCCTGAACGGGCGGCCGACCGTCTCCAGGAGGTTGGCGACCAGGATTTCCTCGGCGTCGACGGTGACGGTGCCGGACTCGATCTTGGAGAGATCGAGAATGTCGCTGATGAGGTTGAGGAGATCGGTGCCGGCGCCATGGATGGTGCGGGCGAATTCGACCTGCTTGTGGGTGAGATTGCCGTCGGGGTTCTCGGTGAGCTGCTGGCCCAGGATCAGGATCGAGTTCAACGGCGTCCGCAGCTCGTGGCTCATATTGGCGAGGAATTCGGACTTGTACTTCGAGGTCAGCGCAAGCTCGCTCGCCTTTTCCTCGAGCGCGCGCCGCGCCTGCTCGATTTCCTGGTTCTTGCGCTCGACCTCGACGTTGCGCTCGGCGAGCTGCTGCGCCTTCTGCTCGAGCTGCTCGTTGGTCTGCTGCAACTCGCGCTGCTGCGCCTGCAATTCGCCGGCGAGCTGCTGCGATTGCTTCAACAGGCCCTCGGTCTGCATCGTCGCCTCGATCGAGTTGAGCACGATGCCGATGGAGTCGGTAAGCTGCTCGAGGAAGGTCATCTGCGAGGTCGTGAACGAGCTCAGGGAGGCGAGCTCGATCACGGCCTTGACCTGATTCTCGAACAGCACCGGCAGCACGACGAGGTTGCGCGGAACGACGCGCAGCAGCGCCGAGTTGACCGGCACCACGTCGCCGGGGATGTTCGCGACCAGCCGCGGGCGTTTGTCGGACGCGCACTGGCCGACCAGCCCTTCGCCGAATTGCAGGGTCTGCTGGTGCGGGTAATTGCCGTCGTTGGCATAGGCCGCGAGCAGCCGCAGTTGCGGATAGTCCTCGTTCTCGACCTGGTAGATCACGCCCAGCTGCGCGTTCACCAGCGGCGACAGCTCGGTCAAGAGCAGCCGGCCGACGGTGGCGAGATCGCGCTGGCCCTGCAGCATGTTGGTGAAGCGGGCGAGATTGGTCTTGAGCCAGTCCTGCTCGGTGTTGACCTCCGTCGTGAGACGAAGGTTGGTGATCATCGTATTGATGTTGTCCTTGAGCTCGGCGACTTCGCCGCGCGCATCGACCTGGATCGAGCGCGTGAGATCGCCCTTGGTCACGGCGGTCGCGACCTCCGCGATTGCGCGCACCTGCGAGGTCAGGTTCGCCGCCAGAAGATTGACGTTGCCGGTCAGGTCCTTCCAGGTGCCGGCCGCGCCGGGCACGTTGGCCTGGCCGCCGAGGCGGCCTTCCACGCCGACCTCGCGCGCGACCGACGTCACCTGGTCGGCGAAGGTCGCGAGCGTCTCGGTCATGTTGTTGATGGTGTCGCCTAGGGCTGCGACCTCGCCCTTGGACTTCACGGTGAGGTTCTGCTTCAGATCGCCGTTGGCGACCGCGGTCACCACCTTGACGATGCCGCGCACCTGCTCGGTCAGGTTGGCGGCCATGAAGTTCACGGTGTCGGTCAGGTCCTTCCAGGTGCCGGCGACGCCGGGCACCTGCGCCTGGCCACCGAGCTTGCCTTCGGTGCCGACCTCGCGGGCGACGCGCGTCACCTCGCCGGCAAAGGCGTTGAGCTGGTCCACCATGGTGTTGATGGTGTTCTTCAGCTCGAGGATTTCGCCCTTCACGTCGACGGTGATCTTGCGCGACAGGTCGCCGCGCGCCACCGCGGTGGTGACTTCGGCGATGTTGCGGACCTGCGTGGTGAGGTTCGCCGCGAGCAGGTTGACGTTGTCGGTCAAGTCCTTCCAGGTGCCGCCGACGCCGGGCACGACGGCTTGTCCGCCGAGCCGGCCTTCGGTGCCGACCTCGCGGGCGACGCGCGTCACTTCGGCCGCGAACGAGCGGAGCTGCTCGACCATGGTGTTCAGCGTGTCCTTGAGCAGCAGGATTTCGCCGCGTACGTCCACCGTGATCTTCTTCGACAGGTCGCCGCTGGCAATGGCGGTCGCGACCTCGGCGATATTGCGGACCTGCGCCGTCAGGTTCGAGGCCATGAAGTTGACGTTGTCGGTCAGGTCCTTCCAGGTGCCGGCCACCTCCGGCACCTGCGCCTGTCCGCCGAGCTTGCCTTCGGTGCCGACCTCGCGGGCGACGCGCGTCACTTCGGAGGCGAACGAGTTGAGCTGGTCCACCATGGTGTTGATGGTGTTCTTCAGCTCGAGGATTTCGCCCTTCACGTCGACGGTGATCTTGCGCGACAGGTCGCCGCGCGCCACGGCGGTCGTCACTTCGGCGATGTTGCGGACCTGCGCGGTGAGGTTGCCCGCCATCGAGTTGACGCTATCGGTCAAATCCTTCCAGGTGCCGGCGACGCCGGGCACGTTGGCCTGGCCGCCCAGTCGCCCTTCGGTGCCGACCTCACGCGCCACGCGCGTCACCTCGCCGGCGAAGCGGTTGAGCTGGTCGACCATGGTGTTCAGCGTATCCTTGAGCTGCAGGATTTCGCCGCGCACGTCGACCGTGATCTTGCGCGAGAGGTCGCCGCCGGCGATCGCGGTCGCGACCTCCGCGATGTTGCGGACCTGAGCGGTCAGGTTGCCCGCCATTGAGTTGACGGAGTCGGTGAGGTCTTTCCAGGTGCCGGCGACGCCGGGCACATCGGCCTGGCCGCCGAGCTTGCCGTCGGTGCCGACCTCACGCGCCACGCGCGTCACCTCGCCGGCGAACGCATTGAGCTGGTCCACCATGGTGTTGAGCGTCTCCTTCAATTGCAGGATCTCGCCCGACACGTTCACGGTGATCTTCTTCGACAGGTCTCCCTTGGCGACCGCGGTCGCGACCTCGGCGATGTTGCGGACCTGGCCGGTCAGGTTCGAAGCCATGGAGTTGACGCTGTCGGTCAGGTCCTTCCACGTACCCGCGACGCCGCGCACCAGCGCCTGTCCGCCGAGCTTGCCTTCGGTGCCGACCTCGCGGGCGACGCGCGTCACTTCACCGGCAAAGGCGTTGAGCTGGTCCACCATGGTGTTGATGGTGTCCTTCAGCTCCAGGATTTCGCCGCGCACGTCGACGGTGATCTTCTTGGACAGGTCGCCGTTGGCGACCGCGGTCGTCACCTCCGCAATGTTGCGGACCTGCGCCGTCAGGTTCGACGCCATCGAGTTGACGCTCTCGGTCAGGTCCTTCCAGGTGCCGGCGACGCCGAGCACGTTGGCCTGCCCGCCGAGCCGTCCCTCGGTGCCGACCTCGCGCGCGACGCGCGTCACCTCGCCCGCGAAGGCGTTGAGCTGGTCGACCATGGTGTTGAGCGTTTCCTTCAACTGAAGGATTTCGCCCGAGACGTTCACGGTGATCTTCTTGGACAAATCGCCGCCCGCGATCGCGGTGGCGACATCGGCGATGTTGCGAACCTGCGCCGTCAGGTTCGAGGCCATGAAGTTGACGCTGTCGGTCAGGTCCTTCCAGGTGCCGGCGACGCCCGGCACCTGCGCCTGGCCGCCCAGCTTGCCTTCAGTGCCGACCTCGCGCGCGACGCGGGTGACTTCCGAAGCGAACGAGTTGAGCTGGTCCACCATGGTGTTGATGGTGTCCTTCAGCTCCAGGATTTCGCCGCGCACGTCGACGGTGATCTTGCGCGACAGGTCGCCGCGGGCGACTGCGGTGGTGACGTTGGCGATGTTGCGGACCTGGGCGGTGAGATTGCCGCACATCGCGTTCACGGAGTCGGTCAGGTCCTTCCAGGTGCCGGCCACGCCGGGCACGATCGCCTGTCCGCCGAGCTTGCCGTCGGTGCCGACCTCGCGCGCCACGCGCGTCACTTCGGAGGCGAAGGAGCGGAGCTGGTCCACCATCGTGTTGATGGCTTCCTTGAGCTGCAGGATCTCGCCGCGCACGTCGACCGTGATCTTCTTCGACAGGTCGCCGTTGGCGACCGCGATCGTCACCTCGGCGATGTTGCGGACCTGGCCGGTCAGGTTGTTCGCCATCGAGTTGACGCTTTCGGTCAGGTCTTTCCAGACGCCGGTCACCTCCGGCACCTGGGCCTGGCCGCCGAGCTTGCCTTCGGTGCCGACCTCGCGCGCCACGCGCGTCACCTCGGAGGTGAACACGCTTAGCTGCTTGATCATGGTGTTGACGATGTTGGCCGATTGCAGGAATTCGCCGCCGAGCGGACGGCCGTCGACGTCGAGCTTCACGGTCTGCAGAAGGTCGCCCTGCGCCACGGCGGCGACCGCCCGCGTCACCTCGCGGGTCGGCCAGAGCAGATCGTCGATCAGGGTGTTGACCGAGCCTTCCATGTCGGCCCAGGACCCTGAGGCGAGCCCAAAGCGGACGCGCTGGCGGGTTTTGCCTTCGCGGCCGACCACCTGGCCGACGCGCTCGAGCTGTTGCGCCATGCGCTGGTTGGCGGCGACGATCTCGTTGAAGGTGTCGGCGATCTTGCCCTCGATCCCGAGATGGTCGCCCGTCATTCGCACCGAGAAATCACCGGCCCGCATCGCCTGCAGCGCGTGCAGCAATTCCTGCGCGGCGTCGGTCTTTCCGTTGCCAGAATGGGATTTGTCTCGTGTGCGCCGGCGCGTCGACGACGTGACGGAATCGAGATCACTCATAGTGCTCCCCCCAGCAGGTCGCAGCGGATTCGGAACCGGTACGAACGATCAAAGCGCGAGCCAAGCATTTGATCAAGCGGGAAGCAATCTGTGGCGAGCTTGGAACGCGCTTGAATTGACGCAACAGGCACAACAGCGCCGCGCCGTACGGGTTCCAATGGCTGTAAAACAGTCTCTGGAATCGGCAAGAAAGTTAACACCCGGTCATCCCGATTGGTTCCTTTGAGCGGAACCGATTTACTGTCGCCTCCGGGCCGTCGGCCGACGAGGTGGAGGCGCAGCAAGGGCAGACGGATTGATCTTGCGGGTGAAATTGTTGGCGCCGTCGGAGACGTCGGCCAGCATGCGGTGGCCTTCCTCCATGAAGGTCGCGGACTTCTGCCGGTAGGTGTCGGCGAGTTCGCTAAACGACTTCAGCTTCTCGAACAGCTCCTGGGCCTTGCCGTCGGCAAAGCCGGGGACGGCGTCGTTGATCTTCGCCATGGTGTTGTCGAAGCCCGCAAAGGCATCCTCGGTCTTGCTCATGATGCCGTCGATGGCCTCGCCCTTGTCCTTGAGCTCAGCCGTATAGGTCTCGAAGGAGCGCATGCCGCTCTTGATCGTCTCGCGGTTGTCGATCAGGAGATGGTCGACGTAGTGCAGGGTGTCGGTGATCGATTGCTGCTCGCTCCAGTCGGCGGTCAGAACAGGCACGCCGTCCTTGTCGAGCGGCGCCGGTGGGGCGCTCGGCGCGCCGCCGACCAGCGCGATGTCGGCCACCCCGGTCAGTCCCTGGAATTCGATGCCGATGGCGGTGTCCTTGCGGATCGGAGCGGCGTTGTCGAGCATGACGAGGGCGACGATCTTGGTCGGACTTTCCAGCTTGATCGACCGGATCCGGCCCGCGGGCACGCCATCGAAGGTCACCGTGCCGCCCTTGCGCAGACCGCTGGCGGAGCCGTTGAAGACGATGCGCAACGGGCTCTGGTTGCGCAGGCCGTGAACCCTTTCGAAGATCAAAAGCCCACCAAGCGCCGCGCCGATGATCGCCAGCGTCGTTGTTCCGACCACGAGGTTGGTTGCCCGCATGGCCCGATTTTATGACCAAAGTTCCGTGAACAAAAGGCAAATGGCAGTGCAGAACGGGACTTTTGCCGCTGCTTGACAGCACGCTGGGGCAGCGCCACGCTTCATTTGACCAGCGTCAAGAACAAGACTGGAGGAAGCAGACACGTGCCCAAGGTGCTGAGCGAGGCCGAGGTCGCCTCCTACCGTGACAACGGCTATCATTTCCCGATCGATGTGCTGTCCGCGGGCGAAGTCGCCACGTTTCGCAAGAAGCTCGAGGACTACGAGGCGACGAGCGGCGGCCCGATCAACGGCGAGATGCGCCATCGCAGCCATGTGCTGTTTGCCTGGATCGACGAGATGATCCGCCATCCCAGGGTCCTCGACGCGGTCGAGGATGTGCTGGGGCCGAACATCCTGTGCTGGAACACCAGCTTCTTCATCAAGGAGGCGCACGATCCCGGCTTCGTCTCCTGGCACCAGGACGCGACCTATTGGGGCCTGAGCTCGTCCGACGTCGCGACCGCCTGGATCGCGATGTCACCGGCCAACAAGGTGTCCGGCTGCATGAAGTTCGTCGCCGGCACGCATCGCCGGCAGGTCGCCCATCAGGACACCTTCGACAGGGACAACCTGCTCACGCGCGGGCAGGAGATCGCCGTCGAGGTGAACGAGCAGGACGCCGTGCATGTCGAATTGAAGCCGGGACAGGCTTCGCTGCATCACGTGCTCCTGTTCCACGGCTCGGAGCCGAACCGCTCCGACGAGCGACGGATCGGGCTTGCCGTGCGCTATATCCCGACGCATCTGAAGCAGGCGGTGGGCTCGCGCGACTGGGCGACGCTGGTGCGCGGCAAGGACACCTACCATCATTTCGAGCCGGCGCATGTGCCCAGGCGCGACCTCGAGCCGGAGGCGCTGGCTTTCCACAAGATGGTCTCGGAAGAGCAGGTCAAGGTGCTCTATCGCGGCACGGGGAAGACGGCGTATCGGGCGTAGCTCGTCATTGCGAGCGAAGCGAAGCAATCCAAGCTTCCTCCGTGGACACCGCGTGGATTGCTTCGGTCGCTTCGCTCCTCGCAATGACGGCGTAGAATCGTAGGGTGGGCAAAGCGACTACGTCCGCCGTAGCTCAACGAGCGAAGGCGGAAGCGTGCCCACCATTCCGGACGACGCCGGTTGCGAGACGGTGGGCACGGCGCAAGAGCACCTTTGCCCACCCTACGGTTCTGAAATTTGAGTCGGATCGTAGCCCGGATGAGCGAAGCGACATTTCGCTGCGCTCATGCGGGCTACAAACTATACCGGCTCCCTTACTCCGCCGCCGTCCACTCTTCTGCGGTGGCGCCTGCGAGCGAGCGGACGCGGGCCTCGTCAGCCGCGAGCTCCCGTGCCGATCCCGAATAGACCACCATGCCGTCATCGAGCACATAGGCGTCGTCGGAGATCTCGAGGCTCATTCGCGCATTCTGCTCGACCAGCAGCACCGAAATGCCCTCGTCCTTCATCTGCTTCACGATGCGGAACACCTCGCGCACGATCAGCGGCGCGAGCCCCTGCGAGGGCTCGTCGAGGATCAACAGCCGTGGATTGAGCAGCAACGCACGCGCGATCGACAGCATCTCCTGCTCGCCGCCCGAGAGCTGCCGCCCCCGATTGGACTTGCGCTCTTCGAGGCGCGGGAACAGCTTGTAGATGCGCTCGATGGTCCAGGGGCCGCTACGCTCCAGCGGCACCTTGAGGTTTTCCTCGACGCTGAGGTTCGCAAAAATGCGCCGACCCTCGGGGACGTAGCCGACGCCGTGCGCGGCGATCCGGAAGGTCGACCAGCGCGTGGTGTCCGCGCCGAAGATGGTGATCTTGCCCTCGCGCGCCGGCGTCAAGCCCATCAGGCTGCGCATCGTGGTGGTCTTGCCGGCGCCGTTGCGGCCGAGCAGCGCGGTGATCCGCCCCTCCGCGACGTCGAGACTGACGCCGTGCAGGATGTGGCTTTTGCCGTAATAGGTGTGCAGGCCCTGGGCAGAGAGTGCGATGCTCATGCGGCTTGTCCCAGATAAGCAGCCTGGACGGTCTCGTTGGCCGCGATTTCCTGTGGCGTCCCCTCTGCCAGCAGACGGCCCTGGTCGAGAACGCAGATACGGTCGGCGAGATGGAACACCACGCGCATGTCATGCTCGATCAGGATGATCGTATAATTCTGCTCGCGGTGCAGGCGGCGTATCAAGGTCGTGATCTCGTATGTTTCCTGGTCGCCCATGCCGGCCGTCGGCTCGTCGAGCAGCAATAGCCGCGGATTCTGCGCAAGCGCCATCGCGATTTCGGTGGTGCGCTGATCGCCGTGCGAAAGCTCGCCGACGAGCCGATCGGCCTTGGTGGCGAGCCCGACCATCGCCAGCATTTTGGCTGCAACGTCGTTGGCCCGCCGCGCGTCGTTCCGGTTCGGCAGCATGTGAAGGGTCTGTCCCGCCGCGACCTCGGCCGCGGTCAGGACGTTCTCATGGACCGTCAGCTCAGGGAAAATCTCGGTGATCTGGAACGTGCGTCCCATGCCCATTCCGACCCGCAGATGCGCCGGAACGTGCGTTACGTCCTGACCTTCGAGCCAGATCGAGCCGTTGGTGGGAGGAAAATACCCGCTGATCATGTTGAAGAAAGTGGTCTTCCCGGCCCCGTTCGGACCAATGATGGCGCGCAGCTCGCCGCGCGCAACGGACATCGACACGTCCCTGACGGCAACCAGGTTGCCAAACCGCTTTGTGACGTTGCGGACCTCGAGCATGGTCATTATTCGGAACCTCGCATGCGCCGCATTCCGAGCAAGCCGCGCGGGAAGAAGAGCACCACCAGCACGAAGATCGCGCCGACGAACGACATCCAGTTCACGGTCATCGAAGAAATGTAGTCCTGGAGCACAACGAAGACGGCCGCGCCGATCAGGGGCCCCCAAAACGACCGCATCCCGCCCATCACGCACATCACGACGAAATAGCCGGATAGGGAGTAGTGCAGCGCCAGGGGATCGGCGAAATTGTTGAGCAGCGCATAGAGCGTGCCGGCGAGGGCCGTCACGAAGCAGGAGATGGAGAACGAGAGCCAGATCTGCCGTTCGACCGGGATGGCCAGGAAGCGCGCCCGCCGCTCATTTTCCCGGATCGCCCGCAGGGTATGTCCGAACGGCGAGCGGATGAGAAGACCGAGCAGGCTCACAGCAACGGCGAACACAGCCAGCAGGAAAAGGTAAAATCGCGTCCCGCCGTCCGTGATGTCGAGCGTGAATGGGCCGAAGCCGATCGGCTCGCGGTGAAAATCGCGCAACCCGTCGAAGCCGCCCGTGAAGTCATTCCAGCTATAGGCGAGATAGTACCAGAGCTGACCGAACGCGATCGTGCACATCGCAAAATAGACGCCCCGCCGGCGCACGATCAGAAGGCCGAACAGGGTGCCGGCCAATCCGCCGAGCAGCGTTCCGGCCAGCATGGCGAGCGGCGTGCTATGGACGAGATAACGCAGCGTGAGGCCGGCGCCGTAAGCGCCAAGCCCGAAATAGGCCGCGTGGCCGAAGCTCAGCACACCGGTAAAGCCGAGCAGCAGGTTCAGCCCCATGGCGGCCAGTCCGAACACCAGCACGCGGCCTGCAAGCGCCGTGTACCCGCCGAGCAGCGGAAGCCAGAAGGGAACGGTGATCAAAAGGCCCCAGATGACGACCAGCATCGCCCAGCGCGGCAGCGCAAGAGGTTGCTTCGCGGCGGCGGCCGGCGCGGTGACGCTCGTGCTGGCGTCGGTACTCATGACATCATTCCTTCCTCACCCATCAGACCCCGCGGACGCACAAGAAGCACCAGCATCATGATGGCATAAATCACCGCCTCGCTCGCCGAGGGGTAGAACACGGTGGTCAGCGCCGCCGCCACTCCGATCAGCAGCCCTCCGACCAGCGTGCCGACCAGGCTGCCGACGCCGCCCACGATGATGGCGATGAAGCTCGGCATCAGCAGGTCGTCGCCCATGTTGGGATTGAGTCCGATCTGCCCGGCGGCGAGCACGCCGGCGAGGCCGGCCAGCAGGCAGCCCACCGCGAAATTGAATGTCCGCAGCAGGCTGATGTTGACGCCCAGCGAGGCCACGGTTTCGAGGTCGAGCACGCCGGCCCTGATGCGGACGCCGACCTTCGTGTAGCGCAGAAACGCGAAGAGACCGAGGACGGTCGCGATGACCACCATCACCATGAACACGCGATACCAGGTGATGAAGAACAGGCTGGAGCTGATCGGCTGCGACAGAAAATCCGGCAATCCCAGCGGCACGCCGTTGGGGCCCCAGATGTAGCGGGCGGCGTCCTGCATCACGAACGCAAATCCGAACGTGAGCAGGAGGCTGTAGACCGGATCCCGATTATAGACGCGGCGGATCATCAGCCTCTCGACGAGAAGGCCGATGAGCGCCGTAAGGAGCGGCGAGATCAGCAGCGCACCCCAGTATCCCAGCGCCGGCGACAGCGTGTAAGCGAGGTAGCCGCCGAGCGCCAGGAAGTTTCCGTGCGCAAAGTTGATCACGTTGCTGAGGTTCAGGATCAACGAGAGACCCAGCGCCATCAGGACGTAGAACGCACCAATGATGAGCCCGTTGGTGACGTTGAACAATATGACCTGGGTCATCCCTTAACCCCGCTCAGAACAATTCCAAACCGGCCAGACGATCAGGACGGCTCGACCATCTTGCACCCGGTGTCCGCCACCGAGCCTGCCGCCTGCTCACCCGAAACCAGCGTCGACGCGGTGAAGACGTCGTCGGGGCCGGACTTCGGCGGATGCGCCTGTCCGACAAAGATATTCGGCATCAGCTCGTGATCGCCGGCGCGGTAGCGCACCTTGCCGGGCTGCAGGGCGACCTCCGGCGGCAGCTCCATGTCTTCCATGGCTTTTGCCATCTTCGGGCCTTCCAACGACTTTGCGCGCTCCGCTGCGAGGCGGACCGAATGCATCGCCACGTATCCGAACCAATCGCGCGCCGACGGCGTCTTCTTGGTCGCGGCGCGGAAGTCGGCCACGAATTTGACGGCCTCGGGCACGTTGGGCTGATTCCACCACCATTCCATCGCCCACCAGCCGGTCTGCGCATCCGGCGGACAGGCCTTGACGCTTTCAAGCTCGAACAGCGCGCCGCCGAGCGCCATGTCCTTCTGCATGCCGAACTGGGTGAATTGCTTCATGCAATTGATCTGCGTCAGCCCGCCCATGTTGTTGAGCAGCACGTTGGGCTTGAAGGCCTTGGCCTTGATCAGCGTGGCGGAGAAGTCCGTGGCGTTGATCGGCAGCATGTCGCCCTCGTAGGTCCCGCCGGCCTTGGTCAGCGCCTTGACGAAGGCATCCTGCAGGCTGTGACCGTACGCATAGTCGGGCGTGATGAAGAACCATTTCTTGCCGAACTTCTTCACCAGTTCGGGTGTGACTGCGTTGGCGTCCATCGAAGTGGTATTGCAGATGCGGAAGACGTTCCACTTGCAGTTCGTGCCGGTGATCGGATCGGTGTGGCCGCCGGGCACGATGTGGAAGATCTTCTTTTCATTGGTCACCTGCGACATCGCATAGGCGATGCCGGAGTTGACGTCGCCGAGGATCACCGCGACGTTGTCGCGGTCGATCAGCTTGCGGGTCTTCTGGACTCCGGTGCCGACGTCGTTGGCGGAATCCTCGATCAGGAGCTGGACCTGGCGGCCCAGGATTCCGCCCTTCTTGTTGATTTCGGCCTCCGCATATTTGGCGCCGTCAACTTCGCTCTGCGCCAATGCCGCCAGGACGCCGGTCAAGGGATTGACCATCCCGATCTTGACGGGTTCGTCGGCAAGCGACTTGACGACGAAGGGGGCGCCAATCACCTGGCTTGCGCCAAGGACGAGGCTGGATTTGATGAGTGTGCGACGATTGAGCAAAAACCGATTCCTTGGCATTTCAGATCTCCCGGGTGTCTCTTTTTAGGACGCTGTTCGTGAACCGATTTCCTGCTGGATCGAGAAGCGATCCGCAGGTTGCAGGCTCTTGGTTGGGCGGCATTCTGCGATGCCTTGCTGGCGGCGGCCTGCCTGGCCGCTCTCCTTCGTTGAATGAAAGGCGTGTGCGCCATTATAGCATTAACGCCGGTCATGGGATCGAGGATTCGATCCAGATCGGCGTCTGATTGCTGGCTACGTTTATAATGCGGACGCCGATTGCGCTACGGCAATGGCGGAGAAGGGCATGCGGTCCTCCGGAAGGTGACTGTGTCTTTTGGCGGCATTCTGTGACGCCTTATGGAGCCAACCGTAGCCTTTCCTGTTTGTGTTTGCCAAGAGGAGCCCTTGCGACCTTCGGCCTATAGGCCTGCTCAAAAAGTCGTCAGTCCGGCAATTCCTTAACGGCCCGCGGCGCTTCTGGCGGCCTCGTTGTTGAGGACGATCAGCGCGTCGACCGCGACGCCCGTTCTGGGGTTGATCAAGAACGGGTTGACATCGATCGAGGCGATGCGGTTGCCGGCGTCCGCGATCAGATTGGACAGGCCGACGAGGGCCTTCACCACAGATGCTTCATGCAGCGCCGGCTTGCCGCGGTAACCCTTGATCTTGACGCCGGCCTTGGTCCGGGAGATCAGAGCCTTTGCCTCGGCCGCATCCAGCGGCGCGCCGGCAAGCGCCACATCCTTCATCAATTCGATGTCGACGCCGCCGGTGCCGAACAGCACCACGGGCCCCATCTCGGCATCCAGCGACGCGCCGACCACGAGTTCGAGATCGGCCTTGACCTGCTGCGCGATCAGGATGCCTTCGAGCTTCGGCTTGCCCTTCAGCTTCTTCACCCGCGCGGTGATGTCATTGAAAGCCTTCTTCACGTCCGCGGCGGTATTGAGATTCAGCACGACACCGCCGATGTCGGATTTGTGCAGGATGTCGGCGCTGACGACTTTTGCAACGACGGGAAAGCCGATTGTCCTGGCAATGTTGACGGCTTCTGCAGCGGTCTGCGCGATGGCCTCTTTCGAAATGGGAATGCCGTAGGCTTTCAGCAAAGTCTTGGAGGAGACTTCGTCGAGCGCCGCGCCGTTGGCGTTCTTCAGCGTCTTTTCCAGCACCGCACGCGCGGATTTCGTCGAGCTCGAGACGATGTCGGGCACTTCCTTGCGCAGGTTCGCATACTCGATCAGCGACTTGATCGCGGTCACCGCGCGGTCCATGCCCTGCATCACGGTGATGTGCGGCAGCGACTTGCGCAGAGCCTTGGTGAACTCCGTGAAGCCGATCGACATCGCGCTGATATAGATCACGGGCTTGCCGCCGCCGCCCGCCATCTCGTTGACGATGCGCAGGTTGCGCTCGCGCAGCTCATGCGGCGCCTTCGGCAGCTCCGAATCGATGATGACGATGTCGGTGTCGGGATCGTCGATCATGATCTTGATCGACTGCATGTAGACGGAGGGATCGACGACGGCGGCAAAGCCGGCGTCGAGCGGATTGCCGACGATCGAGCCCGGGCCCAGCATTTTCGCAAGCTTGTCGGTCGCGTCCTGCTTCAACGGCGCAAAGCTCAGCCCAGCCGAATAGAAGGCATCGAGCAGGAGCCCGCGCTTGCCGCCGGACAGCGTCACTGCGGCGAGGCGATTGCCTTTCGGCACGGCGGAATGGACGAAGCATTCGGCGGTCTCGATCAGTTCGTCGAGCCCGCGCACCCGGATCACGCCCTCGCGGGTCGAGATCGCGTCAAAGGTCTCGATCGAGCCGGCGAGCGCGCCGGTGTGGGCCATCGCCGCGGCGCGGCCGCCTTCGGAGGCGCCAAGCTTCAGCGCAATCACCGGCTTTCCGGCCGCGCGCGCGGCCTTGCAGGCGTCGCGAAACGCCTTGGTGTTCCGCACGCCCTCGAGATAGACCACGATGACGCGGATCTGCGGATCGGCCGCGAAATAGCTCATCAGGTCGGGCGTTTCGAGGCCGGCCTCGTTGCCGGTCGTCACCATGTAGCCGACGCCGACGCCGCGATCCTCCAGCGCCTGGCGGATCGCCATCACGATGGCGCCCGACTGGCCGGCGATGGCGACCGCGCCCGCTTCCATCGTGATGATGCGATCGTCGATATTGGTGAACATGTTTTCGCCGGCGCTCAAATTGCCGAGGCAGTTCGGCCCGGTGACAGCCATGCCGGTCTCGCGCACGGCCTCCTGCAATTCCACCGCCAGCCGCTGGCTGTCCTCGTCCTGCAATTCGGCGAAGCCCGAGGTGACGATGGTCGCCGAGCGCGCGCCGGCCGCGGCCGCGTCGCGGATCACCTGCACGGCAAAGCGCGCCGGCACCAGCACCAGCACGTGATCGGGCCTTTCAGGCAGGCTCGCGAAATCCTCGTAGCAGGGCACGCCCCAGATCGTCTCGCGCTTGGCGTTGACCGGGAACAGGCCGCCTCTGTATTTGTACTTGATCAGGTTGTTCCAGATGCGCTCGGCGTAGTTGCCGGGCTTGTCGGTCGCCCCGACCAGCACGATGTTGCGCGGATGCAGCATCGCATGGATGCTCTTGATGACGTGACTCGCATCAGGCGCCGGCGACCATTTGGCGGACAAGTGTGATGCGGGGCTGACCTGTGCTTCCATCGGCGTATTCCTGACCCTTTTTCGTTTTTTCGTTTTTCCGCGTGGCGGACAAGAGCCGCGGCACGCGGATTTTTATCCTTATTATGATCCAATCATCGGAGTGGCAACCGATGCCGCCGGATGGGCGTCATGATCCCTTGCGAGGCCTGCTACCAGACCGGCCGCGGGCGCGAGGGCGAGGCGAGGCCGGCAAGCAGCACGGCGAGGATGCCCGTGAGGAAAATGCCGTCGAATGTTCCTGCGCCGCCGATCGAGGCCACGGGCGCGCCGAGCCCGGTGATCCTGTCGAGGTTGGTGAGGTCGGCGCCGACCAGCGTGCCCATTGAACCGCCGATATAGGCGAGCGGCGCCGCATATTCGCGCGACAAGAGGAAGGCGAGGATCGCGGTGACCACGACCGGCGCGAACACCGGCACGGCGATGCCGACGCCCTGAACCGGCGTCGCCATCGAATGGATCACCACCGCGATCACGGCGACCGCAATCGCGGCCCTGACCCAGAGCTGATAACGCAGCACCAGATAGGTCGACATCAGGGTCGGAATGACGGCGCCCCCGACGTTGACCGCGAGCACCGTGCCCGGCCATTGCGTCACCATCGGAACCACATAACGCATGCCGAAGAAATCGACGATCTCGCCGCTGCGGACGGAGTGGCCGGGCAGGACCGTGATCGGGATGTTGAAATAGCTGCCGATCAGTGAGCCGAACAGCAGGAGCAGCGCCGCGCCGGGGCCGACGCCGAGCTTCATATAGGCATAGCGCAGGACACGGAGCTGGATCAGGATGATCAGCACGACGAACAGCAGCGCCAGCACTGAAAACAGGGCCGGCGTCAGCGGCAAATATTGCATCTGGGAACCCATCATGGCGATGCCGCTGCCTCGTCCTGGTCATGCCCGGTCCATACCGGGCGTTCATGCCTTCAAGCTAACAGATAGGACGGGGATGGCCGGGACAACAGGCGCAAAGGTCGCGTTTCGCGCTTTGGCCCGGCCATGGCGAACGGCCAAAAAAGAAATCGCCCCTCTCGGGGCGATTTCGAACTTTTCGAATGGGATCGCGGGGAGGCTTAGCCGCCGACCTCGGCGCTGATAACGTCGCCGAAGAAGTCCCACTTGCCGTTCTTGAACTGCATCATCCGCAGCTGTTCGATCGGGGCAAAGTCGGTCGGGCCCGTGTTGACCTTGATACCCGGCAGCAGGGTGTCGGGGGCGAAGTCCTTCAGGGACGCCGCCTGCTTCATCACGTTCGCCCGCGTCAGGTCGTCGCCGCACTGTTTGAGAACCTGCACCATGGTCTCTGCCGCCGCGTACCCATAGACCAGGTTGGCGTCGGAAAGATTGGCGCCCGGCATGTACTTGTCCGCGAAGGCGACGAACTTCTTCATGCCCTCATCGCCCTTCCATTGCGGGTCGGAGGCATCCTTCAGGTACCCCGCCGACAGGATACCCTCGGAGGCCTCCAATCCGGCCGGCTTCATGACAGCACCGATCGAGATCGACACGTCGGTCAACAGGTGCATCGGCTTCCATTCAAGCTCCGCCATCTTCTTGATGGTTTGGGCGGCAAATTTCGGCGTCGTGCTGTCGACCAGGACGTCGGCGCCGGTGCCCTTCAGCTTGACGATGTGGCTGTCGATCGAGGGCTCGGTGGTCTCGTAGCTCTCTTCCGCCACGATCAGCTCTTTTGCCTTCTCGCCGAAGATGTCCTTGAGGCCGGTGACGTAGTCCTTGCCGAAATCGTCATTCTGATAGAACACCGCGATCTTGGCGTTCGGCTTTTCCTTCAAAATGTACTTCGCGAAGATTCGCGCCTCGGCGCGGTAGCTCGGCTGGAAGCCCATGGTCCACGGAAAGTGCTTCGGGTCGTTCCACTTGCTGGCGCCGGTGGCGACGAAAAGCTGCGGCACCTTCTTGGTGTTCTGGTATTTCTGCACGGCGGACTGGGTCGGCGTGCCGAGCGCGTTGAACACGAACAGCACCTCGTCGCTCTCGATCAGCTTGCGGATCTGTTCCACCGTCTTCGGCGGCGAGTAGCCGTCGTCATAGGAGATGAAATTGATCTTGCGGCCGTTCACGCCGCCATTGTCGTTGATCATCTTGAAATAGGCTTCCTCGGTCTTGCCGATGATGCCGTAGGCGGAGGCCGGTCCCGAATAGGCCTCGACGTTGCCGATCTTGATTTCGGTGTCGGAGGCGCCGGTATCGTATTTCTTCTGCGCCAATGCGCTTTGGGTGGCCAGCAGCGAGAAGGCAGCCGCGGCCGCGAAAAGTTGCAGTTTCTTGTTGTTCAGTTTCTTGTTCTTCATCGAGAGCATTCCCTTGGTTTTTCCCATGGCTGGAGGTTGGACTTACAGAGACTTTGGACTTACGACGCTTTGGCCGTGGCGATGTCAGTCGCCGCGGGTACTGAAAAAGTCTTCCGCAGGGTCGGCTTGTGGATCTTGCCGGTGGCGTTGCGCGGCAAGGCATCGACGAAGCGGATCACGCGCGGGCATTTGAAGCGCGCGAGGTTTTTGGCGCAATGCGCGTGGATGTCGGCCTCGTTGAGCTGCTGGCCGGGCTTGAGAGCGATGATCGCCATGCCGACCTCGCCCCATTGCGGATCGCCGATGCCGATCACGGCCGCTTCGGCGATCGCCGCAATCTGGTGCAGCACATTCTCGACCTCGGCCGGATAGACGTTCTCGCCGCCCGAGATGTACATGTCCTTCCAGCGGTCGACGATGTAGTAGAAGCCTTCTTCGTCGACGCGCGTCGCATCGCCGGTGTGCAGCCAGCCGTCGGTGAAGGAAGATTGGTTTGCGTCGGGCCGGTTCCAGTAGCCGGGCGTGACGTTCGGCCCCCTGACCCAAAGCTCGCCGAGCTCGCCCACCGCGACGTCGGTGCCGTCGGGGCGCACCACGCGCACCTCGGTGTGCAGCACCGGCTTGCCGGCCGAGCCCGCCTTGCGCGCGGCGTCCTCGCGATCGAGCGCCAGCACCGCCGGCGACGTTTCCGTCATGCCATAGCCCTGCTGCAGCGCCACGCCGCGGCTTTCCCAGACTTCCAGCAGCGGCACCGGCATCGGCGCGCCGCCGACCCCGCCGATGACGAGCCGGCTGAAATCGGACGTCGCAAAGTCCGGATGCTGCGCCATGAACTGGTAGATCGAGGGCACGCCGAAGAAGACATTGATGCCGTGCGCGGGATCGCTGATCAGCTTCAGCGCCAATCCCGGATCGAACGCGCGCATGATCAGGACAGTGCCGCCGACATGCAGCACGGGGTTGGTGTAGCAATTGAGTCCGCCGGTATGGAACAGCGGCAGCACCGTGAGCAGCACCGACGACGGCGTGATGTAGGCGGGCCCGCCGAGATTGACGCAATTCCAGAACGTCATGCCGTGGGTGATGATGGCGCCCTTGGGCTGGCCGGTCGTGCCCGAGGTGTACATGATGGTCGAGATGTCATCGAGCGTGACCGGCTCGATCGCTTGAAGCGGCTTCGCGACGGATATCGCGGCCTCGTACGAGCCATTCGGCCCGAGCCGTAGCACGGACTCGATGTTGCATGATTTCGCAACGGCAAGCGCCGTCTCGGCGAGATCGCCGTCATGGACCATCACCTTCGGCGCGGCGTCGCCGACGATGAACCCGAGCTCGGGAACGGTAAGCCGCGTGTTGAGCGGCAGGAACACCGCGCCGAGCCTGCCGCAGGCGAACTGGACTTCGAGCGTGTCGGTGGTGTTCAGCGCCAGCACGGCGACGCGATCGCCGCGCGCGACCTTGAGCTGATGCGAGAGATGCGTCGCAAGCCGCGAGATCCGCCCGTCGAATTCTCTGTAGGTGAAACGGCGTTCGCTCGCGAGGTCGACCACGGCAATCTTGTCCGGCGTGCGGCGGCCGAAATGCGCGATCCAGTCGTAGTAGCGAACGGCCAACATGTCCTCCGCAATCGGCGGTCAATGCCGCCTTGTCCCTTGCTCGACTCTGGTGGGCGGCACCATGCCCAACTCCGCTCTCTCCCGGTAGTCGGACTTTTGGGCGCGCGCAAGCGCGCTGGTCGTATGTTATCCTTGCTTTACGCGATCGCTCCTCGTTTTACCCGCTGCGTGGAATAACGCAGCGACTGGACGCAAGTTGGCGCGGAAACTTGCCGCCATCTTGCGGCGTACCGCTCTCGGAAAACACGATATGAAAAGCCCATTCTATACCGCCGAGCATGAAGCCTTTCGCGAGCTCATGCGCCGATTCGTCGGCAACGAGATCGAGCCGTTCGCGCATGAATGGGATGAGGCCGGCGAATTTCCGCGCGCGCTCTACGCGAAGGCGGCGTCAATCGGCCTGTTGGGTCTCGGCTTTCCCGAGGAGTATGGCGGCGTGCCCGCCGATCAGTTCATGAAGATCGTGGCGAGCCAGGAGCTCGCGCGCGCCGGCGCGGTCAGCGCGAGCCTGATGAGCCACACCATCGGCTCGCCGCCGATCGCGCGCGCCGCGCGTCCCGAGGTCAAGGCGCGCGTGCTGCCGGAGGTTCTCGCTGGGCGCAAGATCTCCGCGCTTGCGATCACCGAGCCCGGCGGCGGCTCCGATGTGGCGAACTTGCGCACAAAAGCCCGCCGCGACGGCGACCATTATATCGTCAGCGGCGAGAAGACCTTCATCACCTCGGGCGTCCGCGCCGATTATCTGACCGTTGCAGTGCGCACCGGCGGCGAAGGTGCGAGCGGCGTCAGCCTGCTCCTGATCGAAGGCGACACGCCGGGGCTCTCGCGCACCAAGCTGAAGAAGATGGGCTGGTGGGCTTCCGATACCGCGACGCTGCATTTCGACGACTGCCGCGTGCCGGTCGAGAACCTGATCGGCGAGGAAGGCCATGGCTTCAAGCTGATCATGCACAATTTCAACAGCGAGCGAATGGGCATGGCGGCAAGCTGCACGGCTTACGCCCGCGTCTGTCTTGACGAAGCGATCGCCTACGCCAAGGAGCGCAAGACCTTTGGCAAGCCGATCGCGCAGCATCAGGTGATCCGCCACAAGCTGGTCGACATGGCCCAGCGCGTCGCGGCGTCTCAGGCGATGCTGGAAATGCTGGCGTGGCGGCTCGGACAAGGCGAAAGTCCGGTCGCCGAAATCTGTATGATGAAGAACCAGGCGACCCAGACCATGGCCTACTGCGCCTCGGAAGCGGTGCAGATCTTCGGCGGTGCCGGCTTCATGCGCGGCATCAAGGTCGAGCGCATCTACCGCGAGGTGAAGGTCAACGCGATCGGCGGCGGGACGGAGGAGATCATGAAGGACCTCGCCTCAAGGCAGATGGGGTTGTGATCGTGCCCTTCACTCCGCGTCATTCCGGGGCGCGAGTGAAACTCGCGAGCCCGGAATCCATAACCCCAGGCTGCGGTTATGGATTCCGGGCCTGCGCCTTGCGGCGCATCCCGGAATGACGAGGATAGATTGACAACATGCTCTTCACCGCCGACCACGACGAGCCGCGCCGCTCCCTGCAAAAATTCATCGCCACCGAGATCAACCCTCACGTCGACGAATGGGAGGACGCCGGCATCTTTCCCGCGCATGAGCTGTTCAAAAAGCTCGGCAATCTCGGCTTCCTCGGCCTGAACAAGCCGGTCGCGTTCGGCGGCCAGGGGCTCGACTACTCCTACGCGCTGATGATGGCCGAAGAGCTCGGCGCCATCAGATGCGGCGGCGTGCCGATGGCGATCGGCGTGCAGACCGACATGGCAACGCCCGCGCTGGCGCGGTTCGGCTCGGACGAGGTGCGGCGCGAATTCCTCACTCCTGCGATCGCGGGCGATCAGGTCGCCTGCATCGGCGTCTCCGAGCCCGGCGCGGGAAGCGACGTTGCGTCGATCAAGACCGGCGCCCGCTCCGACGGCGGCGATTACGTCATCAACGGCGGCAAGATGTGGACCACCAACGGCACGCAGGCAGACTGGATTTGCCTGCTCGCCAATACCTCTGACGGCCAGGTCCATCGCAACAAGTCGCTGATTTGCGTGCCCATGAAGAGCAAGGGTGTGCAAGTCGCGCGAAAACTCGACAAGATGGGCATGCGCTCCTCCGACACCGCGCAGATCTTCTTCGACAATGTCCGCGTGCCCAAGCGCAATCGCATCGGCGAAGAGGGCCAGGGTTTCACCTATCAGATGATCCAGTTCCAGGAGGAGCGGCTGTGGGGTGCGGCGGCCTGCCTCAAGGCGCACGAGTACATCATCAACGAGACCATTGAATACACCCGCAACCGCAAAGCCTTCGGCGGCTCGATCCTCGATAACCAGGTGGTGCATTTCCGCCTCGCGGAGCTTCAGACCGAGGTCGAGCTGTTGCGCGCGCTGATCTATCGTGCCGGCGAGCAGCTTGTGGCGGGCGAGGACGTGACGCGGCTTGCCACCATGGCCAAGCTGAAGGCCGGCCGGCTCGGCCGTGAGCTCACCGACGCGTGCCTGCAATTCTGGGGCGGCATGGGCTACATGAACGAAACGCCGGTGAGCCGCGCCTATCGCGACGCTCGGCTCACCTCGATCGGCGGCGGCGCAGACGAGGTGATGCTGATGGTGTTATGCAAGATGATGGGCACATTGCCCGGATCGAAGAAGGGGAACGCGTAAATGATCACGCTCTATCACTGCGACGGCGCGCGCTCCTTCCGTCCGCTCTGGATGCTGGAGGAAATGGGGCTCGCCTACGAATTGAAGATGCTGCCATTCCCGCCGCGGGTGTTCGCGAAGGACTATCTCGCGCTCAATCCGCTCGGCACCATCCCCTTGATGATCGACGGCGAGACCAAAATGACGGAATCCTCCGGCATCTGCCACTATCTCGGCATCAAATATGGTCCGACGCCGCTGATGGTGGACGAAAACGATCCGGACTACGGCGCTTTCCTGAACTGGATGTATTTTTCCGACGCGACGCTGACCTTCCCGCAGACGCTGGTGCTCCGCTACAGCCAGCTCGAGCCGGAGGAGCGCCGGAATCCGCAGGTCGCGACCGATTATGCGAAATGGTTCCTGGGACGCCTGCGCGCGGTAGAGGCTGCGACCGCAAAATCCGGGACGCTTTGCGCCGGCCGCTTCACCGCTGCCGACATCGTGATCGGCTATGCGCTGCGGCTTGCGGATTCCATCGGGCTTGCCAAGGATTTTGGACCCAACGTCGCCGCCTATTTTGCCAGGGTGCGCCAGCGCGAGGCATACCGGCGGGCCGTCGCGGCCGAGCGGAAGGCCGGGATCGAGCAGAACGTCGCGCCAAGGGTAAGGGCGTGATTTGAATTGTGTCATTCCGGGGCGATGCGACAGCATCGAACCCGGAATCTCGAGTTTCCGGGTTCGCGCTGCGCGCGCCCCGGAATGACAGCTGATGACAGGCCGCGAATTTGCGCTATGGTGCACCCATCGAAAGCGGTCCCAAGAGCCGCGCGAGGAGACAGCCATGGACGACAGGCCGAAGAGTTCAGGCCATCTGATGTTGATCACGCCGGAGCGGGTGTTTTACGCCGGACTCCTCGGCAGGCCGCGCGAGCGTTGCCCCGGCGCGTTCCATGTCTATGTCGCGCTTCGCGGCGGACTCTGGCTCACGACCGCCGACGGCCGCGAGGCCTATGGCGAGCTCGTCGCCGTGGCGCCGAATGTGCGGCACACCGTCGCGAGCGATTACCGCTCCGCCATCGTCGTCACGATCGAGCCGGAAAGCGTGCGCGACGGCACCTTCGAGGACTGGGAGAAGCGGCTGCAGGGCATCGAGCGGGATTTCTTCGCCCAGCGCATTCGCCTCGCCTATGAAATGCTGCTGACGCGGCAATGCCGCACCGATATCGATTCTGCCGAGCTCGACCGCATGTGCTTTGGCGAGACGTTGCCGCAGCGCAAGCTCGATCCGCGTATCGTGCGGGCGATCATCCGAATCGGAAAGTTTTCCGGCGAGCCGGTGACGGCGGACATCTGCGCCGCGGAAGCAGGCCTCTCGGCCTCGCGCTTCCTGCATCTGTTCAAGCAGGAGACCGGCATCTCCTTCCGCTCGTTCCGCGCCTGGAAGCGCGCGCGGCATCTTTTGCATTTCGCGAACCAGGACCTCAACCTCGCCCATCTCGCACAGGACATCGGCTATCCCGATTCCACCCATTTCAGCCATTCGATCCGCAGATTCTACGGCCTGAAGCCGCGCGCGATCTTCTCCGGCTCGCGCGACCTGGCGATCTACAGCAGCGAAGCACGAACGGAAGAGGCGGCGCTGACGTAGCCGTCCGACGCGACCTTGTAGGGTGGGCAAAGCGTCAGCGTGCCCACCATCCTCCTTGCCGTGACAATGGTGGGCACGGCGCAAGTGCGCCTTTGCCCACCCTACGAAATCGTCCACGGCCGAACTGCTCGACGAGGCTGGGCAAGAACTTGCGATCAGCCCAGTTGAGCCAGCTGTTGAGGACGACCGGCGAGCAGAAGCGTGCAGTAAGTCCAGAATGCGCTCAGAGCGGTCCAAGTGGAGTTTAGG